>Ga0058697_10000789_pt1 | contig 12708 bp, 17 predicted proteins | sample AgamicAsMae_FD_66619 | JGI IMG/M metagenome (GOLD analysis project Ga0058697, IMG submission 66619) | Agave microbial communities from Guanajuato, Mexico - As.Ma.e | ecosystem: Host-associated > Plants > Phyllosphere > Phylloplane/Leaf | place: Guanajuato, Mexico | collected 2012-06-04
ATGTAGGGTTGGGGCAGGCCGAGAGCCAGTTGATCTCCTCGACTTCTGCGGCTGACGCAAAAGCCTTTGCGGGCTCGGCTTGCGGTTGTTGGGGTGTTTGGTAAACATTGAGTCTGCCGTCCAGGCCAGCCGTAGCGACGAACTTGCCATCGGGCAGCGAGAAAGCAATGGCGTTGACAGAATCCGAGTGACCCTCGAGCTTGACGTAGGGTTCCTGACCATGGCGTTCGACGGGTTGAGGATTGCTCTCATACGAGGCAGGCAGTACAGGAGCTTGCGGCGGGGAGCAGTCCCAGAGGTATGCTACGTCGTCACCGCCGCCAGTCGCGACGAGTTGTGGGTGGGTGGGGTGTTGGGCGATGCAGAAGATGCTGTCCTTGTGTCCGTCGAAGTGTGCAATGCTGTCGTTTTGTAGCATAATCTCCTCCATGGCTCCTCCTTCTTCGTCGTCGGACATGGGCATGTCCTCGCCCTCGCCCTCGAATTCTTCCTCCATGTCCTCGGGGTTGAACATCTCGTCGTCGTCCTCGGGGACGTTGTCCTCCTCATGCGGTTCGTGTGCAGACATGATGTATATGTGTTCGTGATGTTTCGTGTATGTGAGTGTATAAGTGAGGCAAAAAGGGAATGCGACGGTGGATGGAAATGTTTTTTTGATGCTGATAAATCGAGCCTCGACTTTTGCACTGTTTGCTTGGCGTGACGCAAAAGTCGACCTTTGCCCATGCATGTCATTTTCCATCCGTCATGCTTCGATTGAGCCTAGGTCTTCATACAAACTACATTACAAGCAGAGACGATGCGTCTTTGATCCCCATGACTGTGCCTTGAGCTTGATGCCAGAAAATCTATACCACATTCTTCCACTTGAATAGCCTGAGCTTTTGGGGGTCTCAGGTCCAAGCCGTTCGCTAAACAGTCTTCAGACTTACTAACTCCGAGATGCCATCAACCAATGCCAATGCACAAAGCTCACTCGAGTTGCTCCAGAAATGCCCCAGTCATGCAAGTATGCTCAGTCGTCATCCATATCATCTTCGTCAGAGTCGTCGAGAGCTTCCATGGCCTCTTTAATGTATTGTGACGCCTGTTCTCAGTTAGCAGTCACTCACGAATCGTCTTCATTGAGTCTTACCTTTGCATCGAGATTCAGCGCAGTAGTAAATGTGCGCACACTGTCTGCTCGTCTCCCAAGTCCCTTGAAGCACTTTCCGAGCAGGAAGAAGACATTGGCTTCTTCTGGTGCTAGATTCTTCAAAACCTCGAGCTCCACAAGGGCATCCGCATAATGCTTCAATCCCATCAATACCCGGGCTTTCTTGAATCGTGCTAGTGCAGAGTTCGGTGCTAGACTCAGCGCATGTGAGTATTGTGTTAACGCTGCTTTGGGATGGCCAAGCTTCTCCATGATCTGTCGTCGTCTGTCAGCTAGCTGTAAAGCATCATATTGGATGCCCAAGAAACTCACCACTCCTATGCAGACCGCCAGCACGGGATTGCTGGGGTTGATGCCGAATGCAATGCGGTAATGTCGTTGCGCCTCCTCCCATTTGCCCATTCTTTCGTAACACTTACCCAAGCCATACCACGCTCCGAATCCACGCCTCTCGCTTCCGACTCCCTTACGGAAGGACGCAAGCGCTGCGTCAAACTCCTCGTTGGTCAAAAGCTCATGACCCATAAGTGTCCAGGCATAGCTATATCCTGGATCGACTTGCGTTGCGCGCTTGAAGCATGCGATGGCTTGCTCATGTTCTCTGCTCAGCGAGAATGCATTTCCAACAGCACACCATGTCTGCGGCGAGTTGAAGGCCAGGTCTCTCAAATTATGCGCCAGGAATGCCAACTGGACTGGCTTCTTGAGTTGCCACAAGACTGTCGAATACACTTCCATGTCTTCAGTCCGCGTTGGTTGTATTTTTAATATCTTGGCAAAACACACTTCTGCTGATGAGTATTCTGAGGCTTCATAATACGCTTTACCAAGCTGAGCGAGAACCCAGGGTGATTCTCGATGCGCCGAAGGAAGAGCCTTGAAAGCATCGACTGCTGACGATACCTGATAGCGGCTTAGCAGGTAGTAAGCGGCTCCCAACGCTCTGAAGGTAGCCAACAATGATTCTGTCGATGCCATCTCGACAGCTAACGTTGCTTCTAGCGCTTGCTTCTGTAGCGGGACCGGCGGAGCTGCGCTGGTACGACTTGGTGCACGAGTATCTTTGACCTCTGTGGTACTCGGCGGCATGACTTTTCGGTTTCCGCTTACAACGCGGCCTACTTGAGCAGGTCCTCTGCCTTTCGTTCCTGTAGCCTTGGCCTTCTTCGCCTCGTCACGCTTGGCTGCCGTCAGAGAATTGCTGTCGGCAGGCGCCCGACTAGTCGTTTTCGACCCTGTGATTTGACTAAACAATCGGTTACTCCTCCTTGGAGCAGACGTTATTGTTTCGGCATCTGGGATCTGCGCGCTGTGTCCAGATATCGTGCGTTTATGTTGCAACCTCCGGTTTTGGGCAGCATTTGTCGCATCATCGGTGTCCACTGACTCTGAGCTGGGCTTCGTTTGGCCTCTGATTGTTGCAGCGCGAACTTTCTGGCTGTCTTTGCCGGCGTCTAGTCCTAATCTCTGGAGCGCAGTCCTTGACCTCCGTGTTGGAGCAGCTGGTGGTTCCTCTGCGCTGGCTGCCTCCTGTTGTAAGTCTCCCATCTCGACATCCTCGTCCCCGGACATGCCATTAGCTGTTGGCGTGTCCCATGATGGCTGACTAGTAGGCTTAGATATGTTGTTGCCAAAGATGCCTTTTGATTTGATCCTCGGCAGCAGAAAATTACTCTGAGCTTGGGCGACGAGATCTGCGCCATTTTTCACAGGATTGAAGGGATCATTGGTCGGTGTCAGAGCATGTACGCTGTTAATGTTGCTCGGATTCGGCACTGGCGCAATAGGTATAGGTTCATCCTTGACAGTTTCTTGATTCGATATTGATGCCGAAGCACTTGAAATGGAAGAGGCGAGTTCTGCGGTCATCCTGAAGGAACTTGATACATCAATTTCGGCACCTTTCAGAGTCAGCATTTCCAAACACGAGCTGGTGACTGCGAATCTTACCCATGTCGCAAAGACCTTGGAAGACTTCCCATGTGAACGGGTTGCTCTTGTGCGCCTCGATGTAGCAATCGCCAGCTCGTCTCGAGTCGCCATGACCACGCCATAGCTTTCCGAGTAGAGTGTTTACAGCAGCAGCATCTGGAGTGTGCCTGGTGGAGGACTCTGTGTGTTTCCCTGTGACGTCCAAGTCAGCACATCTGTTGCGCCTCGCCTAGAGATAAAACCGAGCTGACATACCCCAATGGCTACGGCCTTGCCAAAGGCTCCTAGCCTTTTCCAAAGCTGCAATGCCTTCATTGTGTTGACCAAGCTCTTGACAGACCAGGGCCAGAACATAGGCGCATCCTAGATGCCTACCATTCGCGCCAGTTTTTTGACAGCAATCATATGCTGTTTTGAAGCGTCGCAAACGATAATTTGTAAGGGCCAAAAGATGTGAAGAGTCTGGATTTCGAGGATCGATTGAATTCAGTCGTTCGGCAAGAAAGTTTGCATTTTCTGGTGATTCGTTGTCCAAGTGGTAGTATATGAGCTGTTTGAGTTGTGTCACAGCCAGAGTGGAATTATGCGACATGGTTGTAGAGAGTTGGTATGCGCGAAGCCAAGTAGAAAAAGCGATTAAGTCGAGGCTTCGAGGACACAGGTAATCGGTCGAATCGAATGGATGAATGTCTGGTGAAGATACATGGGCAATGTCGAAGCAGAAGCGAGGAATCGTGGTTCGTTAGGGCGAAGTGATGGAAGAATCGAGGGTGATGTCCAAGTCCACAGCGTGGCTTCCTCAGAGCAGCTTGTCCATGTGGGATGCGAAGGTAAGGAAGGTAGGATCTAGTCGCGTCGAGGTGAAGAGCCGGAATAGGATGTAGCTACTTTCGTGGATGTTGCAGCTACTTGAAATATCAAGCTGCTCAGAAGCCGATAGGTGCGAAGGCAAGGATGAGGATTGTAGGAGGAACCGCGCGTTGATGCTTTGTGTTTATTGATACAACCCGACTGAGAAACCGCAACTGCGTGCACGGTCCTCATCGTCACCACCCGGCAGCCGAGCACTGAGCGAGCGCGAGCTGGCAAGGGATCGCTCTTTCCCCGCCAGCTGCATCTGGCCAGCTCGCGTGTCTCTTGTCTTTCTTTCCACTTTCGTGCCAACCACAAAAGAATACTCCAAGTTGCGAAACGTCGTCACAATGGCCAGGGTCAGCATTCAAGTACTACCCTGTTCACTTCCAGTTCTCTAAACGACCCCAATAGCAAGCTCTCAAAACACAGGCAGCCCGCAATGCAGCCATCCTCCAACGCACCCATCTGATCGCATTGGGTGTCCACGGCTTCCATCTTCTCCTGCGCTTTACCTTTGTACGCCGTTCGTTCTGGGCATACCTCCTGCTGTCTTTCCCTTCCCTGCTTGTCCAATTCTGGTTCGAGCGCGTCGGTCGTCCTACCTACATCGACGGTCCCAATGGCAAGGAATTGAAAAGAGCTGGAGAGGATCTCGAGGCGAAGGGTCTGACTGAGTGGATGTGGGATGTTGTATACTGGTCCTGGGGCTGCATTGTCCTGACCACTCTGGTGGGAGACTGGGCATGGTGGTTCTTCGTAAGTCACTCCTGCAGCTCCCGACCTGCGTTCCATACTGACTCGCAGTCCAGGCTGTGGTCCCTCTTTACTCTGCTTGGTTGGCATACACAACCTTTACTGGTGCTCGTCAGGGCCTTATGGGAGGCGGCGCCATGCCCGCCGAGGGTGCTTCGAGTGGCGCGCAAAGCAAGCGTCAACAGAAGATGGAAAAGAGAGGCGGTCAGAAGATGCAATACAGATAATATGCATACAGTCTACACATATACAGACATGAGATCGTCTCGGAAAAAAGGCTCCTTGAATGCACTTCGTTCAGATCGTGACCATTATAAACACTTTTTGTCGTCACCAGAGACGCCCGAGCTAATGAGCTAAATTCGGTGAGGATCAATTGCATCGCTTTTAGAAGCAGAAGACCTGGTCCTGAAGCTTGCTGACAGGTCTGGCCTTCTCGTAACCGAGACCCTCGGCGGCCTTCTTCATGGCAGCAACCATGGGAGGAGGTCCGCAGATGAGCATCTTCATGTCAGATGCAGGAGCGGGGCAGTGTTGCTGTAAGAATGTCAGTCAGTTGATTGTCGCATTAAATAGCATGTGTCTTGATGTTCCGTACCTTGATCATGTCGGGAGTCACGAAACCGACACCGCCAGTCCAGCCCTGAGGGGGGTTGTTCAAGACATAGTGGACTCTGAAGCCACTGTCCTCACGAGCCATGCTGTCAAGCTCATCCTTCATGAGAATATCCTCGGGGTTGACGTTGGCGAAGATCAAGTCAACCTGAGTCTTGTCGCCGGAAGCACGACCGCGGAGAATAGCCTTGGAGATCTGGTACATGGGGGTGATGCCGGTGCCACCAGCGATCATAGCGAAACGGCTGACCATGTTGGGCTGGTAAGCCATGGCACCCTTGGGACCCTTGACCTTGATGGTGTCACCAATCTTCATCTCAGAAAGATGTCTGCTGATGTTGCCGGTAGGGTAGCTCTTGACGAGGACATCGAAGTGGCCGGAAGTAGTGTCATCGGTGATGGGAGTGTAGGAACGCAGAATCTCCTTGTCGGCGGTGATCTCAGTCTTGGGGTCCTTGACGGGCAGAGTGGCAGCCAGTGAGATGTGCTGGCCAATGGGCAGACCGAGGATTGAGTTGGCGCTTGGGAGACCGAAGCGGTAGATGGCGGTGTTGTGCGACAGAACCACCTTCTCGGTCAAGGGGAATTGCTGGAATGTGGTGGGATCAAGCACCTTCTTGACCTCTGTGCTGATCTGTCAGTGCTGTTTTAGGCCGTCAGGTAGTCATAGGAAGACACTCACGGTTGTTGAAGAACTGGTAGCCGGCCAGAGCAGCGGCAATGGCAATTGCAACAGGCACCAAGGTCTTGTTGACCAGGGCAGCTCCAACGATCAGAATTGCCGAAGGAGCATAGACGCCCTGAATGTACTGGGGAGCGAAAGGCCCCGTGGGCTTGTAAGTGTGCTTCGACGACATGGTGAGTGATATGTGAGTCGGGGAGAGGGAGAGAGAGACAAGATTGAGATGTGCTCAAGAACACGCGACTTTCGAAGCTTCCAAAGGCTTTGGGGCACGGCAGATCAGGGTCGCGACCGATGGTGGGGTTGGTCCAAGATGCTGCCCGATCAGGGCATCATCTCCCTCTTGCTTGTGCTACTCGAGTACTTCTCTCTCACAAGCCTGAACGGCCGTATTCCGTTGTGTCTACAGCATCATGACTACAAACAACTATGCCTTTCCGCTGACGGCAATTGATCGCGAGATCCTTGCCATGAAGGACGAGGACTTTGCTCTCGTTACGTGGGAAGAACTCAAGGAAATCATCGGTAAATCTTCTTCAGTCTCGTTGAACCATGTTGCTACTTTACCCTCTGACAAACATCAGCTGCCAACCGTCTGGAAAAGTTGAAGCGTCGCCCCTCTGACCTACGTCGATATATTGCATGGTCGTCAGAGACCAAGGCAGAGTATGGCACTATTACCAACTTCGTCGTTCAACAGCGTCTGCACTGGACTCCTTTGCCATCTGCGACTCCTGGTGAGCCACCGAAGTTTGAGTTTCGTGATCCCATTCCATTCAAGGTCCAGGACGACTTTAAAATTCTCAAGAATGACTGGCCATATGGACTGGACAAAGGCATCGTTCACATCTGTGTTTGGGTCAAGACACCTATCGAGACCGACGACAGCACTGGTGATGTCACCGACCATTCTAGGCATCTGATCGAGGAATTCGTCAAGAACACCTTTGCATCTAAGTTAGACACGGTGTTTGGCACGGGCAAAGGCAAAGATCACGTACTCTGGTTCAAGAACTGGGTAGCACTGCAAAGCGTCCGTGGTGTCGATCATATCCATGTCCTGGTCCGTGACGCCCCGGAAAGCCTGCTGGAAGACTGGACCAAAGAGTAGGATAGCAACATCTGGAGGCTACACCATTCGTATGGACCTTTTCTCCAACCCATGATGTTATACACAACCAGCAAGATCATAATGTATAGACATGATAGAGCACAGCATATTATTATCTCCCGCCAACCCTACAAACAGCAGAATCTCCCATTAGCGGACGGGCCGCTGGCACACCAACATGGCCGAAATATCTTGCCATTATCGACGAGGGCATCTTCCCAAAAGTCGACTGTAGGTGCCGCACTCATGGCTATGAGCGGCTTCGGGAACAGCGTGATCTCCGCGACACTGCTGAGTGTATAACACACCAAGCATGAACATTAGACAAACATCTTCGACCAAATCACACTACAGACTACTAAGGTAATCGAGAGCGCCCGACCAGTTTTCTGGAAAAGCTGTCGGTCCCGCTCGGTTCATGCTGCCTGAGCGATCAGGCGTCGAATCGAAGCTGAACCGCGATGAAAGCTAGAGCAGGTAGGTACATGTGTTTTCCAAACACCGATTCACTCTCGACTTGCTCCATGTAGGTGATCTGATCTTGTCTATCACTTTTCCAAGTGCTTTGCCTCTACAGAGGACATACTGGTAGGTCTCGTCTAGGCACCCCTGCCGAAATCCTGTGATAAAACAACAACTTGCTCAAATGGACTCTCACACCATGAGTCACTGTACAATGACTGTAACAGCACTTGTATATCTACAAGAGTTTGAATCCCGTTCTTGAAAACAATACTTTCATCAAGCTCCCAGAACATCGTGATCTGGCTCGCATCAATCACAGAATCCACCCATCAAGTTCCAGGTTTACGGAAAATCTTGATACAACACAACCACCACTGTCTTCTATTACAAAACAGCCCTGTCGCACTCAGACAACAAAAAACCATCCACCATCGAAGACAACCATGGCATCCTCTTCGTCCATCTCAGCATGCGAGTCTACATCCTCCATCACAAGAGTTCCAGAGAAAGAACCCACAACCTTCCTATCACTACCCATCGAACTCCGCACAAAAATCTACAGACTCTCCCTCGCCACCACATCGCCAGCCATCCTCGCACAACCACTCATCACAAGCAACACCTGGTGCCGCCATCTCGCGCCCCAAAAACCACTCTCAAACGTCAACCTCCTACGCAGCTGTCGACAAATCTACCTCGAAGCCAGCCAACACGCCTACTCCCACCGCACATTCAGCACCGCAAAACCCTGTAAACTCTGCTTCAGCAACTTGTCACTCAACGATTCAGTTGCACTGCGAGCGCTGCAGCAATCTACAATCCATAAGATTCAAGTGCTGGAGTTGAGAGTCAATGTTGATTGCTCCACTAAACTTGCTTTGTGCAAGAAGTTGCTCAGGACGCAGATTCAACTCAATCACACTGGAGATATGCAAAGTCTGCGGCGTCTCGTCATCAAAGTGGTCTTTTTCAGACATGACTTTTCACAGTTAAGATATATGATCTTCGCAGCACAGTGTCCGAGCTTCGAACGCCTTTTCACTCAGGTCTATAGCTTGGTGGCTGGATCTGTGGAGGTGGATTGGCAGGTTGAGATCAATCAAGCAAAAGACATAAAGGACACTAACAAAGAAGAGCTGGAAAGGGCAGGAACGGATGAGTTGAGGAAAAGGGCGGAGGAGTATCAGTGTCTGCAGGGGGTGGGTGGAAATGCAAAACTGAAGAAGCCTAGGAAGAGAAAGGTGGTCAAGACTTCATCCTCCTCTTCCTCTTCGCATTAGTATCAGGAATGTTTGTTTAGAACGAGGGGCAAAAGAAGTGCTTCAGAATAGCATGCTATATACTACGATTCATGTTCCCTGTTGTGTATCTACGTGAATATTTGGCGTCGTAGATTCTTCGGGCCTTCCTAAAGCCACTTTCGACCTTCGAAGCGAGATGGGTAGCGTTTGACAGTAAGCAGAAAAACTTGGATTCTAGATTCGGGTATATCAAGAACAAAAGCAGCAGAGAGGAGTCCTTATACATCCAACAAAAAACGCCCCGGGAAATGCGAACGTACCCATCAATCATACTGGCACAGAAACTTGCGGGTCGTCATCAACTTCCGACAAAGTTTCTGGGCTGGCTTTTGAGTCTTCCCACTCATCAACCTCTGGTTGCCGCCTCATCTGCAACGCACCACCCTTTCTACCGAAAAAGTCATCAGTGTGTAAACCCCTAACATCCTCAGCTTTGATGGCTTTCATGTTCTTCCCGCTCTTCTTGCTTTCACGGATGTATTCCCTCACGGGCACCATAGCTGCATCTCTGCAGGCCTCTTTGATGTCGCTACCGCTCATACCTGCGCTGACTTTTACCAAAGTGTCGAGGTCGAAGTGAGGGGATAGACGAGTATTTTTCAAAGTCAGGGAGAAAATGGAGCGGCGTTGGGAGGCTGAGGGGAGGGAGACGGGGAATTTCTTGGGAAGGCGGCGGAGGATGGCTTCGTCGATATCCTGGATTCGATTTGTTGCACCAAGAACACAGATGCGTTGGGATTCGCCGAGAGAATTTGAGGAGGTGAGGCCATCCCATTGGGTCATGAATCTGTTTGGTTAGCAATGTTCAGTAGGTGAGGTTGGAGGGGTACGTACTCTGCCTTGACCATGCCGCTGGCTTCGTGTTCTCCGCTGCGTCTTTGACCGAGCACAGCGTCAATCTCATCGATGAAGACAATGCTAGGTTGCAGTTTTCTTGCCAGACTGAATACTGCAGAGACGAGCTTATTGCTGTCGCCATACCATTTCTCGGTCAGGGTGGAGATGTGCAGGTTGATGAAGCAAGCACCACTTTCATGAGCCAGAGCCTTCGCAAGCATAGTTTTTCCACAACCAGGGGGACCGTAGAGCAGGACACCAGAAGGAGCAGAGAGAAGAGAGCTGGTTGCAGAGTAGAGGTGAGGCATGGTAAGAGGATAAATGACAGCCTCGCGCAGTTCCTCGATAATGTCATCTAGACCACCGATGTCCTCAAACGAGACGGGGATCTCCCACGGCGCAACAACTTCCATAGCGATAGTTTGTTCGTAAGGGGTGAGAACCATGTTCTCTTTGCGCTTCTCCCATTCCACCTTTTGGTCGTAGTCATCGTCATTCTCGTCAAAGTCGTCGTCGGGGGAGCTGGCGAAGATGGATGATAGACGGGCAGAGGCAGCTGAAGCTTTCTTTTCGGCTTCAGATTTGGCACCAGCTTCAGGATCCATTCTTGCCAGTAGATTTCGCATGATGAAGAAGGCCATGATGGGCTACTGCGGTGTCAGTCATGGTCGCTTGTGGTTGGAGCCCAGACATACAGCAGCAGCCGCGATGGCAATCTCCTGAACAATGGTCACCCATCGTCTATCTCCGGCCATAGTTGTCGAGGCTATCCAAAATGTTTACAGGTCGTTGAATGCGATCGAGTCCAGTGTCGAAATCACTTTCACATGCGCAATTCCATCATCCGTGCACGGACTCTGATCGAGGAAGCCGTTCATTCGACTCGGATCAATTTACGCGTGGCGCGTCTTCCGTGCCTGCCCAATTCTTGTGTCCTTTGGTCTCGCATCTCCCCATCGAACATACACTTATATCACAAAGCATACACAATATGTCTCCATCAGCAACAACAGAACTCGGCCCTGCTAGCGGCCCCGATGTCCAACTCAAGCCAGAAGAGAAACCCACACACAAGGCTCCCCGCCAACATGCTTCACACGAAGAATATCAATACCTCGACTTGATTCGTGACATTCTCGAAGAAGGAGAGCACCGTCCAGACAGGTACATGATGCCTCTATCATGCGACCAATGCATCTCTGACATCTTTCCAGAACCGGCACCGGCACATACTCCATCTTCGCCCCCAATCAACTCCGCTTCCGCCTCTCCGACAAGTCTACCGGAAAACTCATTCTACCTCTTCTCACCACAAAACGCGTCTTTCTCCGCGCCGTCATTGCCGAACTTCTCTGGTTCGTCGCCGGAAGCACCACCTCAACTCCTCTCACCGAACAAGGCATCAAAATCTGGGACGGCAACGGCTCACGCGAATATCTCGACTCAGTCGGCCTCTCACACCGTGAAGTTGGTGATCTCGGTCCTGTCTACGGCTTCCAATGGCGTCACTTCGGTGCAGAGTACAAGGACGCAAAGACTGACTATACCGGACAAGGTGTAGACCAACTAGCAGAGGTCGTGCACAAGCTAAAGAACAACCCCTACGATCGCCGCATAATTCTCTCCGCCTGGAATCCCGCAGACCTCAAGAAGATGGCTCTACCACCTTGCCATATGTTCGCGCAGTTCTATGTCTCGTTCCCGAAGGACGCAGCTACCAGGGCAGATGGCTCCAAGCAGGGAACCCTTCACTCTATCCTCTACCAACGATCTTGCGACATGGGTCTGGGTGTTCCGTTCAATATTGCCAGTTATGCTCTTCTCACACACATGCTGGCAAAGGTATGTGACTTGGTACCTGGCACCTTTACACATACTATGGGTGATGCACACGTCTATGCCGATCACGTTGATGCTTTGAAGCTTCAGATTGAGCGTGTGCCGAAAAACTTCCCTGAGTTGGTCATCGAAAAGTCTGATGATGAGCTCTCGATCGATGGATGGAAGGTTGAAGATTTCAAGGTCATTGGATATGATCCTCATAAGGGCATCGCTATGAAGATGTCTGTATAGGTGTATTGTTATGAATGCGCAATGCTATGCGAAGCTAATCTCAAGCGAGTCTGTGTTCACCGCAGAGTTGACACATTTCAAGCAAGTCTGATCAGTTGTAATGAGTGTTGATATAGCATCAAGAAAGACTCTCACGTCCAATGAATGAATGTTGATGCATCCCCCAGAAATACCGCTGTTCAAGAATATAGACCACCATTTGTCTTCAGAGTAGCTCGAAGGCTCGTAGTCCGAACCATCTGATCCATACCGATACCCTTCTCGAGCCGAAGTCCCATCTCACAGGACGTTCTTGCCGTACGACTGCATACAGCCTGGTATGAAGTGTCAGATGCGTTCAATCATCCTCGAACACGATATACGACTCACCACATGGGGTCCAGAGAGATATCTCGGGTCTTACCAACTGGAGATACTAGTAATAGTCGGGTTCTTGGACCCAAATTCGAGCGAGTGCGTGCCAGGATTCTGGAAGACGTTGAGCATGTACTTGTCGGGCTTAGGTTCATCTTTGTCGGTGAAGAAGTAGCAGTAGGTATCCTTGCAGTTGATGGTCAACTTGTATTTGAAGGGTGAATACCACTCTGCTTCGGCGAGCTTGTACCAGGTAATGGCTGTTCTTCTCTGGACATCTTCGTCAGGCACCCCCTCAGTACCCAACTTCCAATTGACGCGTACGTCCTTGAAAGAGGGGCCGCTGGCTTCCGTCTCGTTGGCTTCGTCGGTTGGCTTGTCAGTAATGTCGTAGTCGGCAGCCTTGACTCTGTACTTCGCGCCACTGGAAGACTTGAGTTCCTCCCAGCCAACGTTTGCGTCTGCGGGGATTGAAGAGTCGGTCATGATGGAAGTAGTATATTCAACGTGAGTCTGAGGAAGTGGAGTGCTTGATAATACAGTTTCGAGGGAGTTGCTGCGTCTCTTTATACCC
>Ga0058697_10000790_pt1 | contig 12705 bp, 14 predicted proteins | sample AgamicAsMae_FD_66619 | JGI IMG/M metagenome (GOLD analysis project Ga0058697, IMG submission 66619) | Agave microbial communities from Guanajuato, Mexico - As.Ma.e | ecosystem: Host-associated > Plants > Phyllosphere > Phylloplane/Leaf | place: Guanajuato, Mexico | collected 2012-06-04
CTTCTCGACGTCGGGGACGGCGCCCATCTCGAAGACGAACCGGATGGCGTCACGGAACTTGCGGTCGTTGAAGCTGCGGTTGGTGCCCGCCATGGCTTACCACCCCTGCGCGACGGAGAGGCGTGCCAGGTACTGGTCTGCCATGAAGAACGCGTGCCCGGACCCGCCGGTGGCTTGGGCGTCGACGACCCTGGCCTTCTGCTCCTTCAGCTCGCGCATGATGTCGCGCAAGATGTTGGTGGCCTGGATCTCCTCGAAGGAGGCGGAGCTGGCCACATACTTGCGGGACGTGGCCCGGTTGAACAGTTCAGCGCGGATGAGGCGGACACCGGCGAACAGCAGCACCAGGGCGCCCTGCCCGGACGTCAAGGCCGGGGTGAGGGTGCCAGCCTCGTCCGCCTCGTAACGCAGGAGCAGGCCTTCCATGTGGCACTCAGCGAGGCCATCCACCAGGACGGCGATCAGGTCGTCCTCGGTGGTCTCGGGGAAGAAGTCGGCGAAGGTCCCGGGCCTGGCGACGACGTTACGCAGGCTGGGTACGAGGTCCGCGAGCTCTTCCATATCAGGAACGTCGGCTTCCGGTGGGGCGAATCGGATCGGTCACGACTACGCGTCCAGGGGGATCGGGAAGCCCCGCAACCAGCGGGCGTTGGAGTTCCCCAGCTTGAAAGCCGGGTAGTAGATGGTGGTCATCGACCCCCACCCGGTGGGGCCGGCGCTGGTTTGCCCGGTCACCGTCAGGCCGCCGAGGCTGATTTGCCCGGAGCTGCCGGAGGAGCCGGTATTGAAGGCGTTGTAGCCGGTGACGACGAGGAAGTAGTCGACGTCCGGGGTCAGGACGACCGGGGGCAGGTTGACGTTGACGTACCCGGCCGTGCTGACAGCGACGTCGGGGTTGCGGGCCAGCCACTCCACCGTCTCTGGCCCTGCGCCCAACGCGGAGGCCAGACCGACGGTGAACGTGCGGGGTTCGGCCAGTGCGGTGACTCGGTGGATCTGCGCCACGGTCACCGTGATCTCAGTGGCTACCCGGAACCGGACGGCGTAGGAGCCGATGGATGCGCTGTTACCGAACGACACCAGGTCGCGGGTCTGGCCGGCTTGCATCGTCACAGCTGCCGGCACCGCGGGGTCCACGTCCATGGACGCCCCGAGGGCCTCGTACAGGAACCCGGTGCGCCCGACGATGTCGCCACGCTCGTAGGCCATCCCGGCAGCCCACCTGCCGCGGTACCGGGCGAACAGGGATGAGGCGGCCGAGGCCGGTCCCCCGTCGACCCAGGTGGCGTCGTAGTCATCGTCGCTGCCCTTGACCAGGACCTGTCCGGCCTGGCCGCCGGTGGGGATCCCGACCCCGTCGCCGGGCGGGCCAGGGGGTCCTTGTGGGCCAGCTGGGCCAGCGGGGCCTGTCGCGCCGGTGGCCCCACGCAGACCGGTGTCGCCCTTGTCGCCCTTGGGTCCCGTGGCGCCGGTGAACCCGGTGGGACCTCGCAGGCCCTGGGGGCCGGGTGGACCGACCAGGCCCTGCTCTCCTGTCGGTCCCCGCAGCCCCACCGGTCCGGGTGGGCCTTGTGGACCGGTGGCACCTGTCGGGCCGGGGATGGTACTGGCCGGGCCGGGTGGGCCGAGTGGGCCGACATCACCCTTGGGGCCGGCGGCGGAATCCACCAGCAGCAGGTCCGGGACGCCGGGCTGCTGGATGACGACAACGTCGGGCGGGGTTTCCAGGGTGACGACGTGGTGGACCTCGGCGTCGACAACAACAGTTGCCGGTGGCTCAAGGTCCACTGCGACGATGTCACTCATGAGTGGTGAATCGGCGGATTGAACCGGCAATCAGAGGCGATCAGTGATCTTAGGCCGTGTCGCGGGTTGCGATGATCGACCAGTTCGACGCCACCACGAATTCCAGATCACCATCGGGGGCGGCCACCTCAACATCACCATCCGCGGTTACTGTCACCGACGCAGCGATTGAGGGGTTCGTTGCGCAGAGCCACGCGAACCGGTCCGCGACGATCTGCGGGGCGTTGACCGCCAGCAGTGCGAGGTCCCTGCGTGCTCGGTAGGTTCCGAGCTGTCGCTGATAGGTGGCGTCCTGCTCTGCGGTCACGGACGGCTCCTCCTCAGCGGGGACGGGGGCATCAGGGACCGACTCGTTGATTACGTCCTGTGCCAGCTTGAAGCAGCACGCGGCCACCCTCAGGCGGAAGGCTTCATCGTTGGCGGCCAGTGCACTGTCGAGGTAGGTCATCAGTAGCCCTTCCATTCAGCTCAGAGTTCAGAAACTGATCTTGTTCGTGACGGTGTGCATGCCGGAGTTGTCTTCCAGCACCTGGTCAACCGGGACGGTGTTGATCCCCCCGGACGCGTAGCTGCCGGTACTGGTCAACCCCCGCAGTACGCACAATGGTGCGGCGCCGAGCCTCGGCGTGATGATCGAGACGCCCATGTCAGTTCTCCGCTCGGAACAAGACGCCGTCGAGGGACGTGAAGCCGTTGCCCATGTTCTCCATCGTTATGTCGCCGTTGGAGTGGACGTCCAGACGCGCGTTCACATATGCCGCCCCGGTGTGAGACACGACGGTGAACAACCTCATCTCGGAGGGCCGGAAACCTTCCGGCAGGACAGCGATGCGTGTCTGTGTGGCAACTGAGCCGCTGGACATCAAGCCCTTGATCTCCACCATGTTGCCGACCTTGCGGTACGCCGGGGTGGCGTACACGGAGCCGCCGTACTTCACCCAGCCAGCCAGTAACGTCAGGTTGCGCCAGCCGTCGTCGAACTCCCCGGTCCCCCACTTGTGCGACGAGGAGCGAGCGTCGGAGTTCTCGACACAGATCAGGACCCAGTCGTCAGGGATGGTGACCTGCGTGGAGGGGCTGGCGTATTGGACGAACCGGAAGTTCTCAGGGCGTGAGACGTTACTCATGCCAACCGGCAGGATGTAGAAGAGGGCAGACCACCCTTCCATGGGGATGCGCCCCCCGGTGACCGTCTGGTTCGCTGCACCGCCTACGCCTTGGATGACTGTGCCATCCGGCGGCATGTCGATCTGGAAGAAGCCCGTTAGCCCCGCGCCAGTCCCCTTCCCCTGAGAGATGGCGATGAACCGTTCGGTCCATGTGATTGAGCGACCGCTGGCCTGGACGGACTTGTTCCCGCCGCCAGTCAGGGCGATCTGATGGCGCATCGCCATCGGGAACGTGTTCCCGATGCCGCTGGTATGCAGGCTGACGCCCATCAGGGCAGCACCTCCCCCGTCAAGGTCGCTCTCACGACAGGCCCAATCGGTTCCTGATAGTTCGTCGAATCCGGGTTATGTGCCGGATTGGTGCTGTCGATGGAGATGTTGGACACCACCTGCGCCATATCAAAGACCACCCCCTCGCCAGGCCCTAGTACGGGCGCAACGAGCATCGTCGACCCTTCCCCGGGAAGTTGATCCACTGAGATTTCCACGCGCACATGACCGGCGGACGAGTTGTGGAGTCGAACCTGACGCAGTACCCACCCATTCGCCTTCGGCGCCACCAGGTAGCCACCGATCGCCACGCCAGAGGCGATAGTGGCCGGGCCAGCCGTCGCGGGCGCGCGAACGAACATGCCGTCCTCCGTCTCGCACTCGACCCACACGTCATGAATGCGCACAACACCATTGGTCCCGACACCAAGTGTCGTAACTTGCCACCGGACGTCACCGAGCAGCTCAGTGTTCGACCAGTACTCCGTGCGAAGGTCCGGAGTGAATAGCCCCCTGTCGTACGTAACGGTCTCAGTCCAAGGCGTGTGGAGCGTCGTAATACCTGCAGGAAGCGTCAGGTACCCGGCAGCTGGGTGAACCGCCAGTCTGGCCCACCCCCACAGGAAGCCCTGCGCGTCGACATTGAAGATGGCACGATGACCGTAACCGGTGACACGGAAGCCGAAACGAACACGCGTGACAACCTGCCCATCGGGGATTTCCGCGTAGGTACCGATGATCGCGGACCTGCCCTCGTAGCGCCAACCGCCCTCTCCGACGGCCGGCCCAGCCGTGTAGGCAGGAATGTCCACGTACGTCGTATCCGACCCATCACCTACTTTTGCGAAGCCCTGGCCGAAGTTGGCATCAAGCGCCGCATTGGGCCGCAGGATCGTCAGGCCTGGCATTAGACGTCACTTTCCACACCGCTGATATGCGCAGCGACGGTGGACCCCACATCGGCGTATGCCGAGATGACCCCGGCCGCGTCCAGTACCTGCGCGCAGTCCATGGAGAACACTGCGGACGGTGGCAGCTCCAGATTGTTCACGATGCTGACGCCGCCGACCGTGACGGTGGCCGTCCGGGTGGTCGCGGAGTAGTTGCACAAGATCACGTTTGTGATGATCCAACGCTTGGCGGCCGGCACAGTCGCCGTACGCGGTGCGGTCGAGTTCGTCAGCGCGCTCCGATGCAGCAGCTTCGGGATGTTCGCCATCAGTACACCCCCATGATGTTCAGAACCTCGTGATCGGAAACGGTCACTGCCACACTTGCGACGATGGCATTCTTGGCAGCTGCACTGATCGTCGGGTTCGGATAGGTTCCGGTCAAATCTCCGCCCGCAGTGCCAGTCGGCGTCCGGGCGTTCGACAGCCGGGAGTCGTTCGCCAGCGGAACGCCTGTTGATGACGACGTCCCGGACGTGACCGTCGGGATCTGCGCGATGGGGACCTTGCCGGAGTTGATGTCCGCCCCGGAGTGCGTGTGCGCCGTCGGGGTCCGGGCATCCGTGAACCTGGAGTCGTTACCGGCCGCGACAGTGTTCGCCGCCGTCCCGACGGGAAGCTGCGCGTACGGCAGGGTGCCGGTGATGTTCGCGTCCGTCAGTGCGTGGCCATGGGGCAAGGGCGTGCGGGCGTCGGTGAAGCGCGGGTCGCTATGCAGTGCAAGCTGCGTCCACGCGGTCCAGTCGCTGGCGTTGTACTTCGAGCGGTAGTACCGGGGTGCCTCGTTGTTGGCCGAATGGACGAGGTACTCCTGAACGACCTGATTGCCGGACATGTAGACCAGCAGGGTGCCCCAACGGGCGTTGGTGCCGCTGGCGAACGGGCCATTGGTGACGTTGGTCCAGTCGGTGGCCAGCCCAACGCCGTACGCGCCGGGGGTCAGGATGGCGTTCCAGTCGCCGGTGTTCTGGCCGCCACCGCGTGCCTTGAAGACTGTCGTGCCCACCGACGGGTTGGGGTAGGTGCCGGTGAGATCGCCGCCAGCGGTGCCCGTGGGCGTCCTGGCATTGCTGAACCTGGAGTCATTACCCGCAGCCACCGTGCTGGCAGCAGTGCCAACCGGGAGCTGGGCGTAGGGCAAAACCCCGGTGATGTTCGCGTCCGTGAGGGCATGACCATGGGGCAGCGGGGTTCGAGCATCGGTTAGTCGAGGGTCGCTGTCGTACGTGAGCGCCGATACTTCAGCTGGGCTGGCGGGGCGCGCGGACACCCTGTCGATCACGATGTCCTTGACGGCCTTGCCGCCGTAGACATTCATGTCAGGATTGGTGGACTGGTAGTTCGCGAAGCAGTACAGAGTCCAGCCGGTCTGCGCGCCGCCACCAGCTGAACGGCGCACCGTCCGAGTCACCCGGTACCACTTTCCGAGCTGCGGAGACGGCACTTCGTTCTTGAGCGGCAAGAACCCGTAAGAACCCTGCCCGGTCCAGTCCAAACGCAAACCGGCGCCGTTGAGCGAACCAGACACGAGCTGGAAGTCGATTTCGAGGGTGACGTACTCCAAGTTCAGGGGGAGGTCACTCAAAGCGGCATTCGCGGAGCTGACGTACATGCCGGCGTCGGTCGCGCTGTCGGTCACCCAGCGCGCAGCGTGCGGGCCGGTGCGAGCGAGCGTCGTCTCCTTAGACGGGGTGCTGCCCCATCCGACCCACCACGCCGGCGCGGTGGCCGTCCATATGGAGAAGGAGCCGTTGCGGATCGAGCCTACGACCAGGTCGTCCTGTGTCGCCGCCAGGGCAGGTACGTCGGCGGTCTTGGCGTAGTCCGTCAGGTTGCTGTGGCTAAGCAGTTCCTTCCACGATGTCCACCCGTCAGTGCCCGCGAAGTTGCGGAGATAGATGCGGTTGGAGTCCTTGCTGGACGCGAGCTGGAAGGCCCGCGACGTGCCGTTCTGGTTGAACGTGGCGACGGTGAGGTACCCGGAGGAGGGCCAGTTCGTGCCGGCCGCGTCTCCGGTCGAGAAGGTGCTGAACCCGAGCGGGTACGCGCTCGGCGGATCCGTGTCGGCCCTGGCGGTGATGTTGCCGCGGACGCCGTTGGTGAAGTTGACCGCAGTGGCGACGCTGGATGCAAGAGTCGGATTCGGGTACGACCCGCTCAGGTCGCCGCTTGCAGTACCGGATGGTGTACGTGAGTTCGTGAACCTGGAGTCGTTGCCGGCAGCCACGGTATTCGCGGCGGTGCCCACCGGGAGCTGAGCGTACGGCAACGTCCCGGTGATGCTGGCGTCCGTGAGCGCATGACCATGGGCCAGCGGAGTACGAGCATCACTCAGGCGCGGGTCCGTGGTGGTGACATGCTCCCTCCAGTCGCTCCAGACGTTGTCGCCGGCGGTGCGGAACATGACCCGCCCCGTGCCCTTTTCAGCGAGCATCTGCACCGTGCGGAACGCGTTCTGCTTCACCGTCAGGATCAGGCAGTACCCGAGTGGCCAGTCACCCCGCGCGCCAACCTCGTGATACGTGACGCCGTCCGGGTACGTAGCAGGCAGATCCGCGGCGGCCTTGGCGCTTCCGAGGAACGCCCTGAGGCCCTGGTTGAAGTTGATCGTGGCGTCCGTGCTGGCCGCCAGCGTCGGATTGGGGTACGTGCCGGCGAGAACCCCACCGGCGGCGCCTGCCGGGGTGCGGGAATCGGTCAGGCGGGCGTCGTCCGGCTTGACTGCCAGGTATGAGGCGATCTCCTCGTTGCTGGAGCGCCGGAACGCCACACGGTCGATGATCAGGTCCTTGGTCGCCTGCGGCTGGACCGCAGGGTCACCGGCGTAGTTCCCGAACACGTACGTCGTCCAACCGGTCTGCGTGCCCGTCAGATGAGTCGGGCGGCGGACCATCTTGGTGACCCGGTACCACTTGCCGAGCTGAGGGTTCGGGACCTCGGCCTTGAAGTTGATCCAACCGTACGGGCTGCCGCCGGTCATGCCCGTCCAGTCCAGGCGGATAGCCGACCCGGACAGCGACCCGGAGACCAACATGAAGTCGACCTCCATGGTGACGTACTCCATGTCCAGCGGCAGCGGCTCCAGGGAGTAGCCGGGACCTGAGGTCGCCGCCAGGCCAAACTGCTCGGTGGCGGACAAGGTGAACCTGACCGCGCCAGGAGAGGACCTGGTGAGTTGGGTTTCACGGGAGAGCGGGGCAGTGCTGGTCGATCCCCAGTGCGTCCAGTAGCTGGGGGTGGCGTCGTCCCAATCCGCGAAGCTGGGGTTCCTATTGAGGGCACTACCGGCGTCGATGTGGTCAGACGTCGGGATGGCGAGCCATGCGTCGCCAGGCCGCCAGTGTTCGGTTCGCTGGGGGTCCAGGTCACCGATGAACGTCATCGGCTTGGTGTAGTTCGCTGGGCGCGGCGGATACGTGTCCAGTTCGGACTTCGACTGGTCCGGGATGGCCTGCCAACGCCCGTTGACAGATGCGCCGTCGAACGGCGGACCGTCGTACTCACCCTCCACGAGGGTGAGCTGGTCGTACCAGATATCCGCCGAGCCGGACGCCTCGGTCGCACCGTGCATCGGGCGCATGAACGTCCAGTACGACCCGTTAGCGGTCGTGGTGAAGCGAACCCTGACGACGTGGACGCCCGCCTCATTCGGTGGACTCTCAATGACCTGAGTACTCAGCGTGGTTGATCCAGCAGCGACCACGAACCTGCGTGACTGCGCGTGCAGGGTTCCCTTGAGGGATTCGCTCAGGGTGACTCGTGCACAAAGGGTGTAGGTGGTGTTCGGCTTGGCCTGCGCGGCGACCAGGCTGACGATATTGGCGAACGTGTCGTTGTTGTAGTTCGCAGTGTTACGAGGAGTGACCCGAAGCGCGGGCGTCCCGGTGAGGGGGTTCGTGGAGGCGTGCGCCATCCGCTGGCTGTCACGCGCAGGTACGCCCCACGCCTGAGGGGCGACCATGCGGGAGCTGCTGGCATGCGCGTCGCCGGACCACTCGAACGTGTAGTCCCCGGTGCCCTCGTAGACGTACGGGGTCGGCACGTCTGAGCGCTCCAGGACAACGCCGTCACCGTCGAGGGTGTTCCCGACCTCCCAGCCAGGACCGCTGCTGGAAACGTCGAGCAGCGGGGTCATCAGGGTCGCGCCGGCAGGCACGGTGAGGGTCACCTCGACGCGCTGCCAGGTGTTCGCCACGGAGATGACATGAGTACCGCCGTGGTAGACCGTCGTGCCGGTTGCGGCAATCCAGAAGCCGACCCGGGCGACGAAGCTGTGACCGGACTTCGATGACCGCATCCAGCCGGACAGGGAGATCTGCTCACCGGGCACAACGGTCCGGTCTACATCGGGGGGTCGGACCTGGAAGCCAGTGTCTCCAGGGTTGTTGGATCGAGCGGTCCAGGTCTTGCGAAAGAAGCCGTTCCCGACGGCGCCGGGGCCGGTTTCGACGGTATGAGTCCCTGCCCCTGTGCCGAACCACCGGGAGGTCTGCCAGCCGGCGCCGGTCTTCACGAACGGGTCGGGGTGCAGGTTGCGGATTGGGGTGGACCCGTCGAAGTAGTCCCGCACGATCGAGGAGTTCTCGATCAGCAGTCCGTCGGCGTAGAACCCGTTGCCGGCTGCGCTTCCGGTGCTGTTACGGATGAACACGTTCATCCGATCCACACCGGAGGCAGGAACCGTCACCTTGGCCACCAGGCGGGTCCACCCGGTGGTGGTGACCGTGATTGGGGTGCTGTAGACGACGGAGATGAATGTGCCGCCGGAGTACCAGTCGACCTGTAAAAGCAGGGGCTGATCCGCGCCGAAGGTCCGCACCCACACAGAAATCGCGTACTGCTGCGAGCCGGAAACGGCCATACCCGGCGTTGGGCGGAACCGGTACCACGACGAATCGATGGCGGTGACCTTCATCGAGTGGGTACCGAACATCGCCATGTCGCTCGACCGCACGACAGTCGCGTTTGTGCCGGCGTTTGACTCCGGGTCGGACTCGAAGGACGGGTTCGTCGCCAGGTTCTCCCGCGCATACACCGGCCCGTTGTGGATACGGGCACTGGGGTTCAGCAGCAGGTTGACAGCGGTGTCCTGAACCAGGTGATCATCAGCGAGGGGCGCTAGTGACCCCGTCATCTCCCAGGGCATCAGTTGGCCTCGGCGAGTGCGTCCCAGATCGTCGTGATGACGTAGGAGAAGTCGCCGATGGCGCCCTCGTTGTCACCGGCGGCCCACTTGTCGACGACGGTGGGGTTGGTGGAGATGGCCCAGGCGAACTGGTCGACCATGGATGCGGGGTGGACCAGGACGCGGTGCGCGAGCTCGACGCGGGGCTCGTGCAGGGGGGTGCTGGGGTCCTCGTTGGCGACCATGATGGCGGTGGCGGTGATCGCCGCGGTCAGGGGTGCGCGGACGGCGGGGTCGCGGGCGAAGAACGCTGCCTGAGTGTGCGTAGCCATTTCGTTTCGTTTCCTTAGGACAGGGTGTAGACGTTTCCGGTGGCCACGTCGAGGTACTGGTCGCCTGGCTGCTGGCCTGTGATGGTCGTCGGCGCGCCGGTGCCGGTAAACCACTTCGAGCCGCGCTCGCCGGTGGCGCCGGTGTCGCCCTTGACGCCCTGGACGCCTGCGGGGCCTTGGATGCCGGCGGGGCCTTGGGAGCCTGTCGGGCCGGCTGCTCCGGTGTCGCCCTTGGGGCCGGTGAGGCCGGTGGGTCCTTGGGCTCCGGTGTCGCCCTTGGGGCCTTGGATGCCGGCGGGGCCTTGCGCTCCGGTGTCGCCCTTGGGGCCCTGTAGGCCGGTGGGGCCTTGCAGGCCGGTGTCGCCCTTGTCGCCCTTGACGCCGGGTAGTCCCTGCTCGCCCTGGGCGCCGGTGTCGCCCTTGGGGCCGATGAGGCCCTGGGCGCCTTGGATGCCCTGGGGTCCCTGGATGCCCTGTGGGCCTTGGGGGCCTTGGGCGCCTTCGAGGGACAGGGCTGCCCAGCCGGCGTTGACGGCGGCGTCGTTGGTGCCGGGGTTGGCGGCGGTGCCGGTGGGTGGGGCGGCGCCGGCGGCCTTGGCGACGGTCGCGAAGTAGGTGGACCCGCCCCAGCTGACGGAGTCGTTGATGGCGTAGGTGTTGGAGGCCGACCAGGGGCCTCGCCAGTTCAGGCCTGCAGGGCCGGCCGGACCGATGGCGCCGGGCGTGCCGGCAGGACCCTGCGGACCCTGGAGACCCTGGGGGCCGCGGATATTGCCTGCGGTAGTCCAGCCCATGAGGCTTTCCTTCCTTACGTCAGTGTGTAGAGGTCACCGGTGTTGAGGTCGAGGTACTCGTCGCCGGCTTGGGCGCCGATCACCACGTCGGGCGGGCCGTGGCCGTGCCAGCGCTTGGTTCCGCGGCCGGTGCCGGGAACCCCCTGTGGGCCGGGGTCACCTGGTGCGCCTTTGGGTCCGACGCCGCCGGGGCCGACAACCAGGAGGACTTCGTTGACGAAGGTGGTGTCACCGGAGGTGTCGTAGGTGACCCCGTCGAAGGAGATCTGGCGCATGGTCGATGTCAGCGGGTCACTTCTGCGCTGATGGTGACCTTGCCCTGCAGGACGCGCTTGACGTCGCCGGACGGGTACTCGACCTCAAGGTCGTAGACGGCTCGCCGGCCGGTGAGGGTGGCGGTCTGCTCGTCGGTGAGGGTGACGGTGATCTTCCCGGCGGTGGGTTCCAGGGTGATTCCGCCGGTGTCGGAGCTGGCCTCCAGCAGTGGCGTTTCTGAGTTCACGGAGGACCGGACGTGCATGCGGGCCTTGCAGCCGGTCAGGTCGTAGGGCGCCACGACGGGTGCGCCGGTGGCGGGGTCGGTCGCGCCAGTGCGGAAGCCGTAGACGAACGGCAGGCGGAAGGTGGCCCCCTGCTCGATGAGGACGTCGTACGTTGCGGCTGGCATGCGTTAGGTGTCGTCCATGGACGCGCACAAATGGACGACGGCCCCGCAGGAACTCCCTGCGGGGCCGTCGCCGGTATCTGATGATCAGATTCGTTGGGCGCCGATCCGCTCGCCCGCTTCGATCATCTCCCGGACCGTCTTCTGGGTGCCGCCGACGGGGTAGCGCAGTTCCAGCAGGTCTCGCAGGGCTTCGGTCTGGGCGACGGTGCCGAACTCGGCGCCCAGGGCCTGCATGCGTCGCAGGACCAGTTCGCTGTCGATCTCCTCCAGCGACTCGGCGAACAGTTCGGGGTCACGGACTTCGAAGTACTCGACGAGCTCGTCGCGGCTCTTGTGGTACCTGGTGTCGAGGTGCTCGTCAGGGCTGGCGGTTTGGATCAGTCGCAGTGCCCCGTTGACGAACGGGTCAAGGGCCCGGTTCTCGTCGGGGATCTGTTCCTGGTTGAACTTGCGGTCGTCGCGGCTGATGTGCAGTCGCTTGGAGCCGGCTCGGCCGCCGACGCGCTGCTTCTTGAAACGGTCCTCGCGGCGGTCGAAAACGAACACCCAGACTGATCCCTCGAAGGTGATCTCCCAGGTCTCGATGACCTTGCCCTCTTCGGTGGTTTCCGGTCGTCCCATGGTGGTTCTCCGTCCTGATCCTGGTCAGCCGCGCGGCAGCGGCAGGTAGTTGATGTAGTAGGGGCCGTCGATGCGCAGCTGCTCCTGGTCGCAGATGTCCAAGACGACCTCGCTGAACGCTGCGACGGTGTCGTGCACCAGCGCGTCGCGGTAGTCGCTGTTGGGGATTTCCCAAGACAGGGACACCCGGACGGTGCTGACTCCGCCGGGATCGGCTTCGACCGCCTCGGTGAGCGGCAGCTCACGGAACAGGACCGTCCAGTCTCGACCGCCCTGAAAGACGGGAGTGATGCCGGAGTTGGCGGGATCGCGCTGGAGCCGGTTCAGCTCGTTCTCGAGCTTGTCGGTCGTGGTGCGCAGGACGCGGTGCTTCATCTGATCGCCTCCGTGGCGGTCGTGGTGCATGCCGGCGCCGTGCCGACCCCTTAGTGCTCGGTGAGTGGTCGCCTGAAACGCACTACACGCGGTACGGACCGGTGCGGGCGTTCTGGATCCGCCCGACGTGCGCCAGGTCCCCGGGGGTGACGTCACCGGAGTCGCGGCCGTCGTTGAACAGGTGCACGCCGGCCTCGCAGTAGGCCTTGTCGACCAGCTGCGAGCAGATGAGCCGGCCACTGTTGTGGACCCGCTTGCGTAGGCGCCGGGGGCGGATGTTGATGGCCAACAGGGCCAGCAGCAGGTAGTCGGCGAAGCTGTAACCGACGCCCTCCTTGGCGCGGGCCGCGGCGACGATCCGCTGCCGCTCCTCGTCCGTGAGGTCGAAGTCGGAGAACGCCAGCGGGTCACGGGCCAAGGTCTCTTCGATGGGCCTGATCCGGGCCCCGAAGGGCATCGCCTCGATGATCGTGCCGTCGTCCAGCACGATGCCGGCATGGGTGTACCGGGACGCGTCACCGGTGATGGATTGCGATGCCCGGATCCAGCGACCGGTCAGGCCGCCGATGCGGGTCAGGAAGTAGTCGCCGGGGCGC
>Ga0058697_10000792_pt1 | contig 12697 bp, 7 predicted proteins | sample AgamicAsMae_FD_66619 | JGI IMG/M metagenome (GOLD analysis project Ga0058697, IMG submission 66619) | Agave microbial communities from Guanajuato, Mexico - As.Ma.e | ecosystem: Host-associated > Plants > Phyllosphere > Phylloplane/Leaf | place: Guanajuato, Mexico | collected 2012-06-04
CCTTGCGAGGATGTAGAGTTGACCAAGCCTTGAACAGCGCAATAGGTCATCATGAGGTTGTCCAGACGGGCAGAGAAAATGAGTTCGTTGTTCAGTCCTCCCAGGCAAGACTTCTGCGTATCGTACAGGACAATCTCGAAGTCGAGGATATCCTCGGGCCTGACTCCAGCTTCTTGAGCAAGGATCTCGACGACGTAGGGATGGTGGCGTTCAGTGGGGTTCTTCAGAGGGTTAAAATCGGCGCTGTCCGACTCTTGATCCTTCTGGGCATCCTCGGGTGTCTTGCCTTGCCTGTTCAGCTCGGCCTCGACCAAGCCTGCGATAGGGAAAAGCTGGTTCTCCTTGTTAAATTCGAAGGGAACAGAACCGCCGAAGTGGACAGCCAGGTTGGGGATACGACAGATGGGTCGATCGACCTTGACCAGCTTTTGCTCCATGCCACCGTCGGCGCGCTTACACATGACACGTCCAGCAAAACTCAGATCCCGGTCAAACCAGGTTGCCCAGTGACCACCTCCATATGCCTCTACGCCAACCTGAATGAATCCCTCGGACTGACGCTTCGACACGGGCTTGAGTCGGAGACAGCACGAGTCTGTGTGTGCACCGACCATGGCGATGGGGTTACCAGGCTTCCATTTGTTACCGATGGCGAAGGCGATGATGGTAGACGAGTTACGGGTGAGATAGTACTTTCCACCAGGGACAAGAGAATGTGCCCAGGCGTCGCGTTCCTTGATCTTGGTATAGCCAGCGGCATCAAGTCGTTGCGTGGCCGAGCGTACGGCATGGAATGCTGTCGGATGTCAGCATTAGTCCCGGAGCTGGCCAAGCGGAAGTGGCATACGGGTTGGAGAGGCGTTGACGAACTCGATAAAGTCCTCGGCCGGCTTGAGTGACGCTTTGTTGGTCATGGTTGCTATGCTTCTGCTGAGTGGTTTGGTCCAACAGACAACTGTGGAGTATCTGGCGTTCAAGTGTGTGACAGTTGCAAAGAGTCGGCGATTGGCAAAGGACATGGAAGGCCTTTTGACAGCAATCAATCGACGTGAGCTCCTTCCTCGAATGGAAGCTCGAAGCTCGGGCCAGCAGGTCACTGAATCCAAGGGACCTCGGCGCATCGAACGCCAGCCTGAGGCGGGCTTCCATAACCAGAAACTGAGATGCTATGTCGCAACTGCATCGCTATGTATGAGCATGCTACGCTCTTGCCTTCATTCTTCGTGTAAATGCCCTAGAGAATCCCCTCCCAAATGCCGTGGTATATGCTCCTTCATGTAAAGTTTACTGGAACGCCAAAAATCCAAAACTCCTCATTCAATGCTCCACCTCATTAATTTTACATGACAAGACACTCCTTTTCTTTACCACCGCCAAGTTCTTTTGTTTTTGCCTTGCCCTTGGCCATGGGTATGCCCGAGTCTCCAGAAGCTGCTGCTCTAATAATATCGAGTCGTTGTTTGGCAGTCTCGTTGCCCTTATCCGCAGCCCTGACGTACCACACGTTGGCTTCTAAGGGGTCACGTCGACAACCGATACCCATCTCTGTGAAATAGCCCACAGCGTATTCGGCCTTTGCAAGTCCTGCGCATGTTAGTATCGATCTTTCAGACATCTCAATAACATAACACTTACCCATCTCAGCAGCTCTTCTTGACCATTCGTAGGCTTCAACTTCGTCCTTCTCGAGGACTGGCTCTGCGCCAACCATGTACCAAGCACACAATGCCATCATAGCTTCGGGCAAGCCCTTCGATGCCGCACCGTTATAGAAGTGAACACTCAATGCAGCATCCTTGGGACATCCAAATGTTCCATTCTCGTATGCTTGTCCCATTCGGTAGTTCGCTTCCGGATGGCCCAGCTCGGCTGATTTTGTCATGAGTTGAGCGGCATATGCTTCATCCTTGAAGATATCCTCGCCGAAACCAGTGATATGCAATAGTCCAAGCTCATAAGGACCGCTGTTGTACTGATAGTCGGCAGAGTCTGTAGCTCGCTTCAGCCATTTGACACCCTCCCGATATCGGTTTACAAGTCCCATATCACCAGTAAGACATGCCTTGCCCAGTCTTATTGCTGCTCCCGGATGACCCTTCGATGCAGCAGCGCGGAAGAATTGCACAGCCTTCGGATAATTCTTAGCGCAGCCCCATCCGAACTCGTAGCACAGAGCAGCACGGTATCCTGATTCTGCATGACCATGCTTACTCGCTGCAACGAAAAGGGGCAGAGCCTTGTCGTAATCTGGCTTGTCCTTGTTGAATAATCCAGAGAAGTAGCCATCGGCGAGGTAGTATTGCGCAAAAGGATATGCGCGATCTGAGAGACGCTGGAGAATTCCGCGGGCTTCTTTGATCAGCTCTGCAGCTGATTCCGTGTCTTCGGCATGATCTCTGGCTGCGTTGATCATGAAGATGGCAAATTCGTATTGAATGCTGGGATCGTTGGTTTTCTTGACGTTGGCGCGGTACATGTCAAGGGTTTTCTTGTTGTCAAGCAACAAGGCATTGTTTCCAACGGCAGATTGAAGACTGCTGTTGTTCATGACTGGGGCTGGTGCCACTTGCTGTGAATAGGGCACTTCGTTCAGCAAGTCGATATACGACATTGGTCTGGTGTCAGGCGAACGTCGGTTACCAGCCTGATTGCGGGCATAGATTCTAGGCGAACCGCTCACGGACAAGCTGTCGTCGGCAGACAAGGGTGAATACGTGCTTGCTCGAAGATCGGCTCCCAATGATGAGTTCTGCGAGACAACACGAGATCCTACCGTCCTCGGCGGCCTAAGGGCCCCACCACTTGAAGAGGAGCCGACACTATTCATGGTTGCTTGAGAAATGCGATTGGGATTGTTTCTCTTGACCGGGGACTCATCGAGGCCCTTGTGGTGGTATTGTAGCATAGGCAAAGGTTCTGGCTCCAGCTCCTCGGCACCAACAGTTGGAAGGTCCTTCAAAGAGATGCGGCCTATGGAATCAAGATGCTTGATGGAGTCGAGATGTTTGACGGACGAGTGTTGGGAGGCGGATCTTGAATGATAGCTCGAGGGATGATCCACCTGGCCAGATGAAGACCTGGACGTGCCTGGTCGTGGCGAGCCTGAGCTCTCTGGGCTAGCGGGTGCTTCTTGCATGCGAATGGTCGGCCGTGCCATGCTGCTCTTTCTAGGCGAGAAGGAAGCCCGTCTCTGATCTTGTGTGCCATCGAAGTGGCCATGAGAGGCCGGCCTCTGGCTTTGGTGCACCTCGGCCATGTCTTCAGATGTTATATATGCGCCTAGAGATGCAATGGTTTTCTCTACTCGTCTAAGGTCGGAGCGAAACGACGGCTGTGGCCTGGAGTAATGAAAGAAGCGTGAGGAGCCGACAGTCCTGAAAAGAATATTCGGATCGCTCGGTACCGCGGATGTGTTCGTAATGAGGGTCGAGTCTTTTGGTCTGCGTAGGTGTACTAGTAAGCGGCAGCGATCTCGGACAAGGGCAAATTGCACAAGTTCGTACCGAGTTGGAGTAATAAGTGAAACGAAGACAAAGTAGCTAGTGCTACTCGAGGTGATAGAATGGGTTGAATAAATGTAAGAAAGTGGAATCGAAACAGCAGAGGGGCTGACGAGAGTGACAACCTAATCTGCATTCGCGGTCCGCGCTCCTTCCGTTCGGCTGTGCGCGTGCCTGAGTTTATTGGTAGCGGTCGCGCCGTTGACTGACTACAAGTACAAAGAGGGTCGTCATGAATGTGTGGAGGCCACCTCTTGAGCCGTCAGTGCTGCTAGCCATGGTCTTGTAGATTCAAATACGATGCTCACAGATCCCACGTGCTCTGGCCCGATAGAGTAAACACGAGAGCAGACTTTTTATCTCGTGCTCAAGTAGAGCCTCCAACCAGGGTCCACAGAAGGCAAAAGTGGCCTTCCACATGCAGATGTCCGAACTCTAAGTGCAGTTTTACGAATGCCCTCTGAACCAGAGTTCCGACCACATGATCAGCCAGACTACCGAATATAGCAGCCATGTTTAGCATATCTCCATCATTTCCACGGCCAAGACTGTTTGCAGAACATGGAGAGGAGGAGAGGAAGGCAAATTATTATCACTTGAGTAGACAAAGCCCGGCAACTGGCTGTTACTGTTGGCGACGACTCAACGGTGGCTGCTCCAGCTACCACACTCTGCTCCGTATGCCGAGCCTGCCTGGAGAACAAAAGACAGATGAGTTGCCCGAGAGGCAAGGATAGTTATGTTTGATCGATTCCGAGGCCATCGAAACCAAGATGATGCACGCAAGATGAGGGTGCGTGCTGCACATGCTCGATGCTTTGTGGGGATGGATGTGGCTTCAGACATGAGACAAGAGGAGTCAGGGAGAAACAAGGGGTCAAGCGGCAGGCATAGCCCTTGGCTTTGAGAGAATCGAAGGAAGATGGCTAGTTGTGTATACATGGTAGAAGAGCGTGGTAGACTGTAGACAGGCGGGGCTCGATATGGCTCAACAGGCAGACAGAAAACGTCATGGCTAGACACGAGGGCGATGTTATTTTGAGCAGATGGTGAGCACGAGCGGGCCGATCTGCGATGCAGGCACAGCGGCTGCAAAACTAAGTGCTGCTAGCGCTTCAGGGGCCGGGTCGGCGACGAGCCGTGCTACAAGAATACAATCCCATGACAACACAAGTCGACACTTTCCAACTGCCTTGTGCCCCGAGGGCTAATTCCTTGCCTCTTGCAACAGAGAGCACTTCTCACACCTCTCGCTCTTTTCTGGCCCTGTCTTCCGTCTTGTCTGGCAGCCAGACCATAGCAGGCACCCGTTTCCACGACGAGCCGAAATTTGTTTGTCCAAGACTGCTGCTTAAGCCGCCACACCCACCCTCGTTCTTCTTCGCCTGAACCCATCTCCGAGCCTCTCGTTTATCCCCTGCTCGGGAGCAGCGACGAAACCCATCGACATTCACACCCTATCCTCGACTACCGACATCATGTCGTCTAATAACCCAACGTCGCCTCGACGTCGGGACTCGCGATCGAGAGTGCGCCGCGAGTCGCATTCACACAGGCGACAACAATCCGATCTCGAGTCGCCCCGACCCATGCACCACCGCAGAACCAGCAGTCACAACAAGCTCGAGCCCGAGCCCTATGTGTCTCGAATCGCATCCCCCGTTCCCAGAATTACATCGCCCACTGATTATGAGCCCATGATTGGCGCTTCCGACTTGGGCCGCAAGAAGAGTCTGATCCGTCCCGAACGCACAAAGGTCGACAGAGATCATCCGCAATACCATTACCGCAAGCACGCTCAGAATATGGCAATCATGCCCTCGACTACTGGTCACGACCCATTGCTGGAAGAAGCAGACATCGAGGCCGCCACTCTCAGTTCCGACGATATCGAGCTGAAGCAACTCAATCAGAAAGGCCGTCCCACCGATCCCTCTGTAGCAAGGAACGCAAGCCGTAAACTGCACCGCAAGGCTACCCTCGAAACAGCCGACGAGAAGAAGAAGAGACAAAAGCAAGCCGGTGCTAGTCCGCCTACACTCTGGGGCACTTATTGTCATTTGATCACTTTCTGGTGTCCCAATCCCGTTCTCAAGTGTTTCGGCATGCCTGAAAAGGCTCAACAACAAGCCTGGAGGGAGAAGATGGGCCTGATCAGCATCATCCTCATGATCGCTGCATTCGTTGGCTTCATCACCTTCGGTTTCACTGCCACTGTCTGTCCCGCGGGTTCTTCCTCACGCTTCCGCGTGAACAAAGTCGATTCGGGCTATATGATCTTCCACGGCAAGGCCTACGATCTGACAAGGTCGCAACATCCGCAGGCCAGAGGTATATTGCGGAACCAAAACGTCCTTTGGGATCTGGACGAGCCATATGGAGGCAAGGACGGCAGCTTCATGTTCCAAAATGTCAATGGAGCTTGCAAAGGCCTCATCACTGCTGCTCCAGACTCTGATGTCAAGACCGATAGTGAGGGCAATCTGGCATGGTATTTTCCGTGCAACGCTTTCAAGCAGGATGGGTCGAGCGAACCGAACCTGACGATTCCTTATTATCTTGGTTACGCCTGTCATACTTCCAAACTTGCTCGTACCAACTTCTACGATCTCAAATCCGGAGGAGATGTTTACTTTACCTGGGATGATATCAAGAATTCAAGCCGCAATCTTATGGTCTACGGTGGCGATGTTCTTGATCTTAACCTCCTCAAATGGTTCAACACCTCGCAAGTCTCGTACCCATCCAGATTCGACGACATCCGTGAGAATGCAAACGTTCGAGGTACGGATATGAGTCTTGCCTTCTCCTCAGGCCAGGATAAGAAGATCGCAAAGTGTTTCCAGGAAATCATCAAGGTCGGGTCCATCGATACTGAGACCGTTGGTTGCATCGCCTCGAAGATCGTTCTCTACGTCGCGCTTGTCTTTATCCTGTCGATCGTCGTTGCCAAGTTCGTTCTTGCTCTTGCTTTCCAGTGGTTCCTCTGCCGCAAGTATGCCGCCGACAAAACTGCTTTCAGTGGTGACGAGAAGAAGAGAAAACAGCAGATTGAGGAATGGGCTGACGATATCTATCGTCCGGCTCCCAAGATTGCCGACCCTGTCACTAACAGTACCGAGCGCGCCAACAAGCGAGGCAGTTTCCTTCCCACCACCTCCAGATTTACCAGTCCTTATGCTATTGAGAGGTCTATGGCGCGTTCGCGTCCAGCATATACCACCATGGCTAGTCAAAGCTCGACTGCGCGCTTGATTCCTGGTGCAAGTGTGTATGGTCAAGGCAACAGAAGCGAGAACACATTGCAAGAGAGCCGTGCAAGTCTCATGGTTCCCAACAGCAGCGAGAAAAGGTACTCTAGTGTTATGGAGTCAGATGGGCCTGGTCCACACGGCTTTATTCACGAAGCTGTCGTGCCCCAGCCTCCGCCAGAGTGGCAGCCGTTTGGATTCCCTCTTGCACATGCTATCTGTCTGGTCACCGCTTACTCCGAGGGCCCTGAGGGAATGCGTACCACTCTTGATTCTGTCGCCACAACTGAGTATCCAAACAGTCATAAGCTGATCCTCGTCATCTGCGATGGTATCATCAAGGGCCATGGCGAGACCATGACCACACCTGAAGTCGCCCTGAGTATGATGAAGGAACACACCATCCTTCCTGATGAAGTAAAGCCTTATTCATACGTCGCTGTCGCTAGTGGATCCAAACGACACAATATGGCCAAGATATACTCCGGCTTCTACGACTACGGCGAGGACTCTATTATCCCAATGGAGAAGCAAGAACGTGTGCCCATGGTGATCATCGTCAAGTGTGGCACTCCCGAGGAAGCAACTCAATCCAAGCCTGGTAATCGTGGCAAGCGTGACAGTCAAATCATCCTCATGTCCTTCTTGCAGAAAGTCATGTTCGATGAACGTATGACCGAGCTTGAATACGAATTCTTCAATGGTGTCTGGAAGATTACTGGCATCTCTCCCGACTTTTATGAGATTGTTCTCATGGTTGATGCCGATACCAAGGTGTTCCCCGACAGTCTGACCCATATGATTAGCGCTATGGTCAAGGATCCTGAAATCATGGGCCTGTGTGGTGAAACAAAGATCGCCAACAAAAGGGCCAGCTGGGTGTCTATGATCCAAGTATTCGAGTAAGTCGAGCAGCCAATTGGGAGGCCCAATCCGTACTGACAAATATCTCAGATATTTCATCTCACATCATCAGTCAAAGTCCTTCGAGTCCGTTTTTGGTGGTGTCACCTGTCTTCCCGGATGTTTCTGCATGTACAGAATCAAGGCACCAAAGGGCGATCAAAATTACTGGGTGCCAATCTTGGCCAATCCCGACATCGTGGAGCATTATTCCGAAAACGTCGTCGACACCTTGCACAAGAAAAACTTGCTCCTTCTTGGTGAAGATCGTTATCTCTCGACTCTGATGTTGAGAACCTTCCCCAAGCGAAAGCAGGTCTTCGTTCCGCAGGCTGTCTGCAAAACGACCGTACCCGATGAGTTCAAGGTCCTCCTCTCTCAAAGGAGAAGATGGATCAACAGTACAGTCCACAATCTTATGGAGCTGGTTTTGGTTCGTGATTTGTGTGGCACTTTCTGCTTCAGCATGCAATTTGTTGTATTCGTCGAACTGGTTGGTACACTCGTGCTTCCGGCTGCCATTGCTTTCACTTTCTATGTTGGTCAGTAATTCTTGATACACCCTTTGACAGCTCCGTGCTAACTAAAATGTAGTCGCTATCGCCATCAAGGCTGCTATTGAACACACAACTATTCCTGTCATGTCCTTGGTGCTCTTGGCACTTATTCTTGGTCTTCCTGGTGTCCTCATCATCTTGACGGCGCATCGCATCTCCTACGTTGCCTGGATGCTCATCTATCTCCTCTCGCTCCCAGTCTGGAACTTCATCCTCCCAACTTACGCTTATTGGAAGTTCGACGACTTCTCTTGGGGTGACACTCGCAAGACGGCTGGGGAACAGACCAAGGGAGGTCATGACGATGCCGAGGGTGAATTTGACAGCAGTAAGATCACCATGAAGAGATGGGCCGATTTTGAACACGAGCGACGCATGAAGACTGGTGGCACCAATTACACTTCGTCGTCAGCACAGGGGTCATATCCATACGAGTCCGGTTACGAATATTGAACTAGAAAAGGCGGTCACCTTCCTAGAGATAAAAGGGGCAATGATGTCTGATCTCGGAGTTTTGGAGTTTTTACGAAGGAGGGGAGAGGAACGCTGGTCGAGCCGGACTGCATGAATCGCATGATGATTAACTATTGGCGCCAGAGCCTGATAACAATCAAGGAGTATTCACATCCCTGAGCTATTTAATGAATATATGCAGTATCACGGCACAGTCGGTTCGCGATTGGCTTGTTTCCTTTGGGGGGCGCAGGTGACAGATGAAATTCATGCATCGCTCGACGGAAAGGGCAAGATTCGGACTCTACATGTCCAAGGCTTAAGCGATGGTCGCACTGCAGCAGACGATGAGACGACGTGACAACCACGCGGAAAAGGCCTTGACCTCCTGTCAATCCGCCCTTAAGGCGTTGCACGAGACTCGCTCGCTTCCGGAGCTGTCACTTTGCAATTAGCAACGGCCCGAAAAGTGCGCCTGTCTGTCTCCCGCCAGAGTGCTTCCACTTTTTGGATAACTAACACGTCCTTGTCCTCGAGGACAGCGGGTGCTCTCGTGGGATTGCGGCGACTGCAGGTGGCAGATCAGCCTGTCGCCACGGTATCGTTTCCCTCTTTTGATCATATTGTTAGCATTTGCGCTACGTACCTCTCTACCAGTCTCCTGCGACACGCGTGGCAGGGCCAATAGCTCAGTCACCGGCAGCCTTCTTGTCATCACCCGCCGTCACATCGAAACAAGGACGAGGTCACTGGCTGACTCTCTCTTCGCACTGCCGAGCTTGGCGCCCGTGATTCCTATCTAAATTACCGATTGGCCTCTTGCACCATGTCGGATCCTGACGCTCGCGACCATCTCTCTTCATATCCAGGGCGTTCGCTGCGGCGTGGCTCGACGCTGCGAGGTCTTCGTTTCGACAGCAGAATGATCCGGTCGAGGCGAGGGTCCGCTATATCGTCTTTGGGCCAGACACCACATCCTTGCGACGACTCTGCTGTTCATCTACCCAGCCATCTCGAAGACCCTGACCATGGCGGGGTCCCCTTGGCTTGGGCCAACCTCGACTCAGTCCCGGACCATGCTCATCATAGTCGCCAGTACATGTCATCGCATGAGACAATAGAATCTTCATGGAATGTCATTGAAGGCGGCGTCGGTATCGCAACTCATGTCGACTTCTACGAAGGCCGCCTGGGCCAACGGTACAGTGCCGACGAGAGACCACCGGGACACGCCGTCAATGATGCTTCTACGACTACCCGATACCAACACGCAAGCGTCGCCTCTCGAGCGTCCTATACCTCGGCGTCAGGCCGGTTACCAGGACATCTGACCGTCGATGCACATCTAATTCCCCACTCGCTATCACCGACCGTCTTTCCATCTTCGCCTACAGAGACTTTAAGCGCTCGTTGGACCGTCAGCGATCTTGGACCCGTCAATCCTTCAATACAGTCTACTCAGGAACTCCATCATGACGCCTCTGCTTGGGTTGACTACGATGTTGCTGAGTTTCTCGATCACTGGGACATCCAATATTACATGGGAGAGGCCGGCCTTATGCACGTAGATGATGAGCGCAAAGAGCGATGGCGGCCTCTTAACCAAGGACTTCCTGCGAACTACGACTTACAAGGTTTGAATTGGGCAGCGTTCAGCACAAGCAGAAGCCAAGCTCGACTCGCACGCAAGATGCTCTATCCTCTTCGCTATTCCTGGACACCACCAGCTGCATATGACGACAACTCGCCATGCCGCCAACAGCGCATGTATGCCTCGAAGGATTTCTACCCCCACCACAGGGCCAGTCACTCGCATGGTCAACTTCGAAATGTGCTCACTGCGCGGAGCAGAAACGACGTCTTCTATGCATCGAAGAGTAGAGTAATGCACACTTCGCTGAGTTGTCCTGCGTATACCGATGTAGTCGTCAATTTCAGTGGCGCATCAACGAATCCAAACCAAGCCGGAGATACCCATATTACCACCATTGCTGTCTCACCCGCCACGGACTTTGAAGGATATTGCTCCGATGCCGTGTTGGTCACTGGTGGGCTGGAGGGCGAGTATTCCCTGCTCAACCTCAACTCTGCCCTAGGCGATCGTCCCACCGAAGGATTCGTGACTGTCGCCGAGCAGAAAGAAACCACTCACGTCCACATACTTGGTCATCGCCGCACGGGTGCTTTGGGAGCTGCCTTTTGCTCCAATGACAGCAAAGTCCGCCTACTCGACATTGGCACCAACTCCTGGTCAGCCGAGTTTGCGTACGAGCACCAGATCAATTGTGCTGCAACATCACCCGACGGCCGGCTAAGAATGATTGTTGGAGATTCTTGCGAGTCGCTCATCACTGACGCCGAAAGGGGAAACGTGTTGTTCAGCATGCAGCAGCATACAGGCTATGGGTTTGCATGCGCCTGGGCTGCTGACGGCTGGCATGTAGCGACGGGCAGTGAGGACGGCAAAGTTGTGGTATACGATGCTCGAAGGTGGGACGTGCCACTGGCGAACCTTTCATGCGAGATGAGCTGTGCTAGGTCGCTGCACTTTACCACTTCGAATCGCGGAGGAGCATCGTTGGTGGTGGCCGAGTCAGACGATATTGTCAGCGTGTATGACGCGATGAATTGGTATGATAAGCAGACGATCGACTTCTTTGGCTCGGTGGTCGGAGCAGTGTCGGTGGACAATGGGCAAGAATTGATCGTGGCCAATGGCGACGAGACGGTTGGTGGGCTGATGGTGTTTGAGAGAAAGTCGCATATACCCGATGAGCTGGACGACCCTGACCAGGTTCCGAGATATCAACATGGGTCACGACTGAGCTTTGATGATTTGATGCTGTAAGGTCTAGGATATGGGAAATGATAGTCACGAAGAAATGTATTATGCAGAACGATCTATTTTGGCAATTCGAACAAGTTCTATACCCCTATCTTTTCTCCATGCTCCTCCTGCCCTCTTCTTTCTTGCCAAATCCTCCAAATCCGCTGACATCGCGACGGAAGAACTTGCCAATGTTCTTGAGATTCTCGTTGATGCTAGCATGGGCGCTTTCGGCATTGAGACCCAGAGCACCCATAGGGGGCGGGCTGATTGCTCTACTGGCGCTTGCAACCGACGCTGTGCCACCTAGGGCTGGTGAACCAAACCGGTCAACGCCATCACGAGCGGCGTTCATGAGAGCAGAACCAAACGTGGACGGGTCAAACCGAGCGGTCGTTCCTGCCAAAGCTGGTGCCGAGTGCGAGGCGGCGCTGTCTTTGAGTGCGGCAATGCCCGGCACGGTCGCACCTGCCGCTTGCAGTGAGATGTTGGCGATCAAGGGGTTGGACAGCTGCAAGGTTTCGTTCGCCGGCGACGCCTTGTGTGCGTTGAACAGCTCGACCAACTGAGCCTGTTCTTGCTTGCGCGTGATGCCTTTGAGCTCGAGTATCTTGCGGAAGTTTGGCTCGGATCGGTCTTGCATGTGTATCAGATATGCCTGGACCAACCCTTCAGGTGGCGAGGCGCGCACTTGTAGTGTTTTCAACAAGGGGTCGAGCTTGGCCATGCTTTGGTTGACCCTCTTGACGAAGTTGGCGTTGGGTGTAGTTCCCGCTTCGGCGTTGACTGTAGACAGCTCGGTGAATGCCTTTTTCAGGACATAAGAGTCGAGTAACATCTGTTCAGCACCTGTTTCCGATATGGGTCGACAGACCACCAAGTTGGTCAAGATGGAGCTGGCAAGAGCGTCGATCAAATTATCACAGAATGCACGTGCGTAGTGTTGCTTCTGCAAGTAGTTGAGAACTTCGGATGTCTTCTCCTTGACACGCTGCACCAAAAGAGCAACGTATGGGCTCTGGTCACCGACAGTGTCCATCTTGCTCCAAGGGACATTGCGCATCTCTCTCCAGGGTGCGTCGCAGTCCAGTTCGACTCTTCTCACGAGGGCCTTGACAGATGCTGACGCGATACCCATAAAAGAGTCGGCTTGAGACTGCAGATCAACCTGGGCACGCAAATCTGGGTCGACACGCGACTTGATGC
>Ga0058697_10000793_pt1 | contig 12685 bp, 11 predicted proteins | sample AgamicAsMae_FD_66619 | JGI IMG/M metagenome (GOLD analysis project Ga0058697, IMG submission 66619) | Agave microbial communities from Guanajuato, Mexico - As.Ma.e | ecosystem: Host-associated > Plants > Phyllosphere > Phylloplane/Leaf | place: Guanajuato, Mexico | collected 2012-06-04
CGGCCACAGGTTACAATACGCCCCGCTGTATTGCCGGATGGTGTAATGGCAGCACGACTGACTCTGGATCAGTTAGTCTAGGTTCGAATCCTAGTCCGGCAGCTTCTCTAATTTCCCTCATGTGCAGTATAAACGAGCGTTGGAGCAGTAGATGGAAAATCGGTGGGCGGGCTTTGCTGTCACAACTATCTTGGAGGCAGCGACCTCATAGCAGGGGCAGTGTTCAGCGTCGTGCTGCATCAGGGCTACCAGGGACTGAGAGGTTAACGCAACGCAGAGCCTAGGACGATCCTTCTACCAGGGGGCTGACTCAGGAGAGAATGGAGATTGGCGCGAACAGGGGGGCACCCTAAGCACTATCTACACAACCTCCTGGCGACCTTACAAGGGCTCACGCTGCGAGCTACCCTTCCTCGCCCAGCAGCCTCTCTAGGTAACCAGTGTCGTACTCTCCTGAGAGGAAGGCTTCATCGTCGATCAGCCGAAGGTGGAGGGGTATGGTGGTCTTTATCCCTTCCAGACGGTATTCCTCGAGCGCCCGGCGCCCCCGGGCCAGGGCTTCGTCACGGTCCGTCCCGTAGGCGATGAGCTTGCCGACCATCGAGTCATAGAACGGCGGGATCTCGTAGCCAGCGAAAACGGCTGTGTCTACCCTGATGCCAGGACCCCCGGGGACCTCGACCGCCGTGACCTCTCCTGGCGAGGGGAAGAAGTCGTTCTCCGGATCTTCAGCGTTAACCCGAAACTCTATGGCATGCCCGGCGAGCGAGATTTCCTGCTGCCCCACCGAGAGTCCCTCGCCTCCCGCGACCTTCAGCTGCTCCTTCACCAGGTCCACACCCGTAACCATCTCCGTGATCGGGTGCTCGACCTGTATCCGGGTGTTCATTTCTATAAAGTAGAAAGACTCGTCTTCGTCTACCAAGAACTCGACCGTGCCCGCGTTCGCGTATTCAGCGCTCTCCGCAAGCCGCACGGCGGCTTGCGTGATCTCTTCCCGAGTCTCGGGGTTGATCCCCGGTGAAGGCGCCTCTTCGATCAGCTTCTGCCGTCGCCGCTGCATCGAGCACTCTCGCTCGTAAAAGTGAACGACGTTCCCTTCTCCGTCGCCCACCACTTGCACCTCCACGTGCCGTGGCTTCTCCAGGAACTTCTCCAGGTAAACGGAGCTCTCTCCGAACGCCGCCTCCGCCTGCTGTCCGGCTTGCTTGACGGCCTGCTCGAGCTCGTTTTCGTCCTCGACGACGCGGATGCCCATGCCGCCACCTCCGGCCGCTGCCTTGACCATGACGGGGTAGCCGATCTCGTAAGCCTTCTCCGGTGCTTCCTCGGGTGCCACGTTGCCTTCCGTGCCGGGTACGATCGGTACGTCGGCCTCTTTGGCTAGCTGCCGGGCCGCGGACTTGTTGCCTATCTTTTCCATCGTCTCCGCGGACGGTCCGACGAAGGTCAGACCCCCCTCTCGACAGGCCGCGGCGAAGCGGGCATTCTCCGCGAGAAACCCGTAACCGGGATGTACCGCATCGGCGTCTAGTTCTCTGGCAGCCTCGATGATAGCCTCGATATTCATGTAGCTCTTCTGCGCCTTTGCCGGACCGACGTGAACGGCTTCGTCGGACAAGCGGACGTGCAGAGCCTCCTCGTCCGCATCGGAGTAGACGGCCACTGTGGGTATCTCCAGCTCCCGGCAGGCCCGGATGATACGTACGGCAACCTCCCCGCGATTGGCTACCAGAACCTTCTTCAACACCCCTTCATGCCCTCCTGTGTCCGTGCTCTCTTTCCCCAATAAGATGCAACGACATCATACCCTCGCGTTCCGTCCCGCGCCCGTGATAGGTGGTCGTACGTCCTACACTAACAGCAGTCCGAAATCGTTGACCCGAATTTTTCTTGCTAGTAGTATTTTTGACGTCGTCAAGGGAAAGGCGGGGTACAAGAGCATTATGGGACACAACGTCGAGACCGAGCTACCGCAAGCACGCTACAGCTACGGTGGTGATGAGTACATCTTCGTCGAGCTTGCGGAGGCGATGAGCCTGAAGGTTAACTTTCGGGCGATGGCGATCACGAACAAGCTCCGGGAAGAGAATGTACGGGGCATTTTGGACATCTGCCCGTCCAATGCCTCCTACATGCTTCGCATAGACCCCGACGAGCTGCACCCGGACGACCTGATCTCCCGCCTCAAAGAGATAGACGAGGAGGTAGGCGACGTCGAGGGCTTCGAGCTTCCTACCCGGGTCGTAGACGTGCCGGTGATGATGGAGGACCCCTGGACCCACGAGACCCTGATGCGCTTCCGCGACAACCACCAGGACCCAGACTCGACCGATCTTGAGTACTCGGCCCGCATCAACGGCTACGATAACAAGGAGGACTTCATAAATGCCCTCCTCGGCTCGCCTTGGCTTGTGACCATGATCGGGTTCGTGCCGGGGTTGCCCTGGTGCTACCAGCTGGTCCCGCCGGAGGAGCAGGTAGAGGTCCCAAAATACGTGAGGCCCCGCACCTACACTCCCGAGCGGGCCTTCGGCTTCGGCGGTGGCTTCGCGGTTATCTACTCTGTGGAAGGGGCGGGCGGCTACCAGCTCTACGGGATGGCACCAGCGCCGGTTTTAGACGTTAACCAACGACTCAAGGACTTCGAAGACTCCATCGTCTTCCCCAAGCCTGGAGACATCTTCAACTTCCGCGGCATCGACCGGGAGGAGTTCGATAGCATCCGCTCAGAGGTTGAAGACGGGACCTTTGAGTACCGTAAGAAGGAGTTCCTCTTCCACCCTGATCGCGCGCTCGAGGACCCGCATGCGTACAACCAGGAGATACTGGAGGGGCTCTATGACGATTAGGGTCAGGCAGCCGGGCCTCCTTACTACCGTGCAGGATACGGGGCGCTTTGGCAAGTACGACATTGGGATGCCGCCCTCGGGGGCTATGGACCTCTTCTCTTATCAGGTCGGGAACTACCTGGTCGGCAATCAAGAGGGCGCCGCGGGCCTAGAGATCACGTACTGGGGCCCTGAGCTGGAGTTTACCGAGGACGCGGTTATCGCTATCACCGGGGCGGAGATGCCCCCGAAGATAAACGACGAGGAGGCAGCGACCTGGGAGGCGCTAAAGGTCGAGTCTGGCGACGTCTTGTCCTTCGACTATCTCCAGAGTGGAGCCCGGTCTTACCTGGCGGTGGCCGGGGGGATAGACGTGCCCGAGTTTTTGGGTAGCCGCTCGACCTACACCCTGATCGGCCTGGGTGGCCACGAGGGTCGGGCTTTGCAGGAGGGCGATGAGCTAAAGATCGGGGAGGCCCAAGACGCTGAGGGGCGGGTAGGGGTGGCCCTGGACGAAGGCCAGATCCCCACCTACTCCAAAGAGACCGAGCTGCGCGTGATCATCGGCCTCGCCAGCTACCGTATCACTGAGAAAGGCATGGAAGAGTTCCTCAATACCGAGTGGACCGTCACCCCTGATGCTGACCGGGTCGGCTACCGCTACAAGGGCGGCGAGATCGAGTTTGTAGAGCGGGAGCAGCCAGCGGGCGCTGGAGCCGAGCAGGCCAATGTGGTGGACTTCGGCTATCCGGTCGGCTCCATACAGGTGCCTGGCGGAGTCGAGCCCATCGTGCTGCTGAACGACGCCGTAACCGGTGGAGGCTACGCGACGATCGGGACCGTCGTAAGTGCGGACCGTGACAGGCTGGCTCAGACGAAGACCAACGACAAGACCCGATTCCGCTCGGTGGACCTCGAAGAAGCCCTGAAGGCTCGCAAACAGAGGCAACAGCAGATGGAGGAGATCCGGCAATCCCTGAGTAATTAAGGCTCAACCCGAGAGGTAGGTGAGAGACAGATGCAGATAGACTTCAACTGCGACATGGGGGAGAGCTTCGGCCCCTACTCGTTCGGTTACGACGAGGAGTTGATGCAGTACATCTCTAGCGCCAACGTGGCCGGCGGCTTCCACGCCGGGGATCCTCACGTCATGCGCAAGACCGTAGCGCTCGCCAAGGAGCACGGGGTCGCGGTGGGTGTCCACAACGGCTACCGGGACCTCGTAGGCTTTGGCCGGAGGGAGATGCAGGTGACGCCGGATGAGGTCCACGACGAGCTGATCTACCAGCTCGGCGCCCTCAGGGAATTTGCCCGCTACTATGAGATGGAAATCCAGCACGTAAAGCCCCACGCCTCCCTCTATATGACTGCCGCTAAAGACGAGGAGATCTCGCGCGCCCTCATCGAGGCGATTCAGAAGGTCGACCCGGAGCTCGTCATCTACTGCATGCGAGCCTCGACAACCTACGAGGTCGCCAGGAGGATGGACCAGCCGGTGGCGACCGAGTTCTTCGCCGACCGCGACTACAACGACGAGGGCCAGATTGTCTTCACCCGCAAGGTGGCCGAGGCGCTGAACCCTGAGGAGGTCGCAGAGAGGGTCGTCCGTGGCATAACCGAGGGCAAGGTCGAGACCGTAAACGGCAACGATATAGAAGTCCCCTCGGACTCTGTATGCGTCCACAGCGATACGCCCGGGGCGGTAGAGCTGGCTGAGGCCATCGTCCGGAAGCTCAAGGAGAACGACGTTGAGATCCGGCCTTTAGGAAGGGCCGGGCAGAGGGTTTCTTGAGGACCCAACAACCCTAAAAGGAGCGCGAGTTTTGGCCGAAAAGACCGTGAAGGCGCAGATGCCCGGAACCTTCTATCGCCGTCCCGACCCCGAGAGCGACCCCTACGTGGAAGAAGGTGACGAGGTCTCGGCGGGAGATACCATAGGTCTTATAGAGGTAATGAAGAACTTTAACGAGATCACGGTTGAGGAGGACGGCAAGATCTCGAAGTTCCTCGTGGAGGACGAGGAGGCCGTGGACGCGGGCCAAGACCTCGTGGAGCTGGAGTAGAGCGACTCGCCAGAAAGCCGGTCGGCTCAGCCATTATGACCGTAACGTAAGACATCAACCAAGGAGGAGTCATGTCGTCGCTCGTCACTCAACCGCGCACGCTCGTGGATGTCGTATTACCGCGTTCGCGTTCGTGGCTCTTCGACGCCACGCTGATCGTCGTCTTCAGCACCTTCGTGGCGCTTACGGCACAGGTCGAGATACCGCTGCGGCCCGTGCCGATAACCCTGCAGACGCTAGGGGTGCTCCTTACCGGCGCGTTGCTCGGCAGCAGCCGCGGGGTTTTGGCGCTGCTCCTGTACCTGGCGGAGGGCGCGGTCGGGCTGCCCGTCTTCGCGGGTGGTGCGGCCGGCTTGGCATACATGCTGGGACCGACCGGCGGCTACCTGGTAGGGTTCGTGGTCGCGGCCGGCCTCGTGGGGTGGCTCGCGGAGCGCGGTTGGGACCGTCGGCCGGCCTGGACGGTGCTGGCGATGGTGGCGGGCAATCTGGCGATCTATGTATTCGGCGTGGTCTGGCTGGCCGTGCTACTGGGGGACTTGAGGACCGCGCTGGTTCAGGGAGCGCTGGTCTTCATGATCGGCGACCTGGTCAAGATAGCGGTAGCCGCGTTTGTGCTGCCCGGTGGCTGGGCTCTGGTGAGGCTTCGAAGGCGGCATTGACCCGAGAAGCGGAGGTGGTGGCGACTCCAAAGGTATCGAACCGGAGTAGCCCAGGCGGCCTCGTGGCTTCCGGCGACCACGAAAAGCGTTAGCCGTCGACGACGGCTATCGTCTAACTCGGATGCGGTGCCTACACAGAGAATCTATCCTTGATCTCTCCGTTTGCGGCGGGTCTCGGACGTCAGCATAATCCACATTTAGAACAACTGATGCTTGCTGTAAGAATACGCTGCGGGGGCCGTACTCCCGGCCTTTAGTGGCGAATCGTAAAAGCGAAGTAGCGAGGTGCGAACATTGAGCCAGTCGAGCCAAGATTTGAGCCAGGGGGACGGGCGGCGCGATCGAGAGAAGCCACGTTTCTGGCACGGCTTCTCCAACATGGCAAACGTGACCAGCGCGGACGAGGTGGTGATCGTGCGCGGCGAGGGGTGCGAGGTTTTAGACCGGGACGGCCGACGCTACCTGGACGCCACCGCCGGCCTCTGGTACTGCAACGTCGGCTACGGTAGGCAGGACATAGCCGAAGCCGCCGGACGCCAGATGAGAGAGTTGCCGGCCTACTCTACCTTCGGACTCTACGCCAACGAGCCGACCGAAGAGCTCTGCGAGCGCATCTCGCAGCTTGCGCCGGTACCAGACGGTAGGGTCTTCCTTACCTGCAACGGTTCTGATGCTATTGACACCGCGGCAAAGATGGTCCGGCGCTACTGGAACGCGGTAGGCAAGGCCGAGAAGCAGATCATAATCGGACGAGACTTTGCGTACCACGGCATGGACGCCTACGGCACCAGCTTGGCAGGGATCTCCGCCAACGCTCAAGGCTTTGGGCAACTGGTGCCGAGCGTGGCTCGGGTCGCGTACGACTCGGTCGAGGCCCTGGCAGAAGAGATAGAGCGGCTTGGAGCAGACAGCGTCGCCGCCTTTATAGGCGAGCCCGTCATAGGGGCAGGTGGCGTCTACCCACCGCCGGATGATTACTGGCGCAGGGTGGCGGAGGTTTGCCGGGAATACGACGTGCTCCTTATAGCGGACGAGGTAGTTACCGGCTTCGGACGTCTGGGTTCCTGGTTCGGGTGCGAGCGCTACGGGTTCGAGCCCGACCTGCTCGTCTTCGCTAAGGGCGTCACGTCAGGGTATATGCCCTTGGGCGGAGTCGTTGTCGGACCGCGGGTGCAAGAGCCGTTCTGGTCGGGGGAGGGTGTCGTGTTCAAGCACGGCTATACCTACTCGGGGCATGCGGCGGCCTGCGCCGCCGCGCTCGCCAACCTTGATATCCTCAAGGGCGAGGATCTTGTGGCCCGGCTGTCGGCCTTTGAGCCGGAGTGGGTCGAGAGCGTCTACTCTCTGGCCGATCATCCCCTCGTGGAAGAGGTGCGCGCGGTGGGCCTGCTTGGAGCGGTGGAGATCTCGCACGAGGAGCTCGAGGCTCGGCCCGGCCTGCTCGAGGAGGTGGTCGCCAACGCGCGTAAGGAGAGCATCTTAACGCGCTCCCTCCCTGGCGCGATACATCTCTCCCCGGCGTTCGTGATCACCAACGAACAGGTCGACGCGCTCATAGCTGGCCTGTCTCGTGCTCTTGACGCTGCCCGGGAAGAAGGCGCGAGTCCGGCCCGCGCGGCCTCTCCCGAGCAGGGCGGCGACGATCGCCTGGAGTAAAGGGCGCGAACGCCGCGCGGCCAGGGACTGTTCCAGGGACCGTTCGAGACAGGCGCGTTAAACCGCGAGATTTGCACCTCCTCTGCGAAGCGGTAAGGAGGCCGCGTAGCGGTCGGGCGGAGCATAGGAGCATGCGATTAGCGCCTTCCCGATCTCGTAGCGGCCCTCCGGTACCCCGGAGAAGCCGCGGCCCTGTCCCAACCCTTTACTCGCCGTACAGCTGGAGGTACAGCTCGGGGCGGCGGTCCTTGAGCACGGGAGGTATGCCTTCCTCGCGGTAGGTGCGTAGCTTCTCTATGTCCACCTCCGCGGACACGACCTGCTCCTCGTTGAGAGTACCCTGTACCAGAACGCCGTTCGGCGGACCCATCGAGGGATCTGACGGAGCGTGAATAGCGCTTCTCCCCTCGTAGTGGAGGGGCTGATCGCTCGGGAAGCTGATGTCCCCAAGCACCTGGCTATTTACCACGTAGCACTGGTTCTCGATCGCCCGGGCGGCCGAGTAGGTCCACATACGCTCCACGCCCCATTCGTTGAACACGCACGAGGGGTTGAAGATTATCTCCGCTCCCTTGCTCATCAAGATGCGGGCGGTCTCCGGGAAGGCGGCGTCGTAGCAGATTGTGATGCCGACCCGGCCGAGGTCGGTGTCAAAGGCCTCCAGATTGTCCCCGGGAGAGACCATGTCGCGGTTGTGTATGACCTCATAGGCGCGGTGGGTCTTGCGCTGTTCGTGCACCCCACCGTCCGGGTCGAAGAGGAAGCTGGCGTTGTAGTAGCGTCCGTCGGTCTCATTAAAGTAGAAGTGCGTGCCCCCAACTATGTAGATTTCGTTTTCATACGCCAGGTTCTTGAACAGGTGGAGGTAGGCTTGAGTATACTCGCGCCCGAGCCGCTCTAACACAGATGCGGCCTCTTTGCTGGGCGTCGTCTTGGCTTCGGGAAAGGTGGTCAGTAGCTCGGTCGTAAAGTACTCTGGGAACACCACGCAGCTGGCCCTTTGCCATACGGCCCCCTCGACGTGCCAAGCAACGTGTTCGGCGAAGTCGTCAAAACTCTCGATGTCGCGTACCTTGAACTGCGTTACCGCTATGCGCATGCGGTTCACCTGCCTGTCGTCTACGGGCCTGCCTCAGGGGTCTGATTGCCCCGGTCCTATGTGGCTTCGCATCCTCCCTCACCGCACTGATGGTCGAGCCGTACCGAGATGCTATAGGCGCCACGGGACAAGGGCAAGCTCTACGAGCCTGAGACGGTGCCGTCTGCTAGAGTGTTACCGGGGTTTCGGCGCAAGTCAGGGAAAGGAAGCATCATGGAGAGAGTCGGCGGTGAGGACGCTGGGCAGCGCACCTCCGTTAAAGAGGTAGTAGTCGCTAGCCTCATAGGTACAGCGATCGAGTGGTATGACTTCTTCATCTTCGGGACCGCCGCCGCACTTGTCTTCGCCCAGCTCTTCTTCCCGAGCGCGGAGCCTATTATCGGCACGCTCTATTCCTTTGCTATTTTCGGGGTCGCTTTCATAGCCCGCCCCTTGGGGGGGATAGTCTTTGGCCATTACGGCGATAAGATCGGTCGGAAGTCCATGCTGGTCATGACGCTGCTGATAATGGGCGGCGCCACCACCCTTATGGGTGTACTGCCCACTTACGAAAGCATAGGAATCTGGGCCCCGATCCTGCTGGTTATCCTGCGCCTCTTGCAGGGTGTGGCAGTCGGAGGGGAGTGGGGCGGGGCGGTTCTTATGGCCGTGGAGTACTCGCCTGAAGAGCGGCGAGGCTTCTACGGGAGTTGGCCCCAGATGGGGTCACCCATAGGCCTTTTCCTCTCAACCGTTATCTTCTTCCTTGCCTCGTCGCTCTCTCAAGACCAATTCCTAGCGTGGGGCTGGAGGTTGCCGTTCTTGTTCAGTATCGTTCTCGTGGGGGTTGGGCTCTTTATTCGGCTGAGGATACTCGAGACCCCGGCCTTCAACCGGATCAAGGAGGGCGGAACGGAGGCCCGCCTGCCGATGATCGACGTGCTGCGCAACGACTTCAAGAACGTGCTGCTCGCAGCGGCTATCGTCTTCGTCGCCATCGGCGGCTTCTACGTCGTAACTACCTTCACCCTCTCTTACGGTACCGAGACGTTGGGCGTCTCGAGGAACATTATGCTCGCTGGGGTGATAATCGCCGCGATCTCCGAGCTCGTCAGCCTCCCCTTGTTATCAGGACTCTCCGATCGGGTAGGCCGGCGTCCTGTAGTTACTTGGTCGGCGGCGTTCTGCACCTTGTTCGCCTTCCCCTTTTTCTGGTTGCTGGAGACCAGGTCTACGGGCCTGATCTGGCTGGCCTTCGCGGTGGTGGCCTTTGCCATGGGGGGCGTCTATGGCCCCGCAAGCTCCTTCATTGCGGAGCTCTTCGACACCCGCGTGCGCTACAGTGGGGCGTCTTTGGGCTACCAGCTCTCAGGGGTGTTGAGCGGCGCCTTCGCCCCACTGATCGCCACAGCTCTGCTCGCATCTTTCGGCGGAGCCTCGTGGCCCGTAGCCCTCTACCTGGCCGCGCTATCCTTGGTGAGCCTCGTGGGCGCCTACCTGGCGGTGGAGACGTACCGATCGGACATCTACGGGGAGAGGCCGCGGGCGCGAAGCGATCGTGGAGGGTTAGGGAACGCTCGTACGGGAGGTAGAGCCCCTCAAAGGAGGTTTTGGCATGGACGCCATGGAGCGTCGGGTGTTGGAGCAGGTCGAGCGGAACTGGGAGCGGCAGCTGGAATTCCTGCAGGGCATGGTCAGACGCCCGAGCACCTTGGGCAACGAGGCTTTAGTGCAGCGGTTCATCGCCAAGGAGTTGAGCGAGATGGGCCTCGATGTGGACCTGTGGTACGTGGACCACGCAGAGATAGCGAAGCAGCCGGGCTACTCCCCCGTGGAGTGGACCTACGAGGGGCGCCCCAACGTCGCGGCGGTGTGGAGGTCGCCCTCGGATGCTGGCAGGTCCCTGATCTTCAACGGGCACGTGGACGTCGTGCCCGCTACTCCGGAGCACCACTGGACGCATGATCCGTGGGGTGCCGAGATCGTCAACGGCCGCATGTACGGTCGGGGCGCAGCCGACATGAAGTCGGGAATAGCCGCGATGATCTACGCGGTGCAGGCCATCAAAGAGGTAGGCCTGGAGCTCGGTGGCGACGTGACGCTCGAGACGGTTATAGAGGAGGAATGCACGGGCAACGGTACCCTTGCGACCCTCGTGCGGGGATATGGAGCCGATGCGGCCGTCATCCCAGAGCCGCTTGGGCAGACAGGTCTAGAAGCGCAGGTGGGCGTCATGTGGGCCCGCGTCACCGTACGTGGCGAGGCCGCCCATGCGCAGAGAGCCGATCAGGCCGTCAACGCCATCCTCAAGGCTTACCCACTTATGAAGGCAGCCAAGGAGTTGGAGGAACGGGTCAACGATCCCGAACACTACATCCCGCAGTTCGAGGGTAACCCTCACCCACTGAACTACAACATTGGCATCGTCCAGGGCGGCGACTGGGCCTCTTCCGTACCCGAGGAATGCACCTTCGAGGTGAGGGTCTCGGCCTACCCCGGCGAGGACTTGGAAGAGATTCAGCAACGCTTCAAATCTCACCTTTCTGAAGCGTCCAGAAATGACCCGTGGCTTTCAGAGAACCCGCCCGAGATCAGTTTCTACGCCTTCCGCGCCGAGGGTTGCACCGTCGACCGAGAAGAGCCCATATTTGCTTCCTTGCAGAGGTGTCACCAGAGCATTACGGAGGAGGACATGGAATTTTTCTCCTTCACAGGGACAACGGACATCCGGTTCTTTAACCTTTACCGGGGTACCCCGGCCACTTGCTACGGACCGACCGGCGCCAAGCTCCACGCCCCGGACGAGTGGGTGGACCTTGGGAGCGTCAAAGACGTAACTAAAGTGTTGGCCCTAACCGCCATGGATTGGTGCGGCGTGCAGTAGGGTCGTACCGGATGGAAGCGTAGGGCCACGAATCCTCAGCAACTTAACGGTTGCACATCCTCCTCGCTTTCGCAAGTCGTCAAGATGGTGAAGCGTTCCTAATACTTTTGACAGAGATTTGACAGTTACGGTGGCGAACAACCGCAAACAACGAGAAACACAAGATCCGGGAATCTAGCTGAAAAAGGCCGATTTCTGAACAACGGGAAACAACAGTGAAGATATGGAACTGACTACGAAACAGAGAAGGTCGCAGGTTCGAGTCCTGCCAAGCGCGCTCCTAAAAGTACTGCGAATCGGGCCAAATTGTAAAGGCTACCTCTCTTCACCGAGCTACCGAGAGAGACTGTCTGAAAAAGGTAGGAAGCTTCTCGATTACCTCATTGAGGGCTATCCAATGGTGAGAATTTAGCTTCTTCGGCCTAAATTTTATAAGTCCATACGGTTTCACATAAGCTTTCGGTCTGCCTACTTCCCTTGTCCCAATCGTCAAGTTCAGATCAAATACACATGCTGTACAGACGAGGAAGGAAACCATTGGAAAAAAACACGAGGTATGGGGAGAACCACCTTTCCTATACCGTGAGCGGGCCGGAAGCGCCAGTGCAGATCCTGATCGACTCATGGGGGGTGCCTCACATTTATGCCTCCTCTACCTACGACGCTTTTTTCGCGCAGGGCTTCAACGCCGCTCGCGACAGGCTCTGGCAGATCGACCTCTGGAGGAGGCGTGGCCTGGGCCTCCTCTCTGAGGCCTTCGGCCCGACCTACCTGGAGCAAGACCGGGCTGCGCGCCTCTTCCTTTACCGCGGCAGTATGCGCGAGGAGTGGCCCGCTTATGGCTCGGACGCTGAGCGCGTTGTGACAGCGTTCGTGAACGGCATCAATGAGTATGTGAGGCTGACCGAAACAAGACCTGACCTCCTCCCGGTCGAGTTCGAGATGATGGGCTACAGGCCTGCCCTCTGGTCCCCAGAGGATGTGGTGCGTATCCGGAGCCACGGCCTCTATCGAAACGTTACTGATGAGATCGCCCGCGCCCTCACGATGCGGGACTTCGGGCCAGAGGTGGAAGCCCTCCGCAGCCACTTGGAGCCACCTTGGGATCCCACCGTCCCGGAGGGACTGGACCTCTCAGTGATCCCCCAAGACGTTCCCCGGGTCTACGAGCTGGCCACAAGCCCCGTGGAGTTCGGTGAAAACGCACTAGGGAATGACGGCGTAAACGGTGCATCTTTACCTGAGAGGCGACATGGAAGGACCCTGGAGGGCAGCAACAACTGGGTGATCTCCCCAGCACGCACCGCCACCGGGCGCCCTATCTTGGCCAACGATCCACACCGCGAGCAGTCCGTGCCGTCGCTGCGCTACGTTGTCCACCTGGTAGCCCCCGGCCTGAACGTGATCGGCGCCGGGGAGACTGCCCTGCCAGGTCTCTCCATCGGCCACAACGGCCGAGTAGCCTTCGGTTTCACAATCTTCTCTGTGGATCAGGAGGATCTCTACATCTA
>Ga0058697_10000796_pt1 | contig 12655 bp, 6 predicted proteins | sample AgamicAsMae_FD_66619 | JGI IMG/M metagenome (GOLD analysis project Ga0058697, IMG submission 66619) | Agave microbial communities from Guanajuato, Mexico - As.Ma.e | ecosystem: Host-associated > Plants > Phyllosphere > Phylloplane/Leaf | place: Guanajuato, Mexico | collected 2012-06-04
GCTTCTGTCAATGGTTCATACGAGTCTCTGAAAAGGCAAACTTGGGTTGTGCCTTGAAGTCACCATGTCAGCAACTAGCGACTTCAGGCAGAGAGCAAATCAGAGAAGAGACAGTGTCTCGACGAAAGCAAAGTAACTCACAACCAGGTGTGCTCGCTTTAGGGTAGGTAAAGAGCACGACGCCTTCCTTGCTCTCGTCGACCAGCGACTTGAGCGTAACCTTGCGACCGTCGTTTGTCTCCACTTCACCACCGAAGCCCTCAAGGTCAATCATGTCCCCAGGTTTGGGTGTTCCAGAGGCAGCCTTGGTCTCCGGCTCAGGCGCGGCCACGGGTGCGGCACTCGGCTCGGGCGCAGCAGGTTCAGCAACAGGCTCGGACTTTCCGTTCGCTTTGGCGGCCTTGGTCTTGCGCTCCTTCTTTGGTGCTGGCACCGGAGCAGGAGGAGGAGTCTTGCGCTTACGGAGTTCGACCATGGTCGCGGAGAGCAGTCGATTGGGAAAGCAAGGAATAGGTTCGCGACGGACGACGAGATCAACCAGTGAGTTTACGCGTTGAAAAGGTGCTAACGACAGAGCGCTGGCAATGTTGTTTGTCAGCAAGAAGCTCAAGGGAAGCTCGAGGAGCGAGCTCTGAAGCAGTTTACGCGCCAGCTCGAGAGCTTCGCGCAACCCCGCCTTCGGCAATCTTGACCTTGGATTCAATCGGAGGCTTCCATACCAACTCCCCGAACTGCTCACTCCGAATACTTACTCCGACCGCCGACCGGCCTTTTTTTTTTTTGTCGAACTCCAGAGCACACGCGCGAACCTCAGGCCATGGAATAATCTCCGGTGTTTCTTCTCGCCTTCGAATTATGACTGCCGCGACGCGAGATCGGAGTTCACTTTTGCTTTGACGTCTTGGCTAGAAATGCCTCCAACTCGAGTCTGGGACGCGAAATACCGTCATGACTCGAATTAAGATGCCTGCTTTCTTCAAAAGACCTCATACCAGCATCAGTCCTGATGGCCGGGGAAGGTCGCAATACCTATGGCATCATACTGCTCGGTATTTATTACCTAGACGTCGCTGCTTTTTTGATGTTCGCTCTTGCCACTCGGCTGTCACAAACTCGAGATCCACCTCGCGACGCCCATGCCAAATTTTTGACACTTACAACAGCAAAGGTAAGTCCATCCAGGTAGGTCCTTTCCATTGTTTTCGTCGGCTACACAGAACCGTCTCTTGCGCCTGCGTTTCTCATCTCCTTCTGGCCCCTTAAACCCCTTCCAACCTCGACATTCTGGTGGTCCAACTGGCATCGCATCTGAAGCTTGGACCACATTCTCCATCAAACGCTTGACTAACCCGCAATTTTTTGATAATATTCAAGTAATAGAAACTCGATGTTTCGGTGTCTTTGAGTCCAGAGCACGAGACTTTTTACAAACATGTCGGCCATGCGTTCCGAGATCGCTGCTTGACGTCTCGCTCATTCGGACTCATAGCTCTGCTGACCTAGTTTTTATACTTCCGTCATCTGCCTTCTAACCATCTTTCCTGTTTCCTTACTTTCTTCGCCCACTATCAATTTCGCTCCCTCACCAGCTCCAGGACACTTCGATCTATTGTCTTCCTGAAGACCAACTTCCATCGCAAACCTCCCAACCCTGATTGATTGCCACCATGGCTTCGGAAGAAGAGAAAACAGGCGGATACACCGCTGGCAGCGTCAGCTCATCATCAAACACAGACTTGGAACAAGCTCCGCCGCCGCGACCTGTTGAAGAGAAGGCCGCGATTCCCGAGGGAGATGAGACTATGACGTTGGACAGCAGGAGAGAGGGCTTGATGGTCAACCCTTTTGAAAATGATGCCAATGGCGAGACCGAGTACAGGACGTTAACGTGGCTCAATGCTGGCTTCCTGCTTGTTGCTGAGACCATCTCGTTGGGTATCCTCTCTCTTCCTGCTGTCGTGGCCAGCATGGGTTTCGTCCCCGGTGTCATCCTGATCATCTTCTTTGGCGCTCTCACAACATACACTGGATACGTCACCTACCAAGTCAAAATTCACGCGATGGGCGTGCACAACTTCGCCGATGCTGGTCTGTTCTTCTTTGGAAGATGGGCCAAGGAGATTTCTGAGGCTGCTCAGATCATTCTCCTGGTCTTCATCATGTCTGCTCACGTCTTGACATTCTCCATCATGATGAACGTTCTGACAAACCACGGCACCTGCACTATCATTTTCACCGTCGTTGGTATGGTGGTGTCGATGATCCTCTGTATCCCGCGAACCATGAAGAATGTTGCGCTCATGTCAGTCGCTTCTTGCTTGTCAATCGCGACCGCCATCTTCATCGCCATGATTGGCATCGGAGTCGACCCTCCCGCTGGTGCCCACGCTTATGCTGTCACCCCCTCGAGCCAGACTTCTTTCCGCACCGGTGTCGTGGCCGTCGCCAACATCCTCGTCTCTTTCTGCTCCAACATCGCCTACTTTGGTTTCATCTCCGAGATGAAGAAACCCAGAGATTTCCCCAAGGCTTTGGCTATGCTGCAAATCAGCACCTGCTCGCTCTACCTCATTGTCGCCGTTGTCATCTACCGTTTCGCCGGCACTGATGTCAAGTCCCCCGCCATTGGCTCCGCCAGCCCCATCGTCCGCAAAGTCGCCTACGGCATCGCCATCCCCACTATTGTCGTCGCTGGAGTCATTTACGCACACGTGGCCACCAAGAATGTGTACGTCCGCATTTGGCGAAAGACCAATGTCATGAACGAGAAGAGTTTCCGCTCGCTTGGCAGCTGGTACGGACTCACCATCATCCTCTGGGTTGTCGCTTGGGTCATCGCAAACGCCATTCCTGTCTTCAGTCAACTTCTTGGTCTCCTTGGTGCTCTGTTCTGCACTTGGTTCTCGATGATCCTGCCCGCTGCTTGGTGGATTATGATGAACAAGAAGCAGCTCACTGCCAACTGGAAGAAGATCACTTTGACCGTCATCAATGTTGCCATTGCATTGATTGGTCTCGCCCTGTGCGGTTTGGGCGTTTGGGGTGCTGCCGTCGACATCTCTGAGAACTCTGGCAGCGCTAGCGCGTTCTCTTGCGGCGATAACTCATAGTTTTGCCTATGAACTTCAAAGAGTTGTGTTTATAGTAAGAGTATTGTCTTTACCAGCATGGCGTTTTTGGGAAAAAAGATCTGCATTCAGAGAGTTTTGCATAGAGCTATGTGTAACGTTTACAAAGCATGGAAGAACAGAGAGAAAAAGCATGATTCGCAATAAATAGACCTGTGGTTTTTCTGAAAAGCAAGGTCCTACAAATTACAAACATCTACACACTTTCCTTTCTGACCTTCATCAATTAGTGCTTCCATCGTGTATGTATCGTTTTCTTACAAGGGCTCAAGAATACATCACTCCCTCCTCTTGCTACCTCTGCTTTCATCACTGGCAGTCGTTACCGTTGTCACGCGCTCCTTCTCCTCCCGTAAAGACTTAGTGTATTCATTCCTCGTCTTTCTCGTTGGATATTTCCATTCGTTATACCATCTAATCTCTTCCTTTCTCCCACCTCCAACATGACATCCCCTTTGGTTCTATCACTCATCTGGGCAATCGTCTGCTTTCTGGACTAAGACTTCCTCATCCCAATTCTATGCGGTTCGTAAGAAACTGCAAACATCGTTTGGGCTTTGCTGCGACTACTTTTGAAACCCCTTGGAGCGCAAAAGTCTCAAAACAAGATAGGTCAGAAGATGGAAACACAGTCAAATGTTGATTCTCTGGGTCTGGAAGAAAGAGTTCAGGCATAAGTTGTATGATAGCGATGAGAATGCAAAAGTCAAGAGCCAAAAAAAGAAAAAAGAAAAAACAAAGGTTATAAGCTGATGTTCATTGCTACAGCTGGAAAGTATAGAAAGAACGGAAAGAACAAATAGTACAAAAACAGAGGTATCAGAATCTTCGTAAAGGTCAAGTCAAAAGCCACTGGATAAACGCCGTCATTGTGTCCTTGTACACCTCATACAATCCGAATGAAAGTAGCTTGGAAGGTGATTGTGCTGTTGACCTCCAATTCCCTTCAAATCCAAAGAAGCAAGAAAAGCAAAAGACAGAGATTGTAAAGAAATATTGCAGACGAAAGAAAGCAAAGGAAAGAAAGGTAACTCTTGACAAGACATGAGATGTTGAGATAGCTCAAGCATCGCCGGCACCGCTGACGTCCCTAGCAACCTGCTCATACCAAACAGCGTGAGATGCCCAATCAACTTCAGCAACCTTCCTCAACAACTCCACCATCTCACCGACATGCGTCACAAACTCAGGTAACCCTGCCGTCGCCAATGCTTCTGAGGCACCACTTGCAGCTCTAACCCGCTCACTCGAGGTCTTAGCCACAACGCGCGAAAAGACATGACTTCGGAGTCTAGATCCCAGAACTTTGGCAACGGGGTCGGTGAAGCGTTGGGTTGAGGCTTGAGTGATGACGCGAGAGACTGCTGATTGCAGTGCGGTTTTGGTCGAGGGCGGAAGGTTGTGTGCGTTCTCGACTACGCCGAAAGCGCGAGACGAGAGGCTTGCAAGTTCGTCCTCAGAGGTGGTTTCGGAAGGTGGTTCTTTGCTGAGGAGATCCCAGAGACGAGAAGCCTCGGCTTTCCAAGAACTGCGTACGTCTCGTTTGAGCATGTTCTTAGCTACCAGCAAGATGGCACCAATCGTAGTCATGTGCAAGGCCTTCTGCTTAATTGTGCACAGACGCTCCACATCGAGGGCAAGTGTCTCGGGCACGTCGTTGATACTCAGCGGACCCTGTGCAAAGGTGGTATCGACCAATGCGCGGGCGTATATCTGATGAGCTGTAGGCCTATCTGCAGGATTGCGAACCTGCTCTGGGTCCCTGCGATCGGCTTCAGTCAACATGTTTCCGCTCGCATTGCGCCACCAGCGGCTTGTACAGGCCAGCGTGATTTTCCCAGATGCGAGATCTGCTGCAAACATGCGTGACTCGTACCCAGCCGATTCTCGAATGAGGACGGGTGCCGCATTCATTAACAAGAAGTTGGAATAATCAAGCGAAAGCAAGTCGATAAAGTGCAAGAGGCGGAAGAGCTTCTCAATCATAGCACCCATATCCTCGCCATCGTTTAACTCAAGATCTTCGGCCAGAGCCTTGACTTGCGCATCGCGGAATGGTGCACATAATTTGGGCAGGATGTTAGCCATGAAAGAGAAGAAATTGGCGTACGAGAAGATGCCTTGCTCGCATTGTCGGTAGATCAAATCCGTATCCAGAGCTTCGACAATGAAGTTGTGCATAGAGTTGCCGGGCTTCACGATGTGAACGAGCTTGGCTTTGATTTCCTGAGCCATGGCGACAGTCCATGGGGTGCCCATACCCTGCTCAACTCCAGCTCGCATACCATCGCAAAGTTCGCGGTTGATAGCATCCCGAATGTCCGAACGAGCATTCGAGGAGATGCGGAAATCTTTGTCGATGGCAAGCTCGTGAGTCAAAACACGATTGCTCGGCATAGGCGAGAACAAACGAGCGAGGTTCGTTCTCACGTCGTCCTGAGAATCAGCATCGCTCCGTGCTGACTCTTGTACAAAGTTCTCGGTGACATCAGGTAAAGCTTCCGAAGATTCGGTCGCGGAATCTTCGACATCGGCAGCAGCACGGGGACGAACTTCAGCAGGAGTCCTCCTCTTAATGCGTCTCCTCCGGCTCTCACCAATGGCTTTCTTGATAAGGATATCAGCACGGTCAGGGCCAGCTAGCTTTCGGATCTTGCTGAGAAGCATGACCTGATTGTCGCGAATTCCTTGACGATAATCTTGGGCGGCCGCGCCTTGGGTATCATCCTTGACCGTCTGCCATATGGCATCAAGCTCGACAAATGAAGCAACCATGGTCTCGACAAGAGCCGAAGAATCCTGAGCTCGCCAGGCATCGAACGCAGAAAGATATGTTGTGTACACCCGGGACAGATCTTGAAGCCTAGAAGAAGGGACCTCAAAGTGATTTGTAGGAGAAAGCAAAGAGATGGCGGATTCAAAAGACTCGACCAACTCGCGAGCTGTGGCCATGAGATGCTGCTCCTGGGCACCATTCTGGCTGAACACAGCTGCTGGATGGACGATGACGAGATAGGCACTGAGGAAGGTGCGGGTAGGCTGAGGTGATGGAGTGTCCTCGACATCTTGTAGGGCAAGAAGACGAAGGACTCGAGTGGTGGCTTGAATGATGGGTGTTCCTGAGAGTAAAGCACCTACTTCTTCAAATGAACGTTCCCGAATGCTTTGGAGGCTGAGATTGAATTCTGAAAAGGCCCGTATAATCAATCGCCGTTGTCGCACACGCCACGCTCGTTGTATCCTCAGTATTGCCGTCTCTTGATCCAGCTTTGAACTCGTGTCATCGTCTACTTCTGAAACATCATCCAGTTTCTTCTCCAGCTCGCTAGCTCGTCGCGATTTGCGAGTTGTCAGATTTCGCTTGTATTCAGCTCTTCTTCTGTCTGCGTCTGCCATTCTCTCCTCCATGTCCAAGCGAGCCTGTTTCTCTTCCTCGAGCTTCTTGGTCTTGATCTCTTGTGCTTTTTGTTTTGCCCTCTGAACCTCCTCAGCACATGCTGCAGCGACTTTTGCAAGGTGATTCTCGCGAGCCATCTGGGCAGCTAGTGCTCGCTCCTCGCTAGCACTGGCATCTCCTCTGGGAGCAGCCTTGGCCATGGCGGCTCGTAGACGGACTTTTTCGGCATGGGCGGCACGGTCGGCGAGGCGTGCTTTGCGGGCTTCGATGATGGATGCTCTGCGTAGGTGTTGGGCGATGTAGTTGCTCTGACAGGACGAAGAGCGGCGGAGCGAACGTGTCGATGTGTGGGACTGGATTGAAGATAACGAGTTGCGTCGGGACGAAGCGGCCGAGGATTTGTATTGGCGAGACTTGGGGTCGCGGTAGAAACGAGCGGCGATGCGAGCAGGTGGTGCGCAAACTTGGCCGGCATCGTCGGACATGATTACCATAGAGGTCGTTTCGAAGTCGTCTTCCTCGGCGATGATGGCCTGGTCGTCGTAGTCCGGCAGGTCGCTGCTGATTTGATCGTCGTCGGACATGTGTTCCATGGCCATGTTGGCAGAGTCGAGCGACATGTCGTGAACCAGGCTCATTCTCGAGTCGGCAAGAGACAGAGGACGACAAATGTCGTGATAAAATGGCGATTAGGGACCCCTCGGGCGGCCGCTAACTCTTCCCAAAACGACCTTCACCCTTGATGACGTGCGACGAAACCGCTGAGTATTTGCATGTGATCAATAGAAACCCTCTGGTGACTTGTAGCAGTTAGCAATGGCTGCAGGACATGCAAGAACGATAGAACTCATGTTTCAGCAACGCAGTCATGCGCCCGCTGTTATGGGCAATTGCGTCTTGCCCTCCATCCCACTTTCCGTTCCTGTCTCCGCTTCCGCATGCGTAATCACTCGGCGTCCTTGTTCCAACACCTTCTCTGCTCTTCTTACCAATCTTGCACCTCCTTTGGAATCCACTCCACATTGACAATTCATCGCAATTTTCACTATATTCAACGATATCATATGTGCTTGTAGTTTTGTTGAAATTCTGGTTGGCGAGAGCTACAAATGAGCTAAACTACCTCCAAGAATGACTGCGCTTGTCCTTGTATCCGAGAAATCTCAAAGATAGGCTATAGCCGTCGGTTCGTCACACATGTGACTGATAAAGTAAAAAAAGAAAATGCATCGGCCAAAACCACACAGATGTGATAACATGGCCGAATGAATAGCCGCAGCAAGAAGCTGGCCAGCTCTGACGACTCCAAGAACCTCTCACATCCTCTACTATTCTTTCAGCATCCTTCAGTATGCTTCCTTCTCTTCTCCAACTCTCGATTCTTTTTGCGCCTCGCTAAGAAACTTTTTCCTCTTGCTGTAGAATGTTGCACACATGATGACGAATGAAATTCGTCGCGCCTTCTGAATAGAAGGAGTGGCATGGCGCTGAAAGAACGCGCTCAAAAGCAGAACAAATGGCGTCGTCATGGTGCGTCGTAAAAGTCGTAATAAAAACGTATGGTGAATATGTTACATGTGAATGGATCATGCGATGCTGTTGTTGTCATCACAGACCGAGGCCGGTTGGTGTGCGGCCTAGTGTGTTGCCTGGTGTGCGTACACTGTTGAAGAACTTGAGGAATGCCGATTTCTTCGAAGATGACTTTTGCTTGATCTTTGCGTACTTGACCATTGGTCCGACAATATCGGAACCTTCAAGTTTGGGAAATTTCAAGGGATCGTCTAGAGCTGGCAAATCCGTGAGAGGTGCCGGCTCTGCCAGAGGTTGGAAGACTGGTGTCTCGCCATTTGCAGCGGTTTTGGCAACCACCAATTCATGGTTTCTCTTCCATTGCGCATCAATCTCGGCCCATTTCTTCTCCGTGTACTTGTACACTTGCGAAGTTGGTCCATAGTGTTCACTCGTGCGAGCTGCTTGATGCATGAACTGTCTGCGAGCTGATTCCCAGTCCTCAAAGAGCTTGCGGCAAGCGTGGATGTTGTAGGTTTCTGGCAGATATGGTTCCGGAAAGACGCTGAAGTTGGCATGCCCAAGCTTGGTTGCCCACTTGTCTTGAGGACTGACAATGTGCATTGAAGAGATGTCCGGGGAAGACATGACTTGGCTAGAATGCATTGCGCCCAGTGAAGCGGTAGAAGCATGCGCCGAGAGCGAGGGTGCGACCATTGCCATCTCGGGTAGGACTGGGCTAGAGAGCGATGGACCGATCATGGACAAGCGAGCTATCTGAGCGTTGTCGATGACAGTTGGAGACTGCAATGGTGATTGGATTGCGTCTTCATCAACATGCTCAGGAATAGGAATTGGAAGGAGAGGGGTAGATGCCAGAGCCTTGCGGTCAATTGGCTCATGTGCTTGAGGTAATTGGATATCCAGAGGATTGGTAGCTTCGACAGCAAGATTGGCAGGAGTTGGTGTTGGAGTCGACTCGGCTTCAACATCAAGAGGGGTAAGAACCGGGCTGGCTACAGCAGACATACGGAAAGATGGAGCACGTGACGGCACGCGAGAGACTGGAGCACTCTTGGTACTGAGTCGACGAGTAGCCATGGTAGGAGGAGAGGTTAGCGTCCTGTCACGGCGCTTTGAGAAAGATGACAAACGGCTGCCCACACGAGAAGCCAGACCAGTAACGGATGATTCACTAGAGTTTGCTCTGGACCTGGTCTTGGCCACCTTCAGAGGGGTTTCGCTGTCGCTGTTAAATTCGCTTGGTCCATCTGCGAGAGAGTAATCCAGGTCCAGACTGGGTCGTTCCAATGCGGATGCAGATTGACAGAGACGAGGATCCAATTCGGCTTCGCTCAAATGGTAGATGTCATGGTTAGAATGAGTTTGCTCGAGACCACACTTGCAGTTGGACTCAAAAGCGGAGTCACAGAGATCAAATCCGTCCTCCCTCTCGTGAGGGTCCTCGACGAGATCATGGAGAGTTGTCCTCGAGACACGGTTATTCAGTGATTCAATGCTAGGTTCGTGCTTTGGAGGAGTTGTGGCCAGAGATGAAGAGCTAGAGCCAGAGTGGCGCGCGTGTTCGTGAAACGAAGAAGATTGGGTTAGAGGTGAGTAGTTGTCAGAAGCGTTTGATGAGTTGCGAGAATGCATCGAGTTGGTTGAGTATGGCGAGTCGACCATTTCGCCAAACGTTGCGGCTGAAGGCGTTTGCGCGACGATCAATTTCGGCAGCATAGATGGTCGCATATTGGCGCGTTGCATGATTTTCTACCGAATAACTAGGACGACGGCGTCCTGACTATAAAGCGGATGCAAATGGCATAATGGTGTGTCGTGTGAGATGATTGAAATGCCTGAATTGGGAACCGGAGTGAGGCCAGAGAAGAGGTGCAGAGGAGCCAAGCAGCCACGTTCGGACGAGCAGAGGGTGGATGAAGACAGTAAACGCCGGACGTCCGTTGGCTGCACGTCAAACCTGACACTTTGACGCGCCTACTAGGATGGTTGCTGGAACAGAGGGAGGGTGAAGAGAGAGGAGAGAGGTTGCGGATAGTGTTCGTGAAGAAAGATGTCTCAGAGCAAAACGGCGACAAGCGCAGCAGTACAGCGAGCTAGAGGTGGGCAAGACAGACAGACGCAGCAGGCGATCAAAGATCAGTCGGAGGTGCAAAATAGAGACTGGGCCCTAGCGTGCGGGTCCCATGGCATTTTTGATGCTTGAACCTTCGCTGTAGTCACCATCGGAGAGCTCAGGCCCGTGGGCGCGGAGCAGACATGTGGCCCCTCTCCATCCTCGACCAGACGAGCGCCTAGCGGGAAAACCACCACCCTTGTTGCAAGCAACCCAGCCACCTGCAGCCGTAGCCGATGCTGGCACCTGTCGAGTCATATTGCCATCGAAGCTCTCACCTGCGCGAACCTGGTGTACGAGATACACAAGACAGTCCTCCCTTGACTTTTGCGCCGTGTGTGCCCTCTGCCTGTCATCCAACGGCCACACGTACAACCTTGACGCTCCAGAACCGTCAAATCCTTCGGCTTGACGAACACCGTGTTGTACGCCCCGTCATTCAACGACCTTCCACAACTGCCGCTTTGGAACTGTGGCCACCACTGGTCACGCTTCAAGTGCTATGGATCAGGTGCTGGCAGCATGTCGTCTATTCTGTCAGTCTTGACCCTTTAGAGACCCTTGGGCTTGTCCCTCTATCCTGTCTACAGCTTCCACTGCAGGGTCTGTCTTTGCTTGTTTGACCCATGTCTCTCTGCTTTCCCCTGCCTGCTGTAGCTCAAACAGACATGTCCGAAGCATTCTGTCACTTGTCCGTCGTCTCCAATCCTAAGCGCGCGCAGGTACAAACGGCCAGACCGACGGCCACATGTGAGCTAGGGCCAAATGACGAAAGGCATGCACGCTTCAACCTCGTGTGCCAAAAGGTTTAGTTACGGCGTTACAAACCCACCGACAGCCGTGGTGGAGCATGTGGAAGGAGGGCAAGAAAAAGAGACACCAAACCCTTTGGCAAAAACTCGGCTCAAAAAAAAACAATGAAAGATTTCTAACCAGTCACGTTGCACCCAAGACGCAGCATTTCGGCAAGTAGATAAAATCTTCTTTTTTCGCTCTGGCACCCCAAGCAAAGTCAACCTGGCTTTAACGCAGGTCGGGACAGCTTCCCGCTGCAAGTGTGCCTTCTCCCGCCTTTCTGCCCTTGTCGTCTGCTCTTGTGTACCCACCCCAGCTCTTGATTGTTCGTCCTTGCAGATACAGCGGCTCTAGCTGCATTGTACCTCAACGGCATCCTGTAGAATGGGGTTTGAGGGAGACCTCGTTCCTTTTGCCCTCCTGTTTCATGTTTGAACGGTCAAAGTCTCCAGAGGTCAGGTCTTTGTTCTTTGTCAAGGCAGGCTGCACACCGCAATGGTCGCGTGGGCCATTTTGCTACTATGCAGCGGGGACGCCGACCCTGCGGGCAACTCCACTCGAACCATAGAAATCGATGCATCTGTACCGATCAGGTACGGGAAGCGAGGAACTTTCACGACAAAGAGATCCAGCAACCTGGGAGGCCCAACATCGCCCCAGCAGACCAGATTGTTGAAACACCGATAGATGCGCTGAGTTTTGCTGACGACAGCATGCAGAGTACTGTATCGACCCATGTAGAAAGCCTGAAACCAGCCAGCCAGCAGATACCTCAACGTGATGAAGCCAAAGTCGTTCGCTTGGGCAGCGTCTTCTACGTTTAGCCCTTTGGCCCATCCCGAGTCATGAAAAGCATGCGACCGGCAGAAAGGTGGACAAGCCGCGGGTTCACAGCCGAACCGTCCTTTTTGACAGTTATGTAGCGACGTGGTTGGCATCTGACGCTAGCGATGCATGTTCATGGACCGACACTCGCTCGCTGTTCAGCGGCGCCGCCACGGCAGTTCCCCGTCGCCAGCAGAGAAGCCGCGAGCAAAAAGCGGAATCGTGCAAAACCAAGAAGGCCGATTACACGCGATGCCAACCCTCGGTTCTACGCCGGCGCGAGCCACCGTCCACGAATCCATAACGGATTGCGTTGAGGACCAAAAACTCTGTTTTGCACCAAAGGGCAGTCGAACCCGATCTGGTGGATATGCGAACAATGTACATCAGGTACAAGCGGCTTGGGTTAAGAGAAAGCATATGCATAGTGACAGAAGGTGAACAACTCAAATCGAACATCCATTGGGGTGATGATGAAATGGAAAGAGTGTTTGATGATTGCAGTCGACTGGCAGCGCAAAGCAAAGAATGCAAGTGCAGCAAGCACAATGAGTGCACACAGCCGATTGGAAGAGAAGCCATGGCAGAGGCCCGCATCAGCTTTTGTAATTATGGGTTACGTCCTACTTGCTTGCGCGGCCAGGACTTTACTGTTTAACGTGATCTGCTCTGTTCCTCGAAGCTTTCACTACTGTTTGCACATCGTTGATGTTGACAGTTTGTCCTCCGATTGACCCTCGGAAATTGCTGTCACACTTCAATGATCGTAACTGAGTGAGAGCCGTTGATCATCTTCAGCTCCTCCACTTCTTCACCACTTCACGAGGACGGCATACCTAGACTATTGCTTTGCAAGGTTCG
>Ga0058697_10000800_pt1 | contig 12596 bp, 15 predicted proteins | sample AgamicAsMae_FD_66619 | JGI IMG/M metagenome (GOLD analysis project Ga0058697, IMG submission 66619) | Agave microbial communities from Guanajuato, Mexico - As.Ma.e | ecosystem: Host-associated > Plants > Phyllosphere > Phylloplane/Leaf | place: Guanajuato, Mexico | collected 2012-06-04
CCGGTCTCTCAAAAGCAGCGAGAAAGCAAAACAAGCGCATGGCCCACAACCCATTGCACAAAAAGGTCACGGAGGGTGTCAAGGCCGCCAACCGCAAAGATGCCAAACTCAACAACGTCATCATTTCTGAGGCCCAGCAAAGGAAGGGTAAGAAGTATTTGGCTAGCACATTACCTCACCAGTTCGAGAAGAGGGAGCAGTATGAGCGGAGTTTGCGTGTGCCTGTTGGTCCCGAGTGGACGACAAAGGAGACTTTCCAGCGCAACACGAGACCCAGAGTTGTTGTCAAACAGGGCATCATTGCGCCTATGGAGAAGCCTCTGCTGTAGAGTTTCTCTGTTTCTCTTATATAATGTTATTGGGAGCGTTTAGAGTATCACGAATTGAAAAGCATTTGCATGTTCGGTTGTCACCATCATTTTCATTTCGCATCCTCGCTGTCTTTATGCATCGAATATCAAGAATTGTCCTCTAAAGTGCGTGGTAATAATCTTCAGGTTTGGATTGATTATCAGGAAGCCTCTCGGACACGACTATATACAGTACGATGAGGGATTAAGAGTGTCATTATGCATGAAGCAGCCGTCTACTGGAAGCGCTTCTCAGCAGCCTTCCAGTTGATAACATCCCAGATGGCGTTGAAGTACTCGGCCTTCTTGTTCTGGTACTGGAGGTAGTAGGCGTGCTCCCAAGCGTCAACACCGAGGATGGGTCTGAATTGACCAACAACGGGGTCCTGGTTTGCGTAGGTTCTGATCTGGATGGCACCAGTCTGGGTGTCTTGGACCAGCCAAGCCCAGCCTGAGCCCTGGATACCGGCCAGAGCGGCGTTGAACTTTTGCTTCATCTCGTCGAGACTGCCATAGTGCGAGTCGATGGCCTTGGAGAGGGCGCCTGATGGGGGCTCACCGCCACCCTGGGACTTGGGAGCGAGGTTCTCCCAGAAGAGAGAGTGGTTGACGTGACCGCCTGTGTTGATTGTCAGTGGGTTGGGCGCAGCAACTGAAGTGTTATGAATCGTCTCACCGCCGTGGAAGTTGATCAGGGGCTGGGTAGCGATCTGGGTCTGGATGTCGTTCTTTGAGCGAGCCTCCTCCATCTTCTCGGAAGCAGCGTTGAACGAGGTAACGTAGGTGTTGTGGTGCTTGGAGTGGTGGAGCTCCATGATCTGACCGCTGATGGCGGGCTCGAGGGCACCATAGTCGTCTGTGTAGCGTGGTCAGTTCTAGGTTGCTGTGTAGATAATCTCGAGGATGCAAGTCATACAGGGCAGGTCGGGAAGAGTGGCCTTGCCGCGGGTGAAGGTGGTGCTGGCGAAGGCTGCGCGCTTTGCGGTAGAGGGAGCGCTGGCTCTGAGAGCAGAGCGCACGGCGGAGTTACGGAAGACGGCGGCGGAAGACATGATTGATAGAGGCGATTGTGTTCGTCCAGAGATTCGAGATCAAGAATCAATTGTCAAGAGTGTCGGGAGCACTGCTTCAACTTCTGAAGCTTAGCTAAGTGCTGCGTCATTGCCGTCTCCCCCGAGCCAATTACATTCGCCATGACCATTCACATAACCAATTCCATGAAGCCTGCATCACAATTATATGCCATGTCGGGTCAGTGAGAGACATTGGTAACGTCGAGAATGGTTGAAAGCAATTGGGCATACAGGCGCTGTGCTACATGCTTTTGACCTCTCTTGAAACGACTCATCTAGGATTTTAGGAAACAAAAAGGAAAAATAGTACAATTCGTGGTGTAGAGAAGATGCTTTGTACAAGAGGCTAGTGTCATCGCTTCCACCACAAGGAAAGTCGACTTGGCTTGAATGGGGCCTATGGGCGCGCGTGTCGTTTATCGGAGCTGCTTGAACAGCTTGGGGGCGGCGCATGCGGTTGCGCAGTGGGCAAGGTGGAAGACTAGACAGTTTGCATCAATATCGCCGTCGCAATTGCTTGCCTGATACGAGACAATACTCACATTCCTCGACGCAATCCTCGTCGGCCTTGCCGTTCTCCTCCTGCTGCTTGGTGACGCGCTCGACGCAGTGGTCGTAGTGGTGCTTGTAAGGAGCGCACTCGGCTGACTTGGCGCACTCTGTCGTCTCGTCAGACATTTCTATTGTCGAGTCGGCATCTTCAATGGCTCCTTGACGTACCTTCCTCGATCTTGGGCTTGATGTCTTCAGGCTCATCTTCCTCCTCCTCATCCTCGTCCTCTTCTTCCTCATCCTCATCGTCATCCTGCTTGCCAACGGGACCGCCGTGGGGACCGGCGTTGTCGGGGCCAACCTGACCGGAAGCAGCACCACCCTCGCCGGGAGTGTGGCCCTTCTCGTTCGAGGGCTCGGGCTTCTTGGCGTCCTGCTTGTTGACCTCGGCCTCGGAGTCGCTCTCCTCGTTGGTGCCGGCGGCAGGGACGGAGGTACTGACACCGCCTCTGGTGGTGGCGCCACGGGTTTGCTCAGCCGTGCCCATGCCGTTCTGTTGGTCCTTGGACGAGTTGAAGTCGCCCGAGGCGTACTTGAGGTCGTCCTGGACTTCAGCCTCGCATGACTGAACGGACAGAGACGAGTAAAGGTCGGAGACGTAGTCGAAGATACCCATGGTAGCGGTTGTGAGGCGACTCTGTATGTGTTGACTGTCGTGCTGTCGAAGAGGCGGCACTGCGAACCTTTCGACGTTTCCCCATGCACGGGCCACCAAACCCAACCAATGACAGCCGGCCCGATGGTCCAAATCAATCCAAGTCCTTTTCTCTCTTCTCTTTCTTCTTGCTCGCATTTTCCAACATCTCGTCCTTGCCGACAGACTTTGCACATGTATTCCGACACCAACCGCAATAGCGAACAGTCGTACGAAAGCAGTCGTTTCAACACCTCACTCATAGTGCTCAAGGGCCATCTACATCTGGATCACTTTACGCTACTGCACGCACTTCTCTGGGAGAACTGGTTGTTATGAACGGTCATGATTCGTTTCGTGGCATTACTCATTATTCTAGTTTCGTTGCATTGATTGTAACACAGTCATGGCTTCCTGTACCGAATAGCCAATGAAGACTGGTCCGGTAAATACCATCTGTGCCGCCTCATTCTTCTGCTCGCCAGATTCTGTCTTGATGAAAACTGGCTGGTCCCCGAACTTCTTCTCAGTCGACGTTTCGAGCTGCGCTTTTTGAATGAAAGTAGGTTTTGTCTCGACATTCGTGTCGTTAGCAGCCACTCTTTCCAGGGTCGGTTTGGCGACCGCTTCATTGACGATTTGATCCTCCTTGTCTTGTCCAGATGGTTTTTGTTGGTCGAAACCGAACGGACATTTTCCCTTGGGCTTTTCAGGGGGTGCTTCGATGGGCAGCTGTGACACTTCAGGTTTCGCAGCAGCTGCTACGCTTGAAGACACACTTCCGCGACGATCTTGTGCTTCGATTGGCACCTGAATACCCCATGGTCGACTCGGACTCTCGCCTAGACGAACATCTCTGAGTGGCCGATCAAAACGGGGCAGTCGCTCATCTTCTGTTTCTCCTCCCTCTTTCTCCTCGGCTGGGGCATCTGGTCCAGTGTAAACGGTGCTGGCCCACTGCCGTATCTTTTCATGGCTAGCACGCTCGTCCTCGTCCAAGTCCTGCTCTGCTTCAAGATGATCGTCGCCCAGATTCTCCGGCAACAGGGATACGTGTTTCTGACCCAGCCCTTGTATCATGCTAACAATATTACCGTATTTTGCATCGAGCTCCCGGATCTGTTCCTCATTGCTTTGATATCGTTTTACGCATATTTCGTGACTCCTTGGAAGTTCATGCTTGTGTAGCTCGAAATAAGCAGCAACCTCCTCTGGGCTATGTTGATCGAGGAAACGTATGGGGCACACTTTGTCGGTAGAGGAACCTTGGACTGATGGCGCAGCGTCGGTGTTTTTCTTGTGTGAATCCATGCCACAAACCTCTTTTATGGGATCAACGACTGAATTTCGTGCGCTGGAAGAATTGCGTCTTCCATTGATACGCGAGCCCGATGTGCGCGGCTGTCGAACGGATTCGGGCTTGTAACGAGATACGACTGAAGCGGCGTGCGAGCTCAATTTGCGCCTTTCCATGGAAGCAAAAGGGCAATCGAGTCTGCTCGGAGTGCCCGGAACAGTAAAGTCTTGTTCGAGAGGGGATTCTGATATGGAGGGCATGGCAGCAGATGAGGTGGGAGCGGAAGGTTTGTCGGCCGAAGGCCCAGTGTGGATGGCTACGCCAGTCGAATGCAGCGAATTTGAGGTACGAGAAGCGGCAGTGATTTTTTCACGACGGCTGGCGTCAACTATCTTAGAACTATTTATCAAGCTCTCGAAATCAACAGCCAAAGGAAAAGCTGCAGAGGCTGAGAGATCGATGGGCTTGGCCTTTTCAGGACTGAGGGCGGCAAGGCGCGAATACTATTTGGTCAAGTCAGCGAATGTGCCGGCGAGAGAGTTGTTGAGTGTTGAGAGCAAGGGGGATAAGAAGGATCAGTAACATGCTATGGTGTGTTATCTGTCAAAGCTGCGAACAGCTGCAGGTCTAGAGCTAAAGGTTGTTCATCACATAGGAGGAGGGGCGTGGTGTCGGAGCATAGTGTGGGATGGACTGACCTGTGATTTGGCTGTAGCCAGCTGAGCCTCGAGAACAGCACATCGCGAGTAGACACGCTGATACTCCAGTCGCAAGGCGTCGAAGCCGTCCAGCAAGCTCTGCAGCTGCTTTTCGGCGATGGACGCCATGATGAGACAATATGGGAGGAGCGAGTTACAGAGCGTGTAGTGGAAGCAAGGTGGAAGAGTTGTCGAATGCGGAAGCAACAAAGAGAATTCGAGGAGAGGCGCGCACGGGTATGGAGGGGCTTGGCAGCGGAGTTGCGAACGCGCGGTGGGCCGATGGTCTCGCGCTTCTCAGACAATTGACACGCGGCAGGCGGTGCCGAGAGCTGACGCAGGAGCGCATGGCAAGCTAAGCCATGGCATTTGTTGCACCATGGCTCCCACTCACCAGAGGTCCACGTTTCTTCTCTCACAAGCAACGTCGACATGTCCTCTGCCCACCTGACACGCCTCCGTAGATGGTTGCTATCTTCTCCCCCGGCTGAATGGGGTGTCCAGCGGGTTAGAGAACTGCTGATTGGAGCATTGCGACAGGGGCCCATACCACGACATGTTGCCTTTGTCATGGATGGCAACCGACGTTACGCTCGCACTAATCACATTGAGACGGTCGAAGGCCATCACCTAGGCTTCGAAGCCCTTGCTCGTGTTTGTTCACACCCAAGATACTTGGAGAATTGACATGTGCTAATTCGAGGGCAGATACTCGAAGTGTGCTATAAGTCAGGAGTCAAGGTTGTGACCATATACGCCTTCAGCATCGAAAACTTCAAGCGCTCCAAGTACGAAGTCGATGCCCTCATGGATATGGCCAAGTTCAAGCTCAATCAATTGGCTCAGCATGGCGAGCTGCTTCATCGCTACGGCGCTCGTATCCAGATCCTGGGACAGAGAGATCTCATACGCCCTGACGTCCTGGAATCCATAGACGAAGCCGTTCGCCTGACCAGCAACAACACCAACGCCGTCCTAAATGTCTGCTTTCCCTACACGTCCCGCCACGAGATGACTCACGCCATTCGTGAAACTGTCCGCGAATACTCGACCCCCCTCCGCTCTGTCAACAAGCGTCCCTTCTCCGAATCACATATTGCACGCCATCTGCGTACTACCCAGTTGAGTCAAGTGCAAGAGGAAGCCTTGGCCGACGATGAAAACACTGAAGAGACGGACGATTCGAACAACAGTGCCGCATCCACCGATGAACACCCTCCGTCTTCTCGCACATCCACCTCGGCTAATTCTCCTGCCTTCAAGCCTATAAGACCGCAGACTGTGTTTCCAGATCCCGAGACCATCACTGCAGACACGATTAATGCCCACACGTTCACTCATGATGCCCCTCCTTGCGACCTTCTGGTCCGGACCTCGGGCGTTCAAAGACTGAGCGATTTCATGATGTGGCAGTGCCATGAGCACACCAGCATTGTTTTCTTAGAATGCCTCTGGCCTGAGTTTGACATCTGGCAGTTCTTACCAGTCCTGGTCGAATGGCAGTGGAAACAACGCAAACTCAATGACGCTCAAGCCTTCTCACGCTCTTCACGACCCCTTAAAGCCTCTTAAAAGCTGACACACCTACTTCGGTTCTTCATTTCATACTCTACATATTCAAAAGCGAGCGACAAGATACCCTCGAGAAACCACATGGCATTCTGGTCTGGTTCTGACCATTTCCTTCTTGGCGATAGTTCTTCCCTTCTTTGGCTAATCCTGGCGCCTTCAACAAGATACACCCCTAAAATTCCTATTTTTGCCAGACCTTTCTCATCGCACGTTGCCAGTGTCTCTGAGCCTGTCGAGTAGTTGACTATGACGCACTTGTATTAACTACCATGGTGTATGGACCTTTCTGAAATTTAAGCGCCGAACGCGAAGCCACACACGCGCTAATGCAGCTGCCCGATCAATCACTTTGCCTGCCATCCCAGTCGCTCAGCACGGTTTCCACGTAGACTAACAGGCATCCTCCTGCTGTTGATTCTTCTTCCACTCCACATGTCTGCGTTCGTCGCATCGCTGGAAAGCCAGCCCCAACGACTCGAGAATGGTCAACCGACCAGCTCGTCTACTCCAGCACGTCACTAACACCATCTGTCTAGCATCTCTTGTCCAAGCAAGTCTTTGGACGGTCGATATCGACAATGGACCAGCTCCGTCACCTGAAGATGGACCTCCCCTCTCTTTTCACGCTTCTCGAAATTCCGACTTGCTTGCTGGTCAGATTTGTGGAATCATAGGCGCTTATCTAGCAACTGCCTTCATCTTTGGGAGCCTTCTCCTCACAGTCGGACGACGGATGCGACGAGCGGCTCTGTCAGCATATCTCACAACCTCGATGGAAATGGTCAAACCTACCGTGACGCAGTTCGACGATTCGCCCATGAGTCCTCATTCTCAAAGATCCTGGTATAGCCCTCGAAGGTTAAGAAAAAAGCGCAGCATTCAAGGCAGTACCAGGACGGTCAGCAACCCCAACAGTCCGGCAGTGCAAAGTATTGCATCCTTCGACCCCAGCGTTATCGAGGCGGACAAAGTGGCTAGACAACAAGAGTTGGAACACCTTTACGCGGCAGCTTTAGCACAGGAAGCTGCCAAATCTCGAACTACTGTTGCGGAACATGAGATGCCGCTACCTGAGGCTACACCCTCGAGATCTCGAAGACAACCTCCGAGGCTTTTGACATCGGCTCCTGCTCTTGCACATCTACACCCTCAAGAATCGCAAATCAGCCCTGTGTCTCCCAGGAGTCCTATCCGGGCGATCTACCCTCCAAGATCTCCCCGTTATCAAGCGACATCACCTATCTCTCCTATGCGACCAGACTACGGACACCCCACTACGTCTCCGAAGTCACGAATACCAATATCTCCAGGCGCAGCGTCGACACGTACACGGACGTCTTCTTTTGGTTCCCAAGTGGAGGGCAAACGGCCTCGAAAGGGACTTCGTAACCTACGCATCCAACACCGCCATCATTCCAGCGAAGTGTCTGACGAAGAAGTACGCACTCCACTGACTCCACGTTATTATACCGACTCAGGGATCCCACCAAGCTCACCACCCAGAAGCGAGGCGCCCACTACGCCGGGCACACACGATGGCTATGGAACACCTGTGTATGCCGAAACCTTTGACGAGATCAGAGCCATGCCTCGGCCAGAACCGCAAAGAGCCGGCAGTTATCAATATGAAATTCCAAGAGCCACAAACGTTGCAACCAGGCAGACGGAACTCAGGCTGAACACTGCAGTGACTGGTGGCCGCAGCGTCAACAACAATACCCTATCTGTGTCCACATTCGGAACGCTACCTTTTCGTGTTTTGACGCAGCCAGATGGCGTGCCGTTGGCATCACCCGGTCTGGTTACAAAAACCACTTATCTCGAGAGGCGTCGCGACATGTTGAGTGCGCCTCGTACAGGCATGGCTACACCGTATAGCCCGTATATGCCATTTACGCCCGTGACACCTGTGACGCCTCATTTGACAAGCAGGGCAGAGAGAAGACAACGTGAAAGGGATCAAGCGAGACGTGCTCCGGCTGCGATGGATCAAGTCATTGACGAGGAGGAGATGTGGGGAAGTGGCTATTGAAGTTCCTCTTGTTTTTGGTCTGTATTGTCGTGACGCGGCAGGATGTGGTGTGATGTTCTTGGGGACCGTTTGAAGATAGCCTTTTGCATGATCAAGTCACATTCCCATTGTTTGTGACCTCGGCATCGAATGTTTCCTGTCTCCGCGTGGGGTTGAGGTGGGCGACCCTGCTGCGTCGATCTGAGACATTCCGGGTATATAGCCTCTGATGTCACCATCATCACATGCGTAAGAGTATAAGACTAGACATAGCGACTCCTCACCAACCTCTTTCATCCTCGATCGCATTGTTTTAGAGTCATCAATTAACAAACCGGCACAATGTGGTTCCCATCCCTCGTCCAGATCCTCTACCTCATGTTCCTCAGCGGCCAATCCTATGGCATCTTCCTCCACTTTTTCAAACCCTCGACCGGCCTCGTTAATGACAATCGTGTCCTCCAAGTAAAGGGTCTCTCTATTCTCGCCATCCTAATCTCCTTTCCCTCAATCTTCACCACCAGTCTACCTTCTGCAATCGCCCACTCGACAAACACTGGACTCTTGCATCTGCTGTCCTGGGTCTTCCTGGCAGGAAGTCTCATGCTGGGGACTTGGTGCTGTGAAGTCACTGGCCAGGGAAACCTGTCGGTCATCTTTGGAAGGGTGACGCCGAAAGAGGTTATCAATACTGGTCCTTATGCGCTGTGCAGGCATCCTGTGAGTAAGCTCAAGGTACAGATTCAGCGAGCCAATCTTGCATGTCTGGTTGACAAGAACGAGGCGGCGTCCAGGACGCCATCCCGATGATGTCGAGATCAATCTGCAAGCTGGCTCGTTGCATAGTACCACACCTGTTTTTACACAGAACTCTGCTAACTGTACCTTCGTCTCAAGGTGTATGTGTCGTACATGCTCGGTTGGTTTGGGAGCTTGATCGCTATGCAGCAGGAGTGGAGACACAACCACGCATTCTTTGGTTCCATCAGAATGGTGGCCATGGCTGTTGTTGTGATCGGACTGATTGGCCTGTACAGAGAGGGTGCTGAGTTGGAGGAGAGGCAGTTCATGCTCAATGAGGATATTGTCAAGGGCGAGAACGTAGAGCTGGGAGTCAGAAGAAAGTATGAGAGCTACAAGAGTGTGGTGGGTGCGAGATGGATTCCTGGCATCATCTAGTTGTTAGAGTCAGAGATGAAGATGACCGCAGTACAGGAAGTCAATGAAGCTTTGAATCGTTATTGCTTTCATTTCGAATGCTGTTATAGTAACAAAACAACCAGTCGTTCCTGCCTGCTAGGAGAATCAAGGAGGATCAAGAAAGAATACCATAAACGCCACGCCAGTCCGCCCTGTCCTCATTATGACATGGTCTGTCGATGACCAAAAACTTATCGTGGGGTATCATCTCATCATACGCATGACTGCATCAAAGAGTCGCGATTGCGATCAAAGAATGCGACCACTGCTTAATCTTCTCTCCAACTCGTCTTCGACAGTCTCTCTCTGCACCTGCTCGTATCCCGGTGGTGGCTCAGCGGGTGGTGTGAAGACTTCTGGCGCATGCGACTCGGACGAGGCAGGGGCTTGCCTCGATACAGGAGGTGGCGCCGGCTGTGCCTGAGGCTGAGGGATAGACACAGAAGCACCAGTCTCCTCGTAAGCGGGCAAGTCATCCAGATGCACATTTGCAACGTCAACAGCAGCTAGCGTGTCACCTCCTCTTCCTCGGCCAGCTTCGCTACCATCGCCTTGAAGATGTCCCGATTGTCTCGCGACATCGACTTGCTGTTGCAGTCTCTCCTTGACGCGCTCGTATCCAGAGTGGAAGTCGTATGCGCCTCCGTCCTTGAAGGCAAACTTGAGTTCCAGGGCGGGAATGTGGGCGGGAATGCCACCGCCCTGGACGGGTTGCACGAGTGCAGTCCAGACGTTTGGACCTATCCACGGAGCGATGACATGCGAATCGTGGGTGTTGAGAAGGGGAGCGGCGAAAGACTGGAGCTGAGGTGTGGGTGTGGAGGGGAGGTAGACGAGGCGGCGGTTGGTGAGATACAAGGTGCCGGCAGAAGCTGACCAGTGTACAGGGTCCTTACCAGGGAACTTGTTGAGTGATTGTAGAGAAAAGCTTGTACGGGCTGGCGACTTGTAGAGAGTCTGTTCGTGCGGTAGAGGAGTAAAGGGCTGCGTCGACGAGGGCTCCACCATAACCCAGCTTCGCTCTGGTCAGCCTCTGCCCGTCTCGAGTCGACGTCGCGCAATACTCACTTGACCGACATGTTTGCGGCGTGTATCGAGTGTTGCAGCGAAGCGCTTTATGTAATGCCACGGGTTCGATGTAGCTACTAATCTACGGGAAGCATGTGAAAGATATATGCACATGTGCCAAGCCCACGTCATCTGTCGCCCTCCGCCTCTGCATGTCTTATACCGCTTCCACCACCTTCCATCCATGCCATAGCTAAGCTTATACCGAGCAACATCAAGCAATTCTGTCTTTTGCTTGCCCTTCTCCGATCAACACCCTCTGCGTATGCGTCAAATCATCTCGACGCTGTCTCCGAGCTCCGCCGCCAACCACGCTCGCAGCTCATCCTTTTCGCGCTCTTCCCTTTCTTCCTTGCTTTCTCCATCTCTCACATCCATATTTTGTTCTTGTGACTGCTCTGTGTACGTCTGCAGTGCCTCTTCGTCGCCTGTTCTGGCTTTCTTTGCCGAGAAGTAGTCTGATGCTGTGCCATCGTCCAGTTTGCGTTTGATCAAGCCTGGTCTTGTCGAAACGTCATCAATGTTCTGGTCGAACATTGCTACTGCATCCTGAAATACTTCTGCGAAGCCATCGACCCGTGACGGATGTGGCGTCACGAAAAGTTCTGGCTCATTATCATCTTGCTGGTGCACCGTGTCAAAGTCTAGCATGTCGAGGTTCTGCAATCCTTGGTCTGAGTTTTGGAGGCTTTGCGAATCTTCGAGACCCACCAAAGCAGCATCCAGCATGTCTTCATCTGGATCCAGATAGTCTCCATCGTCTGATAGCATCTCATCGTTATCGTGACTCCACGTTTCGAGCATAGTTCTCGCGGACGGGGTTGCATCGTCAAACATGTCTTCCTCGATGCTTCTCAAAGGTTCCAGACTCTGCTTGAATCTTGGTCTTGAGAAGTTGTCTACAACGGCTGGAGACACGGGTGTGACGGAAGCCGTTCTTACAGTCGGAATTCTGCTGGATTTGGTTGTGCTTTCGTGAAGACTAGCAAGTCGTGTGGCTGCCATGGGCAGTCTGTCCTTCAAGGGTTTTGCTGCCTGGGACAGATCGAGATGCTCCACAGGCCCACTAGCTGCTTTTCTTCTTATTGGAAGCTCCAGTTTTGATTGGGTCTTGGTCGATAGTGCGGAAGACGTCGTGATTTTGCTCGCTGAAGGTGGTTCGCTGTCCTTGGTCTTCTTTGGCCTTGGTTTTGGTTTCTTCTCCAGTCCCTCCTTACAACATTGATGTTTGCAGGCGTTTTTGTCCTTGCAACGGTGATGACACGCGTAATTGCCGTTTTCTAGTCTCCGTTCGCCTGCTGTCTCGACAGTATCGGCAATGCTGACCTTTTTTGACTGTCCGGCCTTTGATCGACCGACAGTCGGCTGTTCGAGGGCGTCGACATCCACGAAATCGTCCTCTTTGGGTTCAGCGCCGAGAAAGTCATCGTCATTCAATCCTCCATCATCCCAAACATCAGCGTCAGCGTTCTTCGGCGGCTCGATCCAGTTGTTCTTGACAGCACTTTTGGATCGAGCAGTTGGTTTGTCTCGGCCAGCATCAATTGTCATATCATTGATGGATTGAAATGCCGACACTGGTATGTCGGGCTTGAGCACAGCTTCCTGCATGGTTCCGGCTGGAGGATGTTAGGTACTAACGTTTGAATCAAGGGCACGGTGTTACTGACCTAGGTCATCACACATGACATAACACTCAATCAGTTGACTAGAGCTCGTCAGGTATGTGGTTTCAGTTATCGGGTTGATATTCTGAAGCTTTGCAGCACTGTTGCTTCTGTTAACCACATTGTCGCAAACTAGCAGATCTTTTGCGTACCTGAGGCGAAAGAAATTGACTCTGCGTCCGTCTGATGTGCCAAGCAGAACGATCACAAAGACCGGCTTGTTTCGATATCTAACAGGAGTCGGGTTATTCAGGAAGCCAAAGTCAATCTTGACTTTGACAGCGACATGCTCCTGAGGCTTGATCGTCTGATAACAGAGGTTAGCCTACAAGTCAGAGAAATACGGGATTAATAGTTCGCTCACAGGCTGTCCAATTATCTGCATACCGACCCTCAACCTGGGAAATGTCTGAACTCGACGATGCATCGTCGAGTTCAGACATTTCCCAGGTTGAGGGTCGGTATGCAGATAAT
>Ga0058697_10000801_pt1 | contig 12595 bp, 8 predicted proteins | sample AgamicAsMae_FD_66619 | JGI IMG/M metagenome (GOLD analysis project Ga0058697, IMG submission 66619) | Agave microbial communities from Guanajuato, Mexico - As.Ma.e | ecosystem: Host-associated > Plants > Phyllosphere > Phylloplane/Leaf | place: Guanajuato, Mexico | collected 2012-06-04
AGATGGAGTACAGCCCTCAGAAGGAACAAAAGGCCAAGGCGCTGCAGGTCCAGCTCAACCAGCTCACCATCTCTGCCGTGACCAAGACTCAGCTCAAGGAGCGTTTCGCCAAGGTTTCCAAGGTAAGAACTCTCGATTAACAATGTGTGATTTTTGATTAACTCTGCTCCACAGGCAAACCTCGACCAGCAAAAGGCATTCCTCAAGGCCGAGAACAAGACCGTCACCGACACAATCGCCAAGCACTTCACCGACAACCCCGAGTCGAAGCGCCTGGTCGTCCGCGTGCCCATCTCCGCCAACCAAAAGGCCATCAGCGAAGCCATCAAGACCATCAGCACTAAGCAAAAGGACAAGACCATCTACATCATTGCCGCTGACGAGAAGGATGGCAAGGTCGTCCACGGCTGCCACGTTTCCGCAGAGGCAAAGGAGAAGGGCGCTGATGCTCCTGCCTGGGCTACTGAAGTTGCTGGCGTGCTCGGTGGAAAGGCTGGTGGCAAGGGCGCTACTTCGCTTGGACAGGGCACTCAGCCTGAGAATGCTGATCAGGCTGTTGAGCTCGCTACCAAGTACCTTGAGAAGCTCGGTCTGTAAGGAGCGAGGACGTTAGGTGATTGGACGAATGTATGATAGGCCTAGCATAGCGTAAAGGCTCGAAACATGAAAAAGATCGAAGGGATTCAATCTTCAATTGGGCATGAATGACTAGTTTGGACATGCTCGAGTTTCTGTAAAGTTGTCTCTGCGAAGATGAATAATGGCAATAGAATCTCTATGCTTTTCTGTAGCAAGGACAACACTCAAACAAGGAGACTAGGAAATGCTAGCAGAAGAGAATGGAAGCCGATGAAGAGCACACTTGGGGTCACAACTTGTTCAATTCTCACAATGCATCTAATCACTCCTAGTACTGTTCTCGATGCGTCTGGCTTACACGCATCAAAGAAATGAATTGAGAGCACAATTATGGTCAATTTAGGGCACTGCTCCCGTCATCATGTAAGGCCTTCGACTGTAGAGCTTTGGAGAAATACCCCGTTTACGCAAGCCACGAAGTCAACAAAACCTCAGCGCTATCCGCCAAGTCTCATCCCATTCAAGCTAGCGCCCGCGTCCACGCGACCCACTATTCCCAAAAAAGAAGCTTCGATATCAGCTTGCAAAAATTTTCTCTTTTTGCTCACCACAACACACCTACTGTCACCCAATGATGACTCACGCGCAAAAGGAAAGATATCAATGGTCAGTACGGGGGTCGAACCCGCGACCTTGGCGTGCCAGATATATCAGAGCAGATATTAGCACCACGCTCTAACCAACTGAGCTAACCGACCTGTTTCGATGTAAGCGAGATCAAAATTTGCATACAACAACCTCAGCAAACAGCTGTGGAAGCAGAGAGGCAAAGCAAAGTGCTGCGGGAGAGAGACAGAGGACAAAACAAAGGTCGGTTACGCTCAGTTGGTTAGAGCGTGGTGCTAATATCTGCTCTTGATATATCTGGCACGGTGGGGTAACCAGTGGTTTCTGTTCGTTTGATGATGTTTGTCTGGAGAGGTGTATTTTCTATGGAAGTGTCTGGTACTGTACAGGAGGTTGAAGGTGTGTTTAGTTCGAAGAAGTGTGCAAATAGTTAATATGGTCACATCTCGCACCTCAGGTACTGATTGCTCACAAAACTACCTTCCGTAGTTGAAGTACTTGTCAAGTATTGTTACAATAGACTTCAAAGATATCCAAGAGTTGGCATTGTGCTATGCTGCTGGTTTTCGACTTTGATATTGATGATTGGGATGTGACCCTGACATGAGAGCACAATTTGCACAACTTTGCAGCATAACTCAGTTATGTAGCGTAGACGAAAGACAAGTCTGGCTTCTGCGACTTACCTACCCGTGTTGAGATGCACAGTACTTTCGAGAAACGAGATAGTGTCCATGCAGAAGTGGTACAATCTCGACTCTCCTTGGATGCATCTCGGTGTTGCAGACCTTTATGCATTTCTATAGTGAGGACTCCACTTTTGACCGCAGGGAGAAGATGGGAGTTATAGCTGTTGTAGTACAGATGCACTGTTTTTAGATGTCTATCGTCGATGAGAATATATACACGACATGTGATTCGTCAGAGTCTTGGCTGTCCAGTATCACGACCGACAATCCCATTCAAGGGCCATGATGCCGCTTTCGTCGCCTTGCCAAACTCTACCCGCATGGTTTTCTCTTGCAACGGCAGAGCGCAAGGCAGTCCCGATTTCCATCGGTCCTGCACCGATGACTTGACTTCTTCCACCACAGATAGCCGCTCTTTCGGCAAACTCAGCAACAATATCCTTGATCGAAGGATGAGCGCCGCCAAGATACGTGATAGAGAAGTTGTTCTGTGGTGTCGTCAAATCGTCCGAGGAAGAAACCACCACACCATTCTTTTCGCTCTTGGCTCTCTTGCTACAGCAACCTTTGCCCTTTTTTGATACTGAAGTTGTGGTAGACATTGATGTCTCCGGTGGTGCTGTTTCGCGAGTGACAAAGATGCGTACACGAAGACCATTTGCTTTGCCAGAGGACATCCACAATTTAAGCTCTGTCAGTTCAGGTGTAATCCAAGTGAGGTCTTGAATCTTGCGGATGACCCAAACGAAATCGACAGCACGAGTGCCTGTCTGAGCGACGGTGAAAGTGTCCTGGAGAGTTGGGAGCACGGAAGTGACACCAGTGCCACCTGCTACGGTCAAAAGATTAGACGATGCGGCCTCTTCAGTCGATGTGCCTCCGTAGGGTCCGGTGAGTATAACAGAAGTGGTGCAAGAATCTCCACCGGTGGCTTTAGCAATTTGAGCAAGTTTGGCGGTAATACCGGAGCGTTCGCGGATCAAGTATGTATGGTGTTGAACATCGCTACGACCATCAGGAAGAGATGATGGAGTGAACGGATGGGACTGCCAGATATTCAGGGCAGGAAAACAGAGGTAGAAGTGTTGACCAGGCTTCCAGGCGGAGTGCTTGAAGTCAAAGTCGATGCGCACGACGGAATCTTCGTCGTCACCGTAATGCTGAACAGTGGCATTTGCACTGTGGAAACCAAGACCAGGCTTACCCTTCCGGTATCCGACGTGGAGTAGTGCAGTCCGGAGGAATCTGATGCCGAAATCGCCAAGCACGATGATGAGAGAAGCAATCATCCAGCACGCCAGTTTGTCCCAATGTCCCCAACACGCTCCCAGGTAAAGTATACCAATCAGAGCATGCGTCTTCTTGAAGAACTCGTATCCGGTCCATCGAATAGCCCAGCTGGTGCTAAAGATGTACAAAAACGTAATCATGATTTGAGCAACGATCCCCCAGACAATGTACTTTTGCTTGATGAAAGCGGTGTAAGTCTCGGGTTGCGGCTGGTAGAATCTGCCTTCAACAAGCGTCCAGACCAGAGTATGCAGGAAAGATTGGATGAAGATGACTCGACCAATCCAGCGATGAAGAAAGTTGAAATGTTGGTATGGGATGCCGGTAATGAGCGACAAGACGCTCTCGCGAGAACAAAGAGCGATTGTGAGCGGTGTCAAGGCATAAGCTAGAGCTCCAACACGATCACCCCAACCTCCGAAGCCTGTTCTGATTGTCTTCAGTTCAGGATGATTTTTGGTAGGTGTAATCCAGGTCTTGTAAGTGACACCGACGAGACTGTTCTTGGATCAGCTTGGGCGCGGACGACCATCATTGCAATTGACATACGAGAAGATTAACAAGTAGCCAAGAAGCGCAGATAGCACTGTGACTTGTAGCAGAGTGACTCGTCCAAGAAATCCTCTTCCTGGAGCCTCAGGAAGCATCCAGCGCCTTCCTAGAGATCCGAGAGAATCCAACCCACGCCGAAGTGGCGTCTTGATGTCAGATGAACGAGCTACGCTCTTGCTATAGTGTAACGAGAGCATGAACATAAGGGCACCTCCCAAGACCGCCCAGAGAATGAAGGTGTAAAGCATCGATATTTGATGGGCATGATAGACAGAGTCCAGATATGCACAAGTGCCAGCATCTTTGGTGCAGGGAAGAATGCGGTCTGCATATCCCCAGTAATGTTTGATCGTGGAGTCGGAATCAAGCTCTTGAATATGCCGTGTTTCAAGCATTGTGTGCAGGGAAAGCCAGACCAATGTCTAGCGAAGAGGTGCGATGGAGGACACAGGAGTGATGTAGCAGATTAGAAGACCAGAAAGAGCGTTTGGTTGTATGCCAGCATGTATGGTAACGTGTATCAACGTGTCGAAAGATGGCTGCAATGCTTTTCAAGTGGATGAGTTGGACGCGTGGTGTTTAGAAAAGAAACATGCGACCCATGTGCTTCCAGAGCCGAGCCATGAAGCGAAGTCCGAAGGCAATTGTGTCAAAAGAGTACCGATGAGGGCATGGATGGTTGAAGATGCGGGTGTCTCGCCTGCCAAGGACGGATCTTGCTCAAATATGAGCATGTTTAAAGCTTGGCTGTGCCGCCATGTGGGTCTCGAAACAACTAAAGTCCGGAGAGTTGTTTTAGGTTTGGATGCGAGCAGGACTCGGGTATCGATATATAAATGCTGAGTGAGTATGGTAATCCTTCTAGATGACACTCTCTGTGGTTCAATCTCCCTCACTGCTCTCATACTCGGCGTCTTCCTGTTGCTGTTTCGCCAACATTTCTTTCCAGTTGTCTGCGAATTCTCTCAATGCACCAGCACCGCCTTGACTTGCGTCGACAACATCTCGTGGTAGTTTGTGGGCGCTGTACTGTGGTGTGTTGAAGCTGTAGGCTTCGGGGTCGTCCTTTCTGATCAGGCGGAACTCTGGCACCCAGATCTCCTCATCAGCCTCCTCTTCGTCGTCACTGTCCTCCATGTCTGTCCTTCCTTCCGTGACTTCACCTTCTTTTGTGTTGGTACCTTGAGACTCGGACTCCTCTACGCTAGAACCAGCAGGCCTGATTGGAATACGGATGACCTTTTCCTCTGGTGATTCGGGTAGTGTCAAGAGCTCCAGCCAGCTGAATAACAAGGGATCTGTCCTGACTGCCCAAGGATTGACGTCGATCAACCAAACGCGATCATGTGGCGGAGGGACGTAGACATCAAAGACAAAATCAGCGTCTGGGAAAGTGTGCTTGAGTCTATCATCGAAGAAGTTGTGGATGACATGGCGTAGCTTGTCTTGCATGCGGAAGAGGAAGTCGAAATGGTTCAGATCTCGTTGGCATAGAGCGATGAGTTTGCGATTCCTGACAAAACACCTGAACTCGACAGAAGGGTTCATCTGAAAGAATTTACGCAGGACCAGGTGGTAGGGGATGTCGTTTGTGGTTTGAGGCATGTCTTTGGAAGACGGATCGTCTTGTAGACAGTCGTCAAAGGCATGTTCTAGATCGTGGGTGACAAAGTCGGAGCTCTTCAGGAGCAAGTAGATGTCGCTAGGAAGCCTGCACTCCATACTGTTGGTAGCAGCGATCCAGGTAGCATCCTTGGGAGCGGACCAGTTCAGCTTGGGGACGACCTTACCACCAAGTTCAGCGATGGTGTTCTTGATGGCGCGGTGGATGTTGCGCCACTCGGCAGAAGGGTCCTCCTCTTCATCGTCATCCTCTTCTCCAGCGGTGTCTGAAGCCGAGAAAATGCCAGAGTCGCTGTCTGACCAGTCACGTCTCGGATCATCCTCGTCCGGAGGGATCACAATGCCGTCTGCGCGAAGGTAGTCGAGGAAGGGGCGGGTCAGAGGGATGAGGCGAGCCTTGGGCGACAGTGCACGGTACCTAGTAGACTTCAATCAGTATGCTATTGTATAGACCAGGGGTGGACTGAAGTCGTACTTGGGGTACCAGTTGTGATATGAGCAATGAATAATATGAGACTTTGTGAGGGGCGCAAAAGGAAGCTCTGTCAGAGGCTGCGAAGGCTCGCCATATTCTTCTGTAGCCATGTCTGTGTAGCGTATACTATCAGAAGGAAGGCGCGAGACTGATGGACAGACTTGAAGGAGGAGCCGAGAGGCAGTCACGAGATTGGTAGAAAGAAAGGTGAATCACATGAAAATGCTGGCGCGACTTTTCGACAAAACCCCCGCCTTTGATGACTTCACTCTTTTGATCTTCTACCTTCCAAACTCCCGTCCGCTTGTCTTCTACCTTCCAAACTCCCGTCCGCTTGTCTTCTCCTTACCCAAACCATCACACCAAAACATCTCACCCATAATGTCTTCCAACGTCGGCCTCTCTACTCCACGCGGCAGTGGCACCTCTGGCTACGTCCAGCGCAACCTCTCCCATCTCAAGCCGCGCGACGCCGCCGCTCCCTATACCAAGGATCGCGATCTTCTCCAACACCGCCAGCGCCAACCCGACAAGGACATTCTCGAACATGACCGCAAGCGCGAGATTGAAGTCAAGGTTTTTGAGCTACGCGACAAGCTCGAGGAGGAAGAGTACGTCCATACATTAACTCCTCCTTCCGAGTTCTCAAAGCTAATACACGAGCAGAGTCGACGAAGACGAAATCGAGGACCAATGCACCGCCCTACGCAAGAAGCTCCAAGCCGAGCAAGCAGGCAAGAACTCCACCACCAATGCAAGAGGTCTCAAATCACACCAGGTCCATGAGCTGGCCAAAGCAAAGATTGAAGAAAGCGAGAAACTCAGACGCGCTTTCGGCATCAGCAAGGACTACGAAGAGGGCAGTCACTGGAAGAAGCAGGAGGAGAAGGCCCGTCAGATCCAAGATCGCCAAGCAGAAGAGTCAAGAAGGGCGAAAGAAGAGGATGAATATTCGGACTAAAGGGCTTCTTGCTGTTCCCATCTGTTGCACTCCGGCGTCGCGACAGGACTGGAGAGTCGAATCGTATCAATATACGGTCCATCAGGATTGCATGTTTGGCACTCCTCTCACACACCAGCGACCAACTCTTGACTGCACATCATTTCGCCGCCTCTACCATCTGGCCCAATCCGCTATCTGTTCTACTGACTGGACTGTTGTCGCGTTCACTTCCCGAGCTCCTTCTGGTCGACATGGTCTCTGAACGTCTCGGACTGGTGCTGTTGCTGTTGGACCTAGTTGGGCTGCGTGCGCCCGCTGACATATGCTCCATCTCCTTGCGTGCCGGGAAGTTTGAAGGTGTCTGTGTAGTTGACATGGACTTGGACACCTGCCCCGATCTCTTCGATCTGTGCCAGGTTGCTCGCAGCTCCGCCTTCTTGGCCTCGCCCGACAGGACGCGTTCCAAACACTCTTCCCAGTTATCCTCGTCTAGAATGAATCTCTCGCGCTTGGGCGACAAATAACCCGACTGGCCATCCTGGACGTGGTAGAGAAGTTCCATCTCAGCCGACATGGCGAAGCCAGTTTTTTCACCCTGCTCATACAGAGCTCCGAAGATTGCGCTGCAGATCTCCCGCTCGAATTCGTAAAAAGTGCGGTACAACGTCGAGGGAACGTAAAGAACCGACTCTACGTGTAGACAGGCTCGACGCGATGATACGTGAATTTGGCGACCAACCAGCGGAATGCGTAGGGTATAGCGGGCGTTACGAGACCAGGTTGACACAGCAGTCCCTGTACTCGACTTTCGAATGTGTTCTGTGCTTGGAGCGGTCCTCATGGTGGCTGCCTTGCTCTGGGTGCTGGCGAGCATCCTGTCTGAGAATGCTTTGAATAATCCTGGTGGGCCCGTAAAGATGGATCTTTCATGTCCTCGCTGAGTGTGTCCGATGGAGAGTTTGATAGATAGATGTGTAGAGGGAGGAGTAGTTATATATCAAGAAGGCGTGTTTCCAGTGGAAAATGTGCTTGCAAAGGAAGAGAGCGAGAGAGACCCCCACCGTTTAAAAAAAGGCCGGTCATCACTCCAGTATTGGAGGGCCAGGCCCATGCGTCAAGCGCGCAACTTTGACCTTTTGCATATCCAAGTTTCTCTCATCTCCACTCCTTGGAACAACAACTCTATCGAGTGTTACGTGCCTATCTCTGAGTCAGGTTTACAGCTTTTCTCGGCATGCACACAGTGTGACTATGACAGCGTGAGATTTGGAAGGGGCCGGCTGACTGCCCGAGGGGAGAGACATAATCATGCGTTATACAAACTGCCGAAGTATCGCTCGTCCAGAGCAGCAGATCGATAGCTTGTGCACAGTGCGGCTGACCTGCGCAAGTGGGGATCCCTTTTGAGCCACCGTCCCCTGTCTGTCTCAACACGCGCAAGAGGATTTCTACAGCTCCACCTTCTCCTGGCCCTCTCGTCTAGACACAGATGAGAATGCAAGCAACTCATTGAAGTGATAGACGCCTTTCTCAAATCATTCTCATCGTCTTTTCTGCTTGTTACCAGGGTACTGACGTACATACCGCGGACTTTGAGAGATCAAAAGTGTCGCGCGACACGTTGCCCCATTCGATATTGACCCCATCCGCAAAACCGGAGAAGGAACGCTTGGCCGGTCGGGCGATGGAGTCTTTATCCGGTACAACGGCCGGCCCCGACCAGAGAGGTGCAGTGAACTAACGACTCACAAACGATGCTGACCACGAAGAGGTTGTCCAACAATACTGAATTTGCATACCGTATATCTGACTTGCACTCTGGTTCTCTAGCCAAAGCCAACATTATCGTTCCGTTTGAAGAAGAGAAAGAAACTAACGTGACAAAACAAAAAGTCCTGGAGCCCTCATGGACCATAACCTAACATTGCACCATCTTGTCAATAGGTATCGTCCTTGCTGAAGTCCTCTTCCCAAGATTCAACATTGTCACCCTTGGACGGTCTTACGCTCTTTACCACACTCTGTCCTTTGAGCCACCAGTCGACTCGGAAGACGGCCTCCACTGGCTTACTGTGCCAGAACATTTCATGGAGATCCGACCAGTTTGCTTCGTTGAGTTCGATGGTGTTGTAGGGGAACCCTACCAGTCTGTAGGTGATGAAGAGCCTGGCCCCAAGATCAAGTTCCTCACGCTTGCGCCATGAGAAGCTCCATCGAGGACGTCTTGGAGTTGTCCTGTCGAGGCGGCAGTGCAGGTTCTTGAGGACCTTCTTGACCAAGGTAACGTATGTTCGTGGAAGGCAGATGATATCCTGGAATGCTGCCAGGTCATCGGTGATCTTCGTGAAGGTTGGGTCGTGCTCCACGAGTCTGAATCTCATGGGCATGACGATGCCTCTGATGCCGTAAGACGCAAAGAATGCATCTTGGAGGTTGGTTTTGCAGGAGGTAAGGATGACATCTTGGACGTGGAGGTTGTCGTCGTCGTGGCTCTCACTGCCGGAGTCGAAGATCTTGGTGACTTGATCCCCAGACATGCTTGCGGGCCTAGGTATGAATGAATACGAATTGGTATGAAAGAAAGTGACAGACCTCTGAGGTAGCAAACGAAGGCCATTTTATGCTCACAGCTCCTATTGACCCCTCACTCGAAGCTGGTCAGATGTTCTACAGAAACAAAGTGGGTTTCGACGAATTAACTCAGCAGAAAACTCTCGGTGGGGCAGCAGCCAAACATTGTGGTGTGTTCAGATGCTCGCACCAAACATAAACTCTGGATCTGCAGCTCATACGCGAAGTACTTGCTCAGCTTCTCTTGTCAGTCTTTCATTCGATTTCTGAGATCTTGGCTCAAGACTTGGTCAGCGAAGATACTTTTGATGCTGCAGAGAACAGAACCTTAGATCATGCGGCAACGGACGAAGGAAGGGGCAAGATACTTGATAGTTATCACCAGGCTGAAGGTGCATACTGGGAGCTCGAAGAGAGCTACGACGATACCGAGCAAGAGACTTGTTCTAAACGTGCGTATCATACGACTAGTCTGTAGGTTGTAGAAAATCGCAATCGTGCCTTCCATATGCATAAGTTTTGCATATCAATGCTATGATTTATGAAAAGTTATGGACACACATATCGCACTCTCAATGGTTGTAAACAAGCTTTCACACATAAATCTTCAAGCAAGAACGAAAGAGCGTGGTCAAGGTGTCTCGACATTTGAGTACTTTGTGTGAAAGTAGATGTTTGTTTAACCACCTTGGTGAAAGTGCACAGACCAGGCTTAAATCAAAAGCTTACTAGACTGTTTCGCGGAGGAAGGCGCAGGCACAGTCCGTGGCAAAGAAGACTGGTGTCTGCTCAGCGTGCTGCAGCATCCACTCGTGTAACATTGCAGGCTCTGCAGCTCACTCGGATTCACCAGAATCTATAAAACTGAGCCGACCTCCCTCTTGCGCTCAACGCTTTCTCCCAGAACCACTTCATCCACCAACGACCCCCCTGATCTTCTACAGCTGCGCGCACGCCCTGAACCAAAGCCGCACAACACCCCGAACAATATGGCAACCGATGGTGTTCAACAAGACATCGAGTATGTCAACGTCGAAGACATTTCCAGGTCTGAAGAGGACCAAAAGATCTTGCAGAGCTACCACCGTCTGTCTTCGCGGCGAGTAGATCTCGTAGGCGATTTCGCTGGCCAAGAACTGTTCGCCATTGAGGGCGATTCTCTGCTTTTGCAATGCTTCGAAAACTCACTGCTTGATTTTGAGGATGGTTTCCAGATGTTGCATGCTGTCTACCTAGTAGAAGAATATCTCGCACAGCTCCAGCGCCGCAATTGCAGATTTCACGTCGCCTTCTTTGATGCTCACCGCCAGCTCTCTATTCCCCAGAATGTCAAGTCCATCAACCGATCCAAGTATCTCCTCACACGAGCTGCCATAATTCGCCACCTTCAATCCAATTTGCAATCAGAAGACGTCCAAATCCATTGCTTCACAGATTTGCACGACCAAGCATTTGATGATTATCTGCGCAATTCTGCAGTTTATTTCTTGATGTGCCACGACGGAGCTCGCAGCCACACCACACAAGACAGAGATGTCCCCGATCCGAGAACATCACTAAGATCGATTATTGTGCATTTCATCTTGTCCGGCTACAACGTTGCTTTGATCAATGGCTCAGAATTTGTCGACACAAAGATCATGGCGATGGTGTTAGAAACCAAGAACCTCTCCCACAGACTGGACCCGAACCTGGACGCAAGCCCTAAGCAGCAGAGTGATGTCTCAGAGCCCATCTCCTCAGCAGAGATCAACGAGATTGGAAGCAACACAACCAACATTACAGAGAGAGAACGTTTGACAATCTTGACTCTGTCTCGCTTGATTAAGACTCCATCTGCCTCGTCAGAAGTGCAACAATTCGCGCATGACGTCCTTGCTCACACCGCACTTCTCCATGCTCTACCGCTCTCAGCACGTAGTCTGCAGCACACGTCGGCGGCAAGCCACTACCAGGAGCATCTTTCCAGCTTCTGTGACCAAGCTGCCGAAATTCTGAACAGCTCGAACTGGACTCAGTACCACCAGAAGATCGAGGACAATGAGTGTGATATAGCAGATTTGTTCGATGGCCGCTTGTTTAACGTTGTTTCTGAGGGTCTAGATCTCTCATCAATGCCTGAGACTATGCAGAGCAAACTTCAGAAGCTCAACGAATGCTTGAAGGCTGTCTGCGATGTATCGCCAACTAACGGTGAGGCCGACACAAGAAAGTCGAACTCCTCATCTTCGGACGCTCCTTCCACAACTCCCACCGGAAATACGAGCGTGCTCCCCTTCTCCAACCCTGTATTCGACCAGCATTTGACATCCATTCGTCTGGGTATCGATGACCATGCATCTGAGGAGATTAGCAGACCCTCGGCTCGCATCTTCCAGGAGGTATCCCACTGGCACAACGCCAAGCGTCCCATCCAATCGAAAAACACACCGGTCCTTTCTCCACGAGACGAGCTGCGTGCTCGCCGCAGAAACCAGAAGTACATGGACGAGATGCAGAAATACGCTGCAAGTTTGACCAACTCTGTGGGAAGAGCACTCGAGCCCGAGACACTTCTCGTCAAATCTGCAGCCGCTTCGAAAGTCGCACAGAAGTCTGAGAACAAGAAGACCATCCCCGAGCCTACCAAAAAGGATGACACTTCAAAGAAGGGTGCCAACCCTAAAGGCGGTAAAAAGAACGTCAAGGTTAGTGGCAAGCAGGCCGCCCAAGAGGCAGCTGCAGCTTTCCAAGCCAAGAAGGCAGAAGCTTCAGACTCCAAGGTCATGCAAGCATGGCACATCATTTTGAAGAGTCTGTCTGCCGAGAGTGACTTGCCTTCGCGTTACATCAAGACCAAGGATTACTTTGCCAGTTTGCCCAAGGACAAAAGAGAAGTTCTTGGTGCTGAGGTTCAACTGTTCTCCCTGAGCACGTTGGTGGAGATTGCCATTCAATCAGGCAAGACCAACGATCAGGATCCCAACGGCATCGTTGCTTTCATCTGGCACACCGCCAGAAACTTGGTTCAAGCCGATAACATCACCAAGACAATCTGCGAGAAGATCAAGCTTACCGTAGACACTTTCGGTCTTCCTCCTGTCGACATCCCCAAGCCGACTCAAGACAAGTCTCTGCCATTCCGCTTCGCACTTCCTCTGCAGAGCGCAGAACTTGTGAAGAACAAGCTGTCCAGCAAAGCATTCCAGCTTCTCCACTGTGGACCCTTCCTCGATCGCAGTATGGATGCTGCCCCCGATTCAAGAG
>Ga0058697_10000802_pt1 | contig 12590 bp, 13 predicted proteins | sample AgamicAsMae_FD_66619 | JGI IMG/M metagenome (GOLD analysis project Ga0058697, IMG submission 66619) | Agave microbial communities from Guanajuato, Mexico - As.Ma.e | ecosystem: Host-associated > Plants > Phyllosphere > Phylloplane/Leaf | place: Guanajuato, Mexico | collected 2012-06-04
GTGTCAAGCTCCGCGTCCGGCACGGCGTGGTTGAACAGCCCCCACTCGACCGCCCTCTTGGCGGAGTGAAGCGCACCGATTAGATTGACTTCCTTGGTCCTGCGGCGTCCGATTAAACGAATCATGCGGGTCGTCCCACCCCACCCGGGTGTCATCCCGCTGTCCACTTCTGGCATGCCCCATTTACAGCTCTCGGCGGCGAGCACGAGGTCGCACGCCATCGTAATCTCCAGGCCTCCGCCCAGCACGAAGCCCTCGGCCACCGCGATCGTGATCTTGTCGAGCTCTTCGATCTTCTGAGCAAAGCCCTGATAGAAGCGGATGCGGCGCATCACCTGGTTGGGGTTCCCCCAGGCTCCCTCCGCCATCTCGTTGAGATCATCCCCCACAGAGAAGTAGCCGCCCTCTCCACGGAAGATTACGATATTCAGTTGCTCGTCGGCCTGAGCCTCTTCGACCGCCGCCACAAGCTCGTCCGTCAGCTTAACCGAAAGCGCATTCATACGCGTAGCGGGGTTCCAGGTAATTACCGCGACCCGACCGTCGTGAGAGCGCTCGAAAGAGACCTCCTCATAGTCCTCTACGTTGGTCGGTCGTAACTTGGGTGTTAGGGCCGCTTCAGCCATACCGCTCCTCCTTATTTCCGTGCGCCAACCGCGCTTGTCAGCAGGTGCACTAACTATCATTAGTTAGTACAAAAGATACTACGGTGTCCTACGGATGTCAAACCCGCGAGTGGGTTGCGGCAGGGAATTCTCGAGGGTGCTTCGAGAGTCGATGCCTCTACGGAGGTCCACGCCTCCCAGGACTCGTCTTGCAGAAAAGCTCGGTAGGCCGCTGGCCTGCGGTAAGAAACGCCTCTTTGACCTCCGTGGGTCACAGCTCGGGTCTCCCATCCTCCCCTACCAGCACTGTAGTCATCCAAACCTCTGCGGCAGGGGTCTGCTGCCGGCGAATCTCCGCGTAATAGGTGACCGAGGTGCGGCCAACCGCCTCTACCGCCAAATCGACGTCGACGAGATCTCGAAACCTGAGCGGTCGCTTAAACTCTATTGTGATGCGAGCTCGAGGCATTCGCCCATAGAACCGGCCGAGTAATCCCAACGCATCCAACAAGGCGACTTCGGCAGCTTCGACCAGGCGCAAAGCCGCCGCGTTGTGCCACGCCCCTGACGCGTCCGTGTCAGACCACTCGATGCAGCGCTGTACTAGCATTGGGGCGGAGCTCCCCTTTACCACCCGTCTCCTACTGCGTGGGACCTATCACCTTGCACGAGCAAGGCTCGACGGACGGGTCCGGGGGTGGCCCCACTTCCCGAACATCATCGCACTGAGGCAGTAGATACTGACATTGACCCCTGTCCAAGTGTTCGTTACCTCACCGTTACCCTTCGATTCCTCACCTCACGTCCGGAACTGTTAACTGCCCACCCTGATCCGGTTCTGCACGGTGGTGAAGAGACGGCTGATGCTCTCTGAAATAAACGCGAAGTAGCGTTCTTTTGTCTATAAAAGCCACGCAGCGTTCACCCAGAGACGCCGTTAGCATGGTACGAGAGTGAGATCATCTGGTCACCTCTCAGGTGCGGCTACGCTCCCCAAGCGCTCAAGCGCATACCAGAGACCATCAGCTAATGGTCCAGACCTGCCTTACAAGAGCTTTCCGAAAAGCCTACGATACGCAACGCGAACTCCCCGTATTCTTCGGCTACTTCCCTTGCGCTCAAGGGTCCTTCATCACGAAACCATCGGGCCACCGTGACCGCCATCTCCAATATCGCGAACATCGCGAGCCGGGGAGACTTAACATGAAAGCGTCCCGCAGCACGACCTTCTTCGATCAGGTCTCGGAAACGTCTGGCGTATTCGTCTTGCTTCGCGCGCGCGGTGGATCTCGCTGGAGGCTCAAGACTCTGAGTCTCACGGTTCACTATCAGAGCTTCACGACGATGCTGAGCATGCCGGAGGACGTATACTTCTGTCGCACGCCGCAGGCGGTCGGCCACGTCATTAACACCGGCAGTGGCAGCCTCGAAGTCCGCTAGCACCTGATCCATCGTGTCAATTATTATCTCCCGCAAGATCTCTTGCTTGGAGCTGATGTGGTTGTAGAGGCTTGGCGCGCGGATGCCCAACGCACCTGCGATGTCATTCATTGTAGTCCCGTGGTAGCCACGTTCTGCGAACAGCGTTAGCGCCGCCTCGCGCACGTCCCCCGACCGGCCCTTGAAAGGAGTCCGAGCTCTTATCTCGCCTCCTAGGGGAGATATGGGAACATTGTGCGCCACTCAGATAACCTCCGTATAGTCGCAAATACAAGCAGGGCGAGACTTGCTTACTAACTTTCGTTAGCATACACCAAAATAGGGACGCTGGCGGCAACTTACCGTTGAGGGTTCTACAACCGAGTAAGGTGGCGCTCTTTGGTGGTCTACAAAAGCCCGGTGGCTATGAAGAAGCTAAGACCAGAGTAATTCCGGTGTGGATAGAGCGCCATGATTACGGAGAATTCCGAGGCTTAGAAATATCTCCTGGGCTTTCGTCCGTTTCTAGGAGGTGTCGTTGGCAATGCGTATGAGCGGTCCTGAACCAGTTAGCGACGTCGGTAGCAACTTACGCGACCTCCCCCGGTATACCGCCATATCCACTCTCAGCGCCGGCTTTATAGCCACCCTGCTCAGTATTGCCGGCCCTGCGCTCTTGGTTTATCAGGCTGCTGTCAATGCCGAATACTCGGCCGCAGCAATCAATTCCTGGTTCTTCGCCATCTTCGTCGGCGGCGGTCTCCTCAGCTTACTCTTGGCCATTCTCTACCGCGAGCCGATCTGCGGGGCATACTCGATTGCTGGCAGCGCCCTTCTAGTCCCGGTTCTCGCTCAGTACAGTCTCTCGGACGCAGTTGGGGCCTTCTTCGTGTCCGGCCTGTTGATCACCCTGATCGGCATCTCCGGGCTCTTCGGTTGGATTATGGACCGGATCCCAAACGAGGTGATTATGGGTATGCTGGCTGGCATCCTACTCAAGTTTGGAATCGAGATATTTACCCCGTTGCCGGGACAGCCGATCTTGGCGGGTACAATGATACTTATCTACGTCGTTAGTTTTGGCTTCGTTCACAGGTTGCCGCCAGTTCTGCTCGCCCTCCTTGGGGGGACTGTCATCGCCGCCCTAAGCAACCAGTTCGACCCCGGTTCGGTTCGTCTTTCCCTCTCCCAGCCAGTACTGGTGAGCCCGGAGTTCAGTTTCGACACGCTCTTCTCCCTGAGTTTGCCACTTACCTTGCTCGCGCTTGCATCTCAGAACGCACCTGGCGTTGGCATTCTCCGCGCAAACGGCTACCGAGCGCCCACAAACGCCATCACACTTTTTAGCGGGATTGGATCAATCTTAACCGCCCCATTGCTCGGCCATGGCATCAGCATCGCCGCTCCAATGACCGCCATCTGTGCGAACCCCGAGGCCCATAGTAATCCGCAGGGTCGCTATGTTGCAGCGGTTATACAAGGGCTTGGCTTTATCGCTTTTGGGATAGGCGGTGCAACCGCCATCTCCTTGATACAAGCCTTCCCTACCGCTCTAGTTACGGTGGTCGCCGGTATGGCGCTACTCCCAGCTATCCTCCAAGCCTTGCGCCTTTCAGTGGGTCAGTCCAAGCATACCCTTGGCGCTACCTTCGCCCTGCTTATCGGCGCCTCCGAAATTAACATACTAGGCATCAATTCAGCCTTCTGGGCGATAGTTGGGGGTGTAGTGGTAGCCTGGCTCCTCAAGCAGGAACCGGCCGTAGATTGACGTGCAGATGAGCGTCTCCCATGCGGGTGTCGCTCGCTTCCGTTGTTCCGTCGGTCTCAGTACGAATCGCTTGAGCAAACATCTTGCCCCGGGGGTTTCTCGGACCACCCTAAGAATCCCAGGAGCACAGGTGCCTCATGTTCTGGTGGCCAAGCGAGAACGGTGCGCACTGATCATCGCCGGGCGGTGGCAAGTTGTGCCCCTTCACCTGCATCCTACATCAGGCTCAAGGGTTCGCTGCGGCTGCCCGTCAGGCCGAGCAAGCCGCCGCGGACAAAACTGCCGGCAGACTTTAGGCGTTCTCTGAACAATGGTTGGAGACGCGCCCGCCGGCTTTTTTAATGTATTAACGCCTCCATAGGGAGTTTGTTCGACAATCTAGTCTTCCAATGGAGTTGCCTTTGGCAACAATTGACACAATTTGTCGATGCTGGTAACCTTGTATCTAAGGTGTATACATGGGGTATCTCTGAGGAGCGAAGGGTGGTGTCTGCATAGACATGAGTGCCACAGAGAACGCTTACTCGTACGTCAAGTCCCGGATCCTCAACAGATCCTTTCCTGAAGGGGTCTTCCTTACCGAAGGCGAGATCGCAGAGGCGCTCGGGATTAGCCGAACGCCGGTTCGGGAGGCATTACTGTTGCTCAAAGCAGAGGACTTAGTGCAGCTCGTTCCAAAAAAGGGGACGCTCGTCCCTGAGATATCCTTGCGCGAGATTAAGGAGGTCATGGAAGCTAGGGTCTTAATTGAATCATTCGCCGCCGAGAAGCTTGCACGGAAGCGCGGCAAGATCGCACCGCAGCTGAGAACCGTGCTAGAGAGACAAGCGGAGGTGGCAGAAGACGGGAAGATCGAGGAATTTATACGGTTGGATCGGCAGTTTCACCGCACGATAGTGAGCAGCTCCGGCAACAAGCTACTGGTGACGTTCTACGAGGGCCTCAGAGACAGGCAGATCCGGATGGGTATCCGAGCCGTGGCTTACTCGCCCGAGCGGATGAAGCGGGTTCTCGAGGAGCATAGGGCCATCGTGGTGGCCCTAGAAGAGGCGGATGCAGACGAACTGAAGAAGACCATCCATGAGCACCTAAATGCGACGCGCGCGATACTCGAGGAGGAGTCTCTTGAGTAACCAGTCGGTAAGTGTAGTGAAGGTCGCCTGCGTGCAGCTGGCACCTCCTGATGGTAGCGACAAACCAGCTCGAGTGGACCATGCCATATCTGTAATCGATCGGCTCCCCGCGGTAGACCTGATAGTGCTGCCAGAACTATGGCCGGTCGGATACTTCCGGTTTGAGCGGTATGAGGAGGAAGCTGAGTCCATGGAGGACTCCTTGGACGACGGCGTCGCTGCCGCGATCCGGGAGGTAGCGATCCGCCGGGGTGCTTTCATCCTCGGTGGCAGCTTCGTCGAGAGAACCGCCCACGGACGGCTCCACAACACCAGTTTCCTGCTCGGTCCCGGCGGCGAATTACTAATGACATACCGGAAGATGCATGTATTCGGATACCGTTCGCAGGAGAACGTTTTGCTTGCAGCCGGCGAATCGATAACCGTGGCGGAGACCCGTCTCGGGGTCATAGGAGCCACGACCTGTTACGATCTGCGATTTCCGGAGCTGTACAGGGCGCTGATCGACGCTGGAGCGCAGATTGTGCTCGTCCCCTCGGCTTGGCCCAAAGCCCGACTGGATCACTGGGCGCTCTTGAATCGGGCGCGAGCGCTCGAAAACCAAATTTACCTAGTTGCGTGCAACATGGCAGGCACGGACAGTGACACAGCGCTGGCCGGAAATAGCATGGTTGTTAATCCCTGGGGCGAGGTTATTGCCCGCGCCGAGGAGGGTGAGCAAGTCCTGTTAGCTGATCTCGACATGGAATTGCTGCGCTCCATAAGGGAAGAGTTCCCCGTGCTAAAGGACCGGAGGCCAGGAATAGGAGGCAACGTTTCCATACAAAACGCTGTTGCCCCCGCTTCTGACAGGAGGACTTGAACGATGATCTTCAGTGTCGCCGAGACTGAGGAAACTGTCTCCTTCACACCTCGTACTGTGATCGTAGCGGGCTTTACCGGAAGAAACAGGGCAGGAGTCGACGCCCATATACGGGAGCTGATGGACCAGGGCGTCCGGCCGCCCGAGTCGGTGCCCGCCTTCTATATGGTACCACCCAGTCTGCTTTCCAACGCGGAGCGCATCAAGGTGCCAACTGCGGAGAGTTCGGGCGAGGCAGAGCCAGTGTTGCTCTGCTTATCCGATAGCTGGTACGTGGCAGTCGGCAGCGACCACACCCCGCGTGATATGGAGCGCATAGATATCGGCGAGAGCAAGAGGGCTTGTCCCAAATTAGTCTCGACCGAAATATGGCCGTACGAGGATGTACGCCGGCACTGGGACGAAATCATCGTACGCAGTTGGGCGTTGGTGAACGGCAAGAAACACCTCTACCAGGAGGCTTCCTTGGCGGAGTTGATGACGGTCTCCCAGATTCTAGATGCTCTAGAGCAAACAACCATGGAGAACGCAGACGGTGCCGCGATATTCCTGGGCACCGTCCCATTGCTCACCAACGAGTTCATCTTCTCCGACTGGTATTCCGTCGAGTTGCATGACACGTCCGAAGGACGCCATCTCGGCTTCGCTTACTCGGTAGAAGTCAAGAAAGTGGACGAATAGATAATAGAACGAGACAAGCATAGTTCTAAACGACTAGCGATCCTACGTTCCTACTGAAGAAGAGGAGGCAGCGCAATGAGAAATGGGAAACAGTACCTTGAGTCTCTGGACGATGGGCGCCGAGTCTACGTAAACGGCGAGAAAGTCAGCAATCCCACAGAGCATCCGGCCTTTAGTGGAGCGATTCGCACGGCAGCTTCCCTATACGACGCTGCACTCGATCCATCCAATGACATGATCTTCACAGATCCGGAGACGGGGATCGATGCGAACAAGGTCTTCATGATTCCTCGCAATTATGAAGATCTTGAGCAAAGGCGCCAAGCCATTATATCTTGGGCCAGCATAACCAAGGGGCTCATGGGCCGAAGCCCCGACCACGTTGGTAGCTTCATCGCCGGATTCGCCAGTGCCCCGGAGGTGTTCGCGGAAGGAGATCCTTCGTTCGCCAACAACGTCAAGCGGTTCTACCAGACGATGATGCGTGATGATCTATACCTCAGTTACGCCATCATCCCGCCACAGGTCGACAGAAGCAAGACTGCGCAGGGCCAGGAAGACCGCTTCACGCAGGTCGGGGTCTACGAGGAGAAGGACGATGGGATAGTCGTCCGCGGGTCTCAGATGCTGGCCACCAGCGGTGCGATCTCGAATCATCTCTTCGTAAGCTGCATGCCCCCTCTCCGTCCAGGCGATGAGGATTATGCCCTCTCTTTCGTGGTCCCGATAGATACCCCAGGTCTTAAGCTGTACTGTCGGCGTCCGTACGCCATCGGACAGCCGAGCGCCTTCGACTACCCACTCTCGACCCGCTTCGACGAGAGCGATGCGCTGGTCGTCTTCGAGGACGTGTTCGTTCCGTGGGAGAATGTGTTCGTCTACCGGAACGTGGAACTGGTCAGGGATCAGTTCTTTAGGGCGCCCGCCCACGTGCTCGGCAACAACCAGGCACAGACTCGCTTAATCGTGAAGCTGAAGTTCCTCATCGGGATCGCTAGGAAGGTCGCCGCTACGAATCGTATCGACAGTATCCCGTCTGTCCAGGAGAAGCTGGGAGACCTCGCTTCCTTGGCCGCCATCGTGGAGGGAATGGTGCTGGCCTCCGAGGCGAGTCACGTGGTGGACGACAATGGGGTGGCTCGGCCTAACCCGCGCTTCCTGTACGCCCCTATGGGCCTCCAAGCGGAGCTCTACCCGCGCGTACTCCATTTGCTGCGGGAGATAGTCGGCGCAGGAGTGGTGCAGTTGCCTTCTTCTTATAAAGAAATGGTCAACCCCGAAACCCAGTCCGACATTGAGCGCTACGTAAAGTCTCCGGATGTGCCGTCTGAGGAGCGCGTAAAGCTTTTTAAGCTCGCCTGGGATGCCGTTGGCTCAGAGTTCGCCGGCAGGCACCATCAGTACGAGCTGTTCTACGCCGGAGCTCCCCACGTCGCCAAGGGCTACGCGTATAGGAACTATGGGTATGATGAAGCTGTTGAGCTCGTCGAGTCTTTCATGGGAAGCTATGGCTTGAAGGATGCGGATGGTTATAGCTTCGATCAGGAGATTAGCCCAGCCGCTTCGGGATAGGTCTGAGCGACACGGCTGCCGCCAAGCGCCGGACAGGAAAGTCGGCGCAGATGCAGGGTAGAGAGTATAAGCCCTCCAGAAAGTTAACCATGAGTTGCGGAGTCTACCGACGTTCGATAGTCGTGTTTGCTTTCCCAGGTAAAAAACCCGGAGAGGTTCGAGCCCGACGACTCAAGCTTCTTGCGACGGTAGGATAGTAGATGTCACAGGATGTTAGCGGAGGGGAGATAACTTCTAGCACGTCGCGGCGAGCCGTCTTAGCAGCTCCTTCGATCCGCATCAGCCACTGGCCGACTCGTGCTAGCCACCACCTGCGCGGGGCCATGGAGGCGTCGTTCCAATGGAAACCAAAACACGAGGAGGAAAAATGCGGCAGAGTGATCGCGTAGAGGTTGACCCCCATAAGTTCCGTGAGACACTTGGGCGTTTCGCCAGCGGCATCACGGTTGTCACAACCGTGCACGAAGGCGAGGTCTATGGCATGACCGCTAACGCCTTTGTTTCGGTGTCGTTAGACCCGCCGCTGGTGTTGGTCTCCGTGGACAATCGAGCCAACATGCACGAGGTTCTGCCCAAGAGTAAGCGCTACGGTGTGAGCATCTTAGCCGAAGAGCAACAGTCACTATCGCAGCATTTCGCAGGACAGCCGCAAGAAGGCTTGGAGGTACCCTTCATCGAGCGGAACGAAGTGCCCCTGCTTGCCGGCGCGGTCGCTCAGCTGGTTTGTCGGGTAGTGGACGAGTATCCCGCTGGCGATCACACGCTATACATAGGCCAGGTGGAGTACTTGGACTACCGAGATGGGACTCCGCTGCTGTTCTACACTGGCACATACCAGAACCTCGAGGTGCAGATACGCGAGACGCCATACTGGTGGTAACGAGAAGTCGAAAGCAGCAGTAAATCTCAGTGTAGATCTAACGAAAGGAAGCGCCCAATGCCTAAACCCGAGTACGAATTCCACATTCCCCAATCCGAATGGCAGCCCGCCGGAGGAGAAGCGGACGGCATCTGGGAGCAGATACTGTCCTCCGACCCGGACACCGGCGACTACACGCGTCTCTTGCGTTTCGAGCCCGGGGCGGACTCTAGCCCCAACGGCACCCTCACCCACGACTTTTGGGAGGAGGTGTTCATAGTCGAGGGCGACCTTACTGACTTGCGCCTCGGGGAGACCTTCACGTCGGGAATGTACGCGTGTCGGCCACCCGGGATGCCCCACGGACCCTGGCGGTCGGAACAAGGGGTGCTGATGCTTGAGGCCCGCTACGGGTTCTGACGATAGTAGCGTTGCCTAGGGGGGCCAAAGCGCAAGTTTACACCTCCATGCCGAAGCCTTTGGCCTCACTCGTGACGATCAGCGTGAGGCCGAACTGTCTGGCTATGACTAATTTCTTTCAGCCATTATAGATACGGGCTTGCAACGAGAAAGCATCGACAGGCGGCATTCACCAAAGAGAAGCGTCTAACCCCCAGGCCAGGGCGGCGTAGACCAGCTCCCTATCTTTAGAGGAAAGCCTGAAGAGCTGGTACCGGTGGCGGAGGCGGTCTCAAGGAGGACGTAACGGAATCCGCCTGAGGGGCCTCTCTTTCGGTAGATCTCGATGGGCACACCGGAGAAACCGTCGAGCGCGGGATCCATGCCCACGGCCCAGACGAACAGTTGCTCCGGCATGTTCTCAAAGCGTCATCTCTCGTTAAGGGCGTCTCTCCGGAAGGAACACCTAGCTTCTACTCCTTCTCTTTCTCGGCGCCCAGGGCGCTTGGGGAGGGCAGCGCAGCGTCGCCGACTTCGGCGACATCGAAAAGCCAACTATGCACCTTTCCTTGGCGTATATAACTAATGGCGCAACGTCGGTCTGCGATCCGATGCTCTGCCTCTCACTGATGGGCACTAGCGGCTGCAGGAATCAGGGCTGGAATCGTTACAGCGATGAGTCATGGTTCGCCCCGCTCCGGGAACAAGCCTTCGCAACGACACGCTCCCTTGACGGAGGTAGCTCTTTGAGCTACCAAGTTTTGCACCCATGCGTGGTTATTACTCCACTATATCAATAAAGACGTTCTTCACCTCGGTGTAGGTTTGAAGGGCATACATACCCAGTTCCCGGCCGAGACCTGATTTCTTAAAACCACCAAAGGGAGCAAACAAGCCGAATCGACTGGCGCTTCCGTGAGAGTTAATGGAGACCATGCCTACACGCAGGCGCTTTGCTACTCTAAGCGCCCGTCCGATGTCTCGCGACCACACCGACGCGTTGAGACCGTAGTCGCTGTCGTTCGCCATGCGGACCACGTCGTCCTCGCCAGCGAATGAGATCACGGATAACACAGGTCCAAAGATCTCTTCCTGGGCGATCCTCATCTCGTTCGACACAGCCGTAAAAATCGTTGGGGCGAAGTAGTTGCCTTCGTCGAGCCCAGGCGCACCTGCACCTCCAAGGCGCAGGTCAGCACCCTCTGACTGGCCTATGTCTACATAGCGACGGACGTTCTTCCAGTGCGCCTCCGAGATAAGGGGCCCCATGTCCGTTGTTTCGTCCATGGGGTCGCCGACGACAAAGCGCCCGGCGGCGGATAGCACCTTCGGCACGAACTCGTCATGAACTTCCCTGGCGACGAACAGCCGGGTACGGGCCGAGCATGACTGTCCGGCGTTACCGAACGCCCCCTGCACCGCTGCTCCAGCCGCTTTGTCGAGGTCGGCGTCCGCGAACACAATGTTCGGGCTCTTCCCCCCGAGCTCCAGCGAAACCCGGGTAATCGAGTCGGCCGAGGTCTTAAGGATTTGAGTGCCTGTTGCCGTCGAACCCGTAAAAGCTATCTTATCCACCAGGGGATGGGCAACGATATGTTGTCCTACTTCAGTCGGAGGCCCCGGGATAATGTTGACCACACCCTCCGGGACCCCCGCTTCGAGGCACAACCGGCCGAGCTCCAGCGCCGTCAGCGGCGTATTACACGAGGGCTTCAGGATAATGGTACAGCCCGTAGCGATAGCCGGGGCGATCTTCCATGCCGCCGCCAGGAACGGGAAGTTCCACGGTATGATCTGGCCGGCGACGCCTACAGGCTCGTGGAGGGTAAAGTCGAGGATCCGGTCGTCCATCGGGATCGTCTCGCCAAAGAATTTGTCCATCGCGCCGGCATAGTAATCAAAGACCATAGCGGCGCCCTCGATCTCCTTGCGCGAGCTTGTTATGGTCTTGCCGCTGTTGTGCGTCTCGAGGTCTGCGATGACCCCAGCCTCGTTCCGGATACCGTCTGCCACCCTCTGGAGGACGCGTCCTCGCTGGTAGGGTGACGCCTTGGGCCATGGCCCTTTATCGAACGCCCGGCGCGCCGCTGCTACGGCACGATCAACATCCTCGCTACCAGCTTTTGCTACCTCTGCTAGCGGTGCGTTTGTTGCGGGGTTGCGCGTAGTGAAGGTCTCGCCGCTGACCGCAGCACTCCACTCTCCGTCCACAAGTAGTTCAGTTGGCGACGAGCAGATCATGTGTGCCCTCCTTAATAAGTCAGCCCGTGCTACTCTAAGCTTTGTCGGTATCAGACCGCACCTGGCTAAAGTGTGAGTTCTCCACAGGCTTGATAAAGCACGTGGGTCCGCCGAAGTGGCATACCGGGCCCTCCGGTAGCACTTCTAAAAGCACGGAGTCCTCGTCGCAGTCCACAACGATGCGCTCGATGCGGACATAGCTCTCGTCGTCAGCCCCTTTAACCTGAACGCGCTGAAGAGTACGCCGAAACAACGTGACGAGGCCGGTGCGCAGCGTTTCTTCCCAGGCCTCCTGGTTTACGAAGCCGACCATCAGAACCTCTCGCGTCTCGCTATGCTGCAGAACTACCGGCACTAACCCGTTGAGCTTCGAGAAGTCAAGGGCAACTCTCTCATCAAACATGTCCGCTCCTTCTGATCTGCTGGCTAAGTAGCTAAGTAGCTTTCGGTTTTTTGGCCAACCCACAGCAGGAATGAGAAACGTGAAACGTCACGCCGGGTTCTTCTCGGCGCACCGTAACGCCTCCTCGCCCAGCTGCTGGGCGCGAGCCCGGGGGTCCTCACTCCTATAGATTCCCCTTCCGACCACGGCGTAGCGCCGGCACCCCGCGGCGGCGGCGAAGGCTTCTTCGATGCTCCCCCCCAAGGCCCCGATGCCGGGCAAGAAAACGCCGGGCCTATCGACGCCGGCCTTCAAGGTTTCGACGTGCCGCCCGACTGCTTCGGGGTCGTTAGCTGGAATGACGAAGTCAGCGACACCCAGCGTCACGCTCAGGGCGAAGATGCGTTCGAGTACGTCGTCAGCTACATAGCCCCCACCACTGACGTAGTACTCTGCAAACGGGAGAGCTCCGCCCACAATGGGATCGAGACCCTCCCGCTGCGCATGCCCGACGAATTCACGCACCGAGCGCTCGCCGGCGAGCGGGAACAGGATAAGGCCATGAACCCCAGCGTCTCTACAGATCGATATGTACTTTCCTGCCATATCGGGTATGTCCGGGCCAGCCTTTTGGTGATCGTATATGATGGGCAGATCAGTAAGGTCCCG
>Ga0058697_10000805_pt1 | contig 12544 bp, 8 predicted proteins | sample AgamicAsMae_FD_66619 | JGI IMG/M metagenome (GOLD analysis project Ga0058697, IMG submission 66619) | Agave microbial communities from Guanajuato, Mexico - As.Ma.e | ecosystem: Host-associated > Plants > Phyllosphere > Phylloplane/Leaf | place: Guanajuato, Mexico | collected 2012-06-04
AGAACACCTGCACGGTGGCGTTCCGGCTTGGGAACATAGTCGAGGTAGGCTTCGCGCTCCTCATTGGGAGTTGCTGCCGCAGATATAAAGCCGGAAGAGGAATCGATATGTAGAACCTGTTGAGCCATCGAGGCATGAGCACGTACAAGTTTGTGCGCCGACGCGTGCAGGTCATCAGAAGTTGCATCGTCGAGGTGATGAAGGGGGTCATGTTCGTTAGGTTCTTCTGAAAAGTCGACTTTGCTGAAGTCTTGAAGAGGAATGTCGCTAAGGTTTAGCTTGAGCTTGGGCAGACCGAGTTTGCGTGCAGGTGAGGCAGCCCTGGAAGCCGGTGCTGAGGATATACGCTCGTCGAATTCCAGCTTCTTTCCACGTTCATGAGCCTCACGAGCTCGTCGACTTTGAACCGAGTTTTCGGGATTGCTATCCGAGACTGTCGAAAGTGCTGAATCGCCACGTCGAAGGACTGGCCGCGGAGGCATTCGTGGCATGGTAGGCGACGAGGCAGTCGGCGAGGCCGACGAAGCAAAGGCAGCCTTGATCTGATCCGATTCTTCTGAAGACACATCGGGTGCATGACTCCGGTAGGAGGAGAGCAATGCCTCACCTGTTCCACTAGAATCCCGAGAATGAGAGATGAACGGACTTTCGGAAACCGCGAAGCCAGGACTCAATCCACTAGGTGGTGTCAAAGTGATCCTCGTAGGTAATGTGATGCTTGCGGGACGGTGTTTCCTGAACAGTGGTGGTTCTTCTGCATCAGGATGGAAGCCGACCTTCTTCTTGTCCTTCGGTCTGATACCCCCAGCACTACCAGGTCGACTGTGCTCCATGCTGCTCAAATAATCACTCGACTGGTTCGAGTTGAAGTAGGGTGCATTGTTGTTCAGAGGCTCCGGAGGATCCTCGAAAGGATTGAGTTCGATCCGTGGTGTATTCGCTGAACTCATCGTCGGTAACACTCACGGAGCTAAGGCTTGATGCCTCGCTCGTCTAGGAACAAAGAATACTCGGGCGCGTGGATGGCGTTTCAAAAGACTGTGACCGAATGCGTGAAGGTTGGCTTGCCCCGCCTTTCAAAGTCGACGAAAGCAACGAACAAAGATGCGATGGCAAAGTCAGAGGGAAAGTGCGAGTGATCGATGCGACAAGTCTTTCCACCCCAGACCAAAAAATCGAAGATCAAGAGAAAAATATGGGGTTGCGAGTGAGAAAACAGATGCGCCGCCACTGAGCTGGGGTGTTGAGGTGCACCGTTAAGACGCAGAATTTTGAGCAGCAGTCGTGTAATAAGGACCGATACAGGTCGGGAATAAACCGGGTTCAGAGACACGCACTGTGATTTCTAGATTGAGATAGCAAATGATGTTAAGAAAGGGGTGGGGTTGTTTAGAGAGACGAGAATGCGGTAGTTGGCGAAAAGGTTCTTTGGGAGAAAATCTGGCATGGCACTCAGATGAAGTAGTGCTTCTAGCCGTCTCACGGTGTCTCTTGAGGATTGTGCCCCAAGGGGAGAGTGGGACCATGATGGCATTTGGGTTCAGCAGTGGCCTCCATCTCCATATCGAGAGCGACAGCGCAATGGACGAAACGGGGCGAGAGTTATCAGTGACCCACAGTTGTTGCTTGGAAGTATGGAGTCTGCTGAGCCAGCGAGGATCCGAATGATACGGGTTCACCCAACTACACGGATAACGAGTGCCGGAATGGATAGTGAGTCTTGTCTACAGCGACGACGCGCACTCTGAACGAAAGAATTACATGATGCCAATTCCCAGGCCATGAGAGGCACCACAGAATGAACACTGAGCGAGCACGCCCTGCGAACAGGGGAATGTTGACAGATCGTCGAGGAGGCTGATCGGTCTCGGTAAAAGCACCGAGTCAGGCTGCGATAAAGGTTATGCAAGAAATGCAGGGTGCAACTGGCTGCTAGCTTATTGGGACGACTCGCGATCGCCATCAATGTTCCAACCATACACAATCGGTTTCCCAGACACGATAATAGATAGACTGCACTCCTTGCGCGAGCGAACGCATCAGCGCGTGTGCAGATTTCGTCATCACCGTCCACGTTCAACCTCTTCCAACCAAGCCGTTGATATCTCGGCACGTTCTACGCCAACACGTCTACAGCTCGCCGCGTGGTTGCCAAAGGGCCGATAGGATCCCCATGGTCGAGCCGGTCGCTGAGTGTCGTGCTCGTCGCTATGAAGTGCCTAGAAACAAGGAGAACGATCCATGCGAGTTGGCAGACTGGCTGCGGCGGAAACAACAGCCCGGGGTCAACTTGGCGCAGAAGATCTTCTCGTTTCGCTCGGAAAACCCGAACAGGAAATTCAGGGCACGCTTCCGCGAGGAACGACTTCCGACTGCAAGGTTTGCTGCACGATTGAGGATCATAAGATTTGACGGAGTTGCATGTGCGTTTGTTTATTTGGTTCTAAATTCTTCTTCGTCCCCCTTTCTTCGGTCCCCCAGCCACCTTTATCAAGTCGTAATGTTGTATGCAAGTCATCAGCGAAACTGCAAAAAAAAAAGAAAACACCTTTCGCCACGTCATCTCTTGTAATGCACCGATGTGTGAGGAAGGATATGCATCAGTACAACACTCGCATGCTTCGGCATCGCAGTAAAAAAAAACAATCGTCCCAGCGCTACTTCTGCGTATCTGTGAAGACAAACAGCGCTTTCGAAATCCAACAAGACCAAGAAACTAAGGTCGTCGCTCATGCAGTACTGCTTGATCCTGAGTATCCAGAATCACGGACGCTCTCCATCTCGTCTTCGAAATCTATGTCGAACTCAGGCTCTTTGCTACCCTTTTGGGCACCATCCTCGTCAAATTCGTCGTCTTTGTCGTCTGCATCTCTTCCTGCCCAATCTTTCTGGTCTGCAGCCCTGGTGTTCCAGCGTAATGTACGACTAATGGCATCGAACCACTCCATTGGTTGACTAAGAACGGTCGGGAATGGATACTTGCTCGCTCTAACGACAACCTCGTCGCCCAAACCGAGTTGAATGCGTCCTTTACCGTCGAAGCTGACGAAACCGCCGCCTCGCCCCTTGGTAGGGACAGAAACCTTCAATTCCATGGAGTCGTTCAAGATCATTGGGCGGAAAGATAGTGTATGAGGGCAGATGGGTGTGAGTAATATAGCGGGAATCTCTGGATGTACCAGACTTCCACCCGCAGAGAGTGAGTATGCAGTAGAGCCCGTCGGCGTACTGAGAATGACACCATCGGCGGATATGCGAGTGACCAGAGAATCGTTGGCGTACAGATCCAGTGATGAGATGTAGGAGGATGGTCCTCGATCAATGACTAGCTCGTTGAGCACTTCATGTGTCTCACCCTCGATCTTGGTCGGATTTGATGTTACAGGACATGCCGGGTCAGAGGAGTTTTGAGGATTTAGAGACGATGAGGAATTTGACGCAGCTGCTCGATAGACTGTGCAGGTGAAACGCATGCGCATTGTAACTCTCATGCCCGAGTCGCCCATGATCCGATCTAGTTGATGCTTGTATTGGTTGAACTGGAAGTTTGTAAGGAAGCCTAGGGATCCCAGGGAGAAGGACATGACGGGCGGCACGATGCGTTGGAACAGCCATGAGGTGAAGAGGACAGTGCCGTCTCCTCCGAGAGTTATGACTAGATCAAAGAGTTCTGGAGAAGCCCAGCATAGAGCCGGAGTCCAAAAGCGAAGCATGCTCTCGAAACGGCAGTCTTTGGCAGTCAACGAGTCTGCGTCGAAGCGCTTGGAGCGGCGTAGCTTTGAGTCGACGTAGACATTGACACCGACGTCGCTGCCATAGCGTGGTTTGACAAGCAGCCATTCGGCCAGTTCGCGCGTCAAATCTACCAAGGCGTTGTCGCGGGCCTTTGTGACTATCATGACATTGCGTACGGCTTGCTTGGTGGAGCGTCGTTGTAGTTGTCGTGAGACCTCGCGAACACTGGCAGCAGTCTGCATAAGACGGCTGTGTGACAGCTGGTCATCTTCCTTTATCTCATCCAGGACTTTTTCTATGTTGACGGCATCGCCGAAGCGGCGGTGGAAGAAGCAGGGGCTTGTCAAGGCGGCCAATTGGACCATAGAGGGGGTACCGGTACGCGAGAGTTCAGAGATGGCGGCTGATAGCTCCGAGGCAGAAGGGCCATTCCGTGGGTTGATGTCTGGTGTAGGGATACCCAGACCTTGATTCGAAGGACTGGATGCGACGGCGGTGGGCAGGCTGTTGCGACGACGGTAAGAGTCCCGCCTCGAGGGGCCGTTCAGCAGATTCGGCGACATGGAGTGGAACTGATTGACAGAGTCCGGTGGACTGAATTGGTAGCGGTAGTCGTCCATTCCTGGGCAGGAAGAGGGAGGCCTTCAAGGCATGCAATGCCAATCAGCCTAAGTTGTGACGATTAGAAATATAAGGCTTATCGCCGGTCCCGCGTGGAGAACAAGGGTCGGTGTAACAACTGCTCCGAGTTGCTCACTTGACACACACGCAGCGCCTGGAAGAAATCGACCGAGCAAGTAGGAAGAGGAAAGAATTTGGCAGGATTCGACTTGGGATAGAGAAAAGGACGAAGAGGCTGTCAAGAGTTTCCATGATCGTGTCCATAGGCATCCGGCGGTGCTAACAAGATGCCGAAGCCGCTCGTCTCCCCCAAAGCCGACCCATGTCCGAAGCTGGGGAAGCGCGAGGCTAATTTTGTCGCCTGTCAAGAGTACCGACACTCTCGGTCCAAGGCACATCTTGTTTCTGTTCCTTCCTGCTCAATCCCTGGCGCGCTCGTGATGTTACTGCCTTCTTCTCCAAGCTCGCGTAGATGCTTGTCTGTCTCGTACTTGGTTTTGTCGTGTGGATGTCAATCGAGCCACTCTCCATGTTGATCTCGCCATATCATACCGTCATCAAGGCCGACATATAACCTTTTTTTTTTACTTCGATGCGGCTCATGAAAAACATGGGCGCGGAGTATTTAACTGCATACATTAAGCAGGTCAAGATTGGCAGACTCCAAGACGAACGCTCGACATGCCTCGAGCAAGCAGAGACCTCCGTTCCGACCATAAAAACACTGTTCGGTTCCGCCGCCATATCTTATCCCACGTGCTGCTCATCAAGCCTTCGACTGTCCAATCAAAGATATGCAACATCTCGCTAGAAACTAGTGTTCAATCCTGTTTGGAGGACTGCGGTGCAGGTCATCAACTTGTGGCTTTCGTCAGCTGGTCTGCCCACCCACATCACTCGTCTGATCATTGGGATTCTGGGAAGCTGCAACCCTTTGCCAGCGCAGAGTGCATTAAGTCCCTGTCTCCGCCCAACAGCTACGAGCCAGGTACCTATTAGTATGCTCCAACACATACTCTAGGATACGACTTCAAGACGCACTTCGCTGTATGCAACCGCGCCCACACTGAGAGCACGACATTCTTAGTAGCGAATCATTACAAGTCGGTCAGTATTCCAAGCAGGCACGCCATCGGTTTCCCGGATCTTGGGAAAGATAGTAGAGATCCAGACGCGAATTTCTCAGGCCGAAGCATTCCTTGATGCTACTGCCTGCGCCCTGCCATGACTTAAGTATCTGCTCGGCTCGGACAACTGTCCCCTACTCTAGCTCTGGACTTGTGACCACACTTGTTTTCACGAAAGGGTTGCTCGCACATTTGATCCATGATCTTGTTGCGGAGTGTGAAAAGCTGGGTCGTCCAATGACCAGATCAAAACTTGGTCATGCTGAAGCTGAGTGGGTGTCATGGTACAACCTGCTCTAACGAGCTGCCGCAGCGTCGATGCTCATCATTATCTGGGACATGATAACGAGCCCACCAATACTTGCTGTAGGTACGGCTACAGGATACCGAAAACCAAGCAGCGATTGGCTTAGGTCGTTTAGGAGCCGCCCCTAAGTCGCGGGTACCTGGCTGTCCATGGTAGATATCGTGCACAACAAGCTCTCGCATCCACCTTCTTTGCATTGAGTTCTCCCAGAACACTGTTTGTGCGATGCAGGGAGTCATGAGATGTCGATGCACGCAATAGAAAGACAGCCAAACCTTAAAGATCGCAAAAATATAAGGACGCGTGCATCTTCTTCGAACCTGTCGAGGTTCTACTGCTTTCCAGTTCTTGATCAGCCTACGCTAATAGCCATGGCCCAAAGGATGACAATGCCCCCAGCTGGAGTATATTCACACTACGCAATGTCACCGGAGCGTCCACGTACTTCAGGAGACGTCTTGATTGGTGTCGTCGAAGGCTCAGACTCGGATTACGACCATCAGCTAGAGAAGAAAATTTCCTCAACAGGACGAAAGAAACAAATTGCGCCTATAAACACCAGTTTCCACTGTTGGACACTTACAAAGGCTGCCCCTAGGACGAGAGACGATGCTTTGAGCTGGAAGCGAGCAGAGCGGGTCCAAATGACACTGTCGTCCGACGAACTTGGATCACAAGTCAAGAAACAACTCAAGATCAAATCGCTCACCGAGATGTACGAAGCACTGTCGACGGACCAGCGTCAACAAGTTGAGGTCCTTCTCAAAGAGAAAAGGCGAGACGAAACCAACAAATATGCCTGTTGGGAAATAGCAGCCATCCATCGCGAGATTCGCAATAACATGAGGACTAGGATCAGAGAAACCACTTTCATTCGGGTGATTTTGAGCAGAGAGGACAAGCGAAAGGTTGAGTCGGCAGCGACAGAACAGAAAGCGACAAAAGCCAGTCCAGCAAGCAATGTCTCCGATCTCAATGATTTGCCCGAACTGCCACTGAAGCCAGTAGAGAAAAATGATGTTCAGGATGCTTATGCTCGGAGAAAAGAGTTCAATAAACGACCAAAGGTCAAAAAGGACTCCAGAGAGGACGCGATCGAAGTCGTGGCGGTTCCCAGCGTGGAGAGGCCCCTTGCTATCAATGTCCCACCGACGCCAAGTCCTTTCCCATCTGATCAACTACAACACTATCCGGCGTGGAGCAACCAAGACACTTTATGGCAGCCATCAATTGATCATGGGCATGAATACACTGCTCAGCATTTGAATCAATGTCCACCACAACAGGCTGTCAATGCCCAACAGACTCAGCAGCCCTATCACGTCCAAAGTGCCCTAGCGCACATGGCCAACATGAATCAGGATACTCGCACAGAAATGGGAACCAAGCACTACGAGCAGACATGGGCGCATAATCATCATCATCCAAGCCCGTGGCTGGCCCAGCAACCTCCAGCGCTACCAGGAACCTTTGGCCACGACTCGCATGATATGCCCACTCAACAGCACTTTGAAGGAGTTGCAACACATGAATCCCCATCAATCTACAAATCGCGTCCGACTAGTAGCGATCAGGATTACTTTGGGCAGCAATTTGGGAGACCATATGCAGTGGTAGCAGAGCCTTTCTTCGCTCAGCAGCCTCAAAACCCAAACGGTAATGTAGTTCCGCTGGTCACTCATCATTATTCCGAGGGTCAGCAAGCTCGGAGAGCATCTTCCAGCGCAAAGATTCAAGTGTCTAATGATTCAGACTGGCCTGATTACGATCCCACAATGGATCAACCACCTCTACCAACTCCACAGCCGCCGCAGCACACAACACACGACAAGCAAAGTGCCGGGCGATCACGGCGAGAAGATGTATTGTTCTGGAGGACTCAAACTCAGCTGAGCGATTCACGGTCTGCCTCGAGTCTAGATGACCAGTCTTCAACTCTGGCATCGCCTGAGCAGAGCTCACCGCTCACTTCAGTGTCTGGAGAGGGGACCGGTGGAAACCATATATGGACCAATGCATCCGCATCTCGATACGATGAGAGAACCCAACCCGTGCCAGAACGCTTCGGAAAACAGCTTGCAGCACATAGTTTCCTTCTTCCTAATCAAGATAGGCAACGAGAACAAAATACTATGCCATTCCGACGGACACAGAGCGACTTTAGACCTCCGACTGGCCGCCGTGTTAGTTTCGAAGACGAGCCCTTCGAGATTTCCAATTCACAGCGCTCTCCATCCGATATCCGCAACACACATGTCCCTGGCAAATACACCCCAGAAATCTACACAAGACCATCAGCTCCAGAACCCCCGAAACCCAAAGCAAACCTTCAGACTTACCACCCACAACGATACCAACCATCACGACAACACCCCGAGCCAGAAAATGCATCAATACTTGAGAGCTTGAGTGAAAGGTTGGATAACATGGAACTTCGACAGGCGGAAAGCGCGACCAGGAGAGCTGTCGAGGCAGCGCAGAAGAGAAGGGAGGCGGAGAAGAAGGAGGCTTATGAACGAGGGATCGAGGATGCTATGGCGTGGAAGGCACGATCTGGTGCGTATGGCAACTTCGGTTGAGGGGACGGAGTCATGATTGATATTGGGAAGGCACCTCCTCCCTTTGCCTTCGTTCTTACTTTTGTCGCGGTGGAGTTGCGACGATCCTACTGAACTTGGTCATGTTCTGATAGTCCAGTTGCTTCATATTACATCTTTATACGTTGCTATTGCTAATGTTACTCCAATTAATCTAAGCATTTTCTGGGGTGTTTGTTCTGTTAAACTTTGCATCTCTGTCATTTCTCGCATAATCCTCATCAAGGCATAAGCTTACTACCCGGCTCTGCCTTCTTGCGATAGACATCAAGAGCCACGGGCAAATCACCACTGTACCCAATATCTCCCTGCATAGTTTCTAGCTTCTTGGTAACCTTGCCCACCAACTTTGCAATCCACTTGTCATTGGCAGCAGCATCCACAGCAACTCTTCTCATCTTATCGTTAAGATCAGTCTTGACTGCCTTTGTAAACTCCCTAAATCCATGAATTTCTTTGTCCAGAGACTTTTCAACCTTGTCCATTTCAACGATTTTTGTGGCTTTGACCAGGGCTGCGATGAAGTCGAGGAGACTTTGGTCGAAGCAGGCGGGTAAGCGCACGTGAGCGGAGATGTTGACGTTAGTTTCATCTTTGCGGAGTTGGGCCAGTTCCTGTTCGGCTTGGATGGTTTTGGGCTGACTATCGGCGTTTTCGACCTTTTGCTGTTGAGCAGCCTTGTCTTCCTGGGTGGGTACTGGGGGTAGAATGTGTTCGTGGTGAGGCAAGAGGAATGAAGGTACACTAATTCTTGCATCTGCGCCTCCGAGGTGAACGATTTGCTTGTAATCAACCTCTTCCTTTACAGTTCTGTACACCATGATGTCGTCGAATAGGAGATCGGAAAGGATGTTGAAGACTGGGTTGATGGGGACAGAAGCCATGCCGGTGATCTTCTCGGCTTCGAATACAAAGTTGGCGTCCTTGAGCCATGCGGAAATACGCTTCTTGAGGTTCTTAACGTCCGAAGCTTGCTCGGGGTGATCCTGGAAGATCTGTTGATGGAGCATAGTTTCGATCATGGCTCCAGAGCCTCCGGCGGTGATTGACTTGATGTAGATGGGGTGGAAGTACGCAATCGGGTTGAGCGTACATCTGAGAAGCAACGGCAGTCTGTGGAGGAACTTTCGCATGGGCATATCTTGCTGCAGTGTAGAGACACGGATGGAGCGTTTACTGCAATGAGGCACAGTGGGCTTTCCGTGGAGTTGCGAGCAGATTGCAGAGCGGTAGTCCTTCTTGTCGTCGAGTACTTCGCCCTCGACGTGTTTCTTTCTCAACATCTCCTGGACCTCCTCCTGACAGACGGTAATGATGCTAGTCTCTTGGATGTGTGTGAGGATATTCTTGTAGGTCTCCCTTGCGTGGTCATCGTCAGGCGAGAGCTGTTTGATGCCCTTGAGACCGACACTAGGGGAGATAGGCTTGGGAGCAGAACCGTTAGTCATGCTTTCGCTCATTCTCTCGGTCATCCTTTCATGCATGGCTACCCCGAGCGAACGTGTGTCGCCCGTCTTTGCAGCCGTAGAAAGCAGAGGAGTGTCAGAAGACATGAACGAGTTGTCGGTAGGAGTTCTGCCATTCTCGGACAATTGCCTGAGCGACATTTCGAGCTCGCCCCCCTTTACAGCGGCATACACGTCCGAGATGACAATCTTTCTGAACAAGGAGATTTTGACCTCATCCACTGCGATGGCGATTTCCATATCCTCGGAGAATTTGATACCCACCTCGACTCCGTGTGCAATGATCATGAGCGAAGACAAACAGAAAGTCATACCGCGGATGTTCATGAGGCCATTGACGTCGACATCGATCTCCAATGCCGGGATATCAAAGAAGGCGATTTGATCATCGATGAACTGAAGCTCCTTGAGCACGTTTCTGACCTGTCTTCTGACGAACCTTCCAACAGGATCGAATTGGAAGAGACAGGTGAAGAAGATTGCAGGATAGCATGCTGCGACAAAGGCGCCGTGCAGAAGCCAGGAGGTAGCCGCAACTCCGTAGGACAAGTTGATCAGAAGCAGCAGGGACCAGATGTTGAAGAAGGGCAAGATGCGATGACCATTGGCGGCTCCAGAGAGGATAGCGAATGTCAGAATAGCAGATCCCGAGAGAATCCATCTCAGCGGCCAAGTGAACAGCGCAACAGACAAGGCAGAGGTCGCTGCAAAGAGATATGGTACAGGGATTCCAAGGATCGGCTGGAGTTTCTTCTGTCGCTCGGGCAGCTCGCGTGGGGTGAAAGAATTCATCTTGAGGAGGTCGTGGATGAATCGGACGCTGTTCGGTCCCCTGGCTCCTGCAAATGTCGACGCTTGTCACTTGTGGTTGAGCATGGAAGACCAACTCGAGTAAGGGAAGAACGACAGGCACGTTGCTTTTGAGATTGTACGGTTGTTTGCCCTTACTTTACCAAATTTCGCGGTTTGTATTGACGTCACTTTAACGACTGTGAGCGCATAGGAGCTCTTAACGAACGCAAGTCATGCTCCTACAGCACATTAGAGCATTGAGCACATCGAGATATTGCTATAGGAATGCACCATATCAGTCTGATGTGCGTATACGTCTTCATCAGTGATACTCTTTCATGAACATAATCCATCTTGACCTAGATGTGTCTATGCCTGCAGCTGATATCACCCATTGAGACTGGTGTACGGATACACAAAATAAGCGGTGGTGAACGCGCTTTGCATATTCGCTGGTGGCTGAACGCCGCCGCAGCGTATTCCTTGATTAAAAAAACGCCCTTTTCCATAGCACAGTGTAGCGTGGTCTGTTATGCCGTCAAATATCTGTCAGAAACGGTTGCTGTCTCGTGTGCTAGAGAACTGAATGTGCTGTACAGAAGCCAGTGCGTTCACTAAGCACCTCCGCCGGCTAGCTATGGAAAGCATGGACAGCTTCGGCGACAGCCACCTTTAAAGAACATCCACCATACATCATCACCACCAGACCGAAAAGTAATACACACACACATGAGTCTGTTCAACATAGCCAGACAGACCATTCGCAAACCTCTGTTCAAACCAGCTTTTGTATGTGTCGTTGTTTCCTGCATCTGGTTTTACCTTCGATTGACCCCGCCATCTCAGCCTCAGCCTGCCATCTCTCGCGCCATGCATATCCAGTCTATTCCCATGTGTGAGTATAAGCCTTAGCATGGTTGCTTGTGTCCTTGACAAAAAGCTTATCCGTATGTTACAGGGGAGGGTAGTGGTAACAACTACGCCTATCTGGTTGTTGATGACAAGTCCAAGGATGCCGTGATCATTGACCCCGCAAACCCATCAGAGTGAGTTGGTCGTTTCGGTGATGGCGATATAACGTGCTGATATGGCTGGAAAGAGTACTTCCTGTGCTCAAGAAGCAGGTGGATAGTGGAGATATCAACCTCAAGCACATCATCAACACTCACCAGTAAGCATGTTTCCTCAGCGATACCTGAAGACAGCCACTGACGCATCGTAGCCACCATGATCATGCCGGCGGTAACGTCGAGATGGTAAGTCGACGGCCTTCTATCATCTCGAGAGAAAGAGGACCCGCAAGACTAACCACCAACCAGCTCAAAACATACCCTCTGCCCATCATTGGCGGAAGAGACTGCAGCAAAGTGACCAAGACACCCGCACACGGCGAGACCTTCAACATCGGTGACATCAAGGTCAAGGCTCTACACACTCCTTGCCACACACAAGACAGTATTTGCTTCTTGTTCGAGGACGGCAATGACAGAGTCGTCTTCACCGGAGACACCCTCTTCATCGGCGGTGAGTTTGGAAGACTCAAACTCGTGATGGACAAGAAGCTGATATCTCTAATAGGCTGTGGTCGTTTCTTCGAAGGAAATGCTGAGGAGATGCACAAGGCTTTGAACGAGACCCTTGCTGCTCTGCCTGATGACACCAAAGTCTACGTAAGAAGCAGAGAAGTAAGATCTGCAATTTGCACATTTGCTGATGAGAATGTTATAGCCCGGTCACGAGTACACCAAGGGCAACGTCAAGTTCGGCATCCAAGTCTCGCAGAGCGAGCCCATCAAGAAGCTCGAGGCCTTTGCCAATGCCAACAAGCAGACCCAGGGCAAATTCACCATTGGTGACGAGAAGGTCGGTCCTCAGATTACTTGTAGATGTGTATGCAAC
>Ga0058697_10000806_pt1 | contig 12542 bp, 7 predicted proteins | sample AgamicAsMae_FD_66619 | JGI IMG/M metagenome (GOLD analysis project Ga0058697, IMG submission 66619) | Agave microbial communities from Guanajuato, Mexico - As.Ma.e | ecosystem: Host-associated > Plants > Phyllosphere > Phylloplane/Leaf | place: Guanajuato, Mexico | collected 2012-06-04
CGTGATCAAAGAGCTTAGATTAGGTCTCGAGTTCACCAGTCGAGTCAAGATGTCGCGACAATTCTTTGTCAGATGGCGCAATTGATTGAAGCTTTGCAACCACTTGTTTCATGCCACAACGCTCTGGCGTGCTCGAGCAATTCGCAATCCAGTGTTATGATTTCGTCAATAATTCAAGGATGGGCATAAGAGAGCTGTCATGGCTTGATTGTGTTTGTTTGACAGTCCTCAATCGACCTTTCGCATCAGCAAAGAAATAGAGAACTTCTTCACGCAGCATCCGAGCCTGAATTCTTACTGGACCGTCATTTCCGAAGACCTCACTAACTCAAGATGGCCGCTGCTGTTACTGCTCTACTATCAACACATCCGCATGGTGTGTTCGGAGACCGAAAAGATGTTGCGGCAACCGAAGAGACAGAATTGAATAGAGGATCACTCCTCGTCGTATCGCCGTACACCTCAGCACCGCATCTTCTCGACCTTACCAGATACGACACCTCAAGCCAACTCTTCGCAAAAGCCTTGACGATATTCCAGCCCACTAGAGACGACTATGCCACTGCTGAGTACACAGAGTCATTCAACTTCCAGGAGGTTATCGAGGCTCTAAGATCGCTTGCAAGAGCAGAGGAATACAAATGGACTGCTACAGACTTTTACGTCGTCAGCTTTCGATCGCAGCTCACACCTGATGCTGACCCGGAGCGGTTGTTTGAACTAGATGCTTTCTCGCATCAAGAAGCCATAGACAGTGGAGGACTGTTAAAATATTGGTATGGCGTGAAAAACCAGAACCGGCGGAACCTAGCAACCTGTACGTTACTCCTTCGATCAGAAGAAACACGACTGACATAATTTCAGGCTTTTGGGAGAGCAGACAGCACGCGAGAGATGGCGGCCGAGGACCATGGCATGCAAAAGCACGAGCTGCAGCTGGAGTGTGGTATGAGAGTATCGTGTTCAAGACGTATGTTTTGACGATCGCGGATGACGTTGAAGGGTGGGAAATCAGAGACTTCGAAGAAACGAGATAGAGATGCATTCGTTCACTGCGGCCATCAAGGTATCCGAGAAAGACGGCCCGTGCCAGACCCTGTTGTCAACGGCAGAAGAATGCCAATCAAGTGCTACGCATCACAAAATTCGATGTCAGCTGCCATCGACTTTCATCGAAGACTGCCAATATCTGCCAGGTGCACAGCCTGGAGTTTGTAGACGAGGCCAAGACTGTTCGTAGGCGAGGTGCACACACTGGCCAAGCTGCTAGTCGTCAAGCTTGTTGGAAGCTTGTCGCGAACACCGTGCGCTCTCGTGAAGACGCAACCTTGGGACAGCATGTGTCAGTCAATTTTGACATGTTTCCAATCGCACACTGTATACTTTTGCCGAGCAGCAACAAGTGTGACATATAAGCGATGCCACAGATTCGCAAATTGAATGAGACTCGGAAGGAGTTGGCGAGGGTCAGGCATAAAGTGCTCTCGCTCAACGGATTGAGCTCGGCGGATCAGATAAGATTGTGCCTCGGGATACGCACAGACTTTGATGGCTGCGCGACTCAGCGAATCGGCTCTCCTCAACCTTCGACTCCAACGACATCCCAGAACGTTTTTTCGGTGGAGCGTAGGATGGTGCTATTGCTTGAATATCAATACTGAACCGCTGCTTTATTTGCTTGGTGTTTATGGGTGAGCGGACTGAAGAAGAAACATATCTTGCAGATCATACCTCAACCCTGGAGATCCGATGAGCAATACCTAAAACACGTTCCTCGGCTGTCTATCCCATCACCGTCGCCAAGCTATACCCAAGAAACCTAAGACGTCGTTTGCTGCGGTCTCCATGACCCACCCTGGTACCTTGCAGCAAAGAGATGAGTCGAGGCGTCTTCGGCTTTGCAATCAATTGCTGTTAAGGTGTCTGTTTTGCCGATGAGAAGTTGAGGCTATGTTCTTGAAAGAGCTTAGTCTGCGAGAGACTGTATCTCATCAAGGTTTCAAAACACATGGCTTGCTGTAGTCTGCCAAGTATGGGAGCATGGCGTGTCATACTGATTGAGTGTGGTTGTCGCAGAGTTTGCCAATCGAGCCGCAACTGTTATTCTACCGTCCGGCTGTGCAGCTGGGCGGGAATTCGTAGCTAACATATAAGAAGGCGGATATCTGCCCTCCCTCACCGCGAGGTTTTTGCATCACCAAGTCATTCAAGCCCGACAATGAAGTCCATCATCATTGCTACCCTAACGAGCTTGGCTCTCGCAGCTAGGCCGTATCTCAATGAGCCTGATACTGGGTAAGTAGCCTTCCAGCTCCACAAGTCTAAGCATGGTCTGACGGTCATGTAGTATCGACGAAGCTTTGGGAGATACACCAGATGGTACCCTGCCACCTCTCGAGAGCATTGTTGGACTCCCAGATTTCGAATGGGCTGCTCGAAAATACATGAACGCAAGTGCCTATACCTACTACCGCAATGGAGCCGCTGGCGAATGGTCTTACCGCAACAACTTGGAAGTGTTCCAACGCTACACTGCTCGTCCGCGTGTACTGAGGGACAACTCCAAGATCGAATCGACATTCACCACATCAATCCTTGGCCACAACTTCTCAGCACCTTTCTACATCAGCCCATGTGCAAGAGGAGCTCTTGCCAACGACAGAGCCGAACTTGGACTTGTCGAAGGTGCTTACCAGGGCGATATTCTGTACATTCCTTCAGACTTCAGCTCTCTGCCTTTGGAGGAGCTGGCCGCCGCGAGACCTTCCAACGGTTCCCAAGTCATGTGGCAGCAGGTCTACCTCGATGCCTCCAACGACACCGCCACCAAGGCATCTTTCAAGGCGATTGAAGAGTCTGGTGCTCGTGCAATCGTCTTCACCGTCGATAGTGCTGGACCCGGTGTGCGCCACCGTGCTCAACGCTACTCTGCTGGCTCGGCAGATGTGGACTACTCCGCCTTCACATGGCAATACTACCAGAAGCTGCAGAACTTCACCAGACTGCCTGTTGTCATCAAAGGCATTCAGACAGTGGAAGACGCCAAGATGGCAGTGAAGTACAAGGCACCCGCCATTGTCTTGTCCAATCACGGCGGTCGCAACCTCGATGGCAGTCCCTCTGGCTTCGAGGTCGCTCTCGAGATCCACCGAGAGGCACCCGAGATCTTCAAGCAGATTGAAGTGTATGCAGATGGTGGCGTCAGATATGGAAGTGATGTGCTCAAGATGCTTGCTCTTGGTGTTCGCGCTGTCGGACTCGGCAGACCTTTCATGTATGCCAACGCCTACAGCACCGAGGGAGTTGCCAAGGCTGTCGAGTTGTTGAAGGCCGAGATGGCTAGCGATGCTGCTCACTTGGGATTGAATTCGATCAAGGATATTGGACCGGAGTACTACAAGTGGACACCGAACAACTGGTACAGCTAGATGCTAGAATTGTATGATAGAGGCCATAGCTCGGTCAATAAATCGTGTCCATGACTGTGTACCTTCTGTTCTTCTGCCTGCTGCCTCCTCTGCGTATTCATGTGCTAGACATGACACTCACTCCCTCTCGAAAACCATGTGAGCAGCAGTATATCTGTAGCGAGTAGTTTGAGGTGGCGGAGATACTCGAGTAGTGGAGCTGAAAAACAGAGGCAAATTGAGTTTGGCCGGCTGCAGTCAGTCAAAGCATTAGCGTGTCACATAAATCTCCTTCCATGCGCACCGCCGTGGGACACCACGTAGGTCAAATCATGTTGGCAGTGAGATTGGAATTGATCCAAAGCGTAAGATATGAGGTGGATGGATATATAACAGAGTGTGGTATCTGCCTATAAGCAAAACGTAATAGGCGGAGTTTCGTCCGGCAAACGACGGCAAGGCAGGCAAGCGGTGCAAGGGTCCAGGGTCCACACTGCCGAGTCGTCCGTGGTCGCCCTCTTTGCGTTCTCTGTCGCTTTCTTCATGGATCAGGAAGCTCTGGCAATCTCTTCGCCTTCTTCAAGCCGTAAGATCCGGTAGGTGTTTGGTTGCACACGCGCATGCTGTTTTAGGCATGAAGCAAAACGAAGACCATGTGCCTGCCTCGGCAGCAAGGCCGTCGACAAGCACGACGGCCGCGCCTTCCTCGACTGCGACCCGAGGGCCCATAGATGACCTCCTCAACATGAATGTTAACGACATGACAACTGAGCAGCGCACGCGCTTCGAAATAAAACGAGAACATGAATTCTACAGCTATTACGAGCCTATCCGCGCCCTCGCGACGAGAGAGATGGACTGGACCGATCTCAACTCAGACGAAGCTGTCGCCAAACACCGACCAGTTCAATCGACCGACAAGGCTCTGACTGCCTTCTGCCAACTCGCTGCCATCCGTCTCAAGATGCGTCGTGCCATGATCTTCTTCTTCGACAGCACGCATGCTTATATCCTCGCCGAAGCCACCCGCACCCTCTCCCTCAACGACGACACCTCTTTCGATGACGAAGACGATGCCCTATGGCTGGGTACAACAAAGATACCGAGAGGGTTCTCGATTTGCGAGACCACGGTCAACCTCCCGTGCAATAGCGGCACCAATGCTCAGGACAATGATTCGGCTCACCTCATCCACATCATCAACAACATTACAGAAGACACTCGCTTCTGTAATCGCCCATATGTCACTGGCGGACCGAGAGCGAGGTTTTACGCCGGCGTGCCCATCACAACCCCAAAAGGATTGAAGATCGGTGCTTTCTGTGTCCTGGACGACAAGCCACATGAAGGCTTAGTCAAGAAGGAGATTGACTTCATGAACGAGATGGGAGTGGCCGTCATGAGCCACCTGGACATGATCAAAGCAAAGGTCGAGCAGAAACGTGGTACCGACATGGTCGCTGCTTTGGGCGCTTTCACCGCCAGCGAAGCCAGTTCGCGCAGAGAGACAACTACCGACGCCGAACGCCCACAATTGCCCCACGATGTCTCGGCCTCTTCGTCGTTACTGACCATTGGCAATCTCGATTCTTCTGCGCCCAAAAAGAGACCCGTCATGCGGAGGCAGTCCTCAAGCAACAAACAGCGCTACTCTCTAAGCGATGCGGATCAAATGACAAACATTAGAGAAAGATCTCCTCGTGGCCAGAGGCCTTCGTGGTTTGCTAAAAACAGAGCTCGCTCAGACATGTCCGTATACACCGAATCGAGTGCCATCGAAGACTCGAGTCCCGCCGAATGTTCTTCCGAAGATCAAAAACCTCATTCTGCCGAGCAATCTCCTAACCAAGTCATGCAATCTGCCTCTGCTTTGATTCAGAAAGCTGTCGAAGCCGACGGTGTCTTGTTCTTGGATGCCTCTGTCTCTGGCTTCGGCAATCTCGTCAGCAGTTCCTTTCTGGATAAGACGCCGGATAACGATCCTGACACTGCAACCAGCGGCACCGACGGCCATCAAACCAGCGAGGGCGAAGATGCAGTGCCTCATGCCATGGATGCTGATGACCAACCATGTCCCATCCTTGGTGCCTCATATGCAGCACGCACTGGAGCTGTTCCCGATTTGGAAACTCGTCGCGAGGTTTATTCTCAGCTAACTCCCAAATTCCTTCGTTCAGTCCTCCGACGCTTCAGAGGTGCCAAAGTCTGGAACTTCAACGAGCACGGTGACGACTATCTTGACGAACAGCCCACTGAAAGTGCATCTGACGGTGGCCCTGTACGCTCAAGCTCCGTAGCCAGCGACGCTTCTCGGGCTCGCAAAGCCCGGAAACGCTCACTGAAACATGCTCCTGGTAAACACATCGCTGCCGCTTTCCCTGGAGTCCGCAGCTTGATGGTTCTTGGATTGTGGGACCCCCAGCGCAATCAATGGCGTGCTGGCTGCGTCATCTGGTCATGCACACCGATGCGCATGTTCTCTACGGAAGGAGAAATGCATTATCTTACTGCATTCTGCGATGTCATCATGGCAAAGCTTGCGCGCTTGGAAGTTGATGTGGCCAACAACATCAAGTCTGACTTCATTTCATCCATCAGCCACGAGCTGAGATCGCCGCTCCATGGAATACTCGGAACTGTTGAAGTACTGCAAGAGCAACGCGTCGACTCCGAAACTGCAGAGATGATTACACAAATTGACACTTGCGGGCGTACACTGCTAGATATCGTGGACCATCTTCTGGAATTCTCGCGCATCAACGTGCTCACCAAGCATACTGGCTCGAACTCGCGGCTACCTCAAACTTCCGTTGGTAAGCAGAACGGTGATGGGGAAGCATCCGCTCTCGATGCAGATATCTCGCTGGATGTTGTTACCGAAGAGGTCGTCGAATCAGCCGTCTATTCGTTCTGTTGTTCCAAGGATCAGCGCACTCTGAACGAAAGAAACGTTACTGTCTCCATTGATATCGAGAAACATCCAAATATCTCGTGGGATTGCAAGGTCACAGTGGGCGCCTGGAAGCGCGTCTGTGTCAATCTTGTCAACAACGCTCTCAAATATACCTCGGAAGGTTCCATCAATGTGTCGTTGAAGATCTTGCCGCCACACAACAAGATGGGTCGTCCTATCGCCCAGCTCTCAGTCACCGATACTGGTAAGGGAATGTCCAAAGACTTCCTGCGTACAAAGCTATTCCGCGCATTCAGCCAGGAGGACGATTTGACGGAAGGTACTGGTCTTGGTATGAGCATGGTCGCCCGTATCGTAAAGGGTTGGAGAGGCAAAGTCGACGTGCGAAGCAGTAAAGGACAAGGAAGCGTTGTCAGTGTGACTATGCCCATGAAGCTTACACGTCGTTCAGCAAGCGCTGATTTCGATGGCACATCTCCTGTGTCACCAGTCGATGTTTGGTCTGGGCTCTCAGTACATGTCATGGGCTCGCCTGAGGTTGACGATCGCGATGCCATCTCCACAGGTCGCCACCAACAACTCGTCGCTTTCAGCAAAACATGCTCGAGTATGGGCATGCACACGTCCGGTCCAACTTGGCAACCCTCTGATAGAACAGATTTTGCTGTCGTTGCAGAGTATGATCTATCTCATCTCACAGAAATGCTGGTATCTCCTCGAATCGGCCAAAGCACAGAAGACAAGACAGCAATCACTTCACTGCGGACCAAGCCAATCGTTGTCCTCTGCAAGGATTACATATCGGCCAGATACTTGAAAGGTTCTCGCATTGAGCAGCTGGTTCGCGGAAGAGTGGAATATATCGCTCAGCCTTGCGGACCCAACAGACTTGCTTCCATCATCAGCCGCATACTCGAGCAATCTCCGGCGGGACAGACATGGACATCTCGCCCACACAGCCCGGCAACACCCAATACACCTTACGAATCTGCAACACCTCGCTTTGACACCTGGCGAGAATCTCACACGTGGTCTGGTGCATCATCACCGAATGAAACAGAGAGCACAAGGAGACTTACCCTTCGAAGTCGCCGACCATCTGGCAGCAACAACCATCAACCCGCCAGCATAATTCCAACTTCAGACAAACCATCGGTCTTTGAACCCCAGTCAAACGGCCTAGGCGTCGAGACAGCAACACAAAACGTACCCGAAGTAGCGGATGGCGCTCTGACAGCTGCAAGTCTGGCAGATCTGGATCGGAAAGAATCCATGCGAATCCGCAACCAAAGCGTTGTTGATATGACAAGTGCCGCACCAATCCCGAACGCTTCTAAGCCCTGTCTCCTTCTTGTAGATGATAATCCGGTCAACCTCAAGCTTCTCGTCACCTACGCCAAGAAGAATGGACACGCTATGCTCCAGGCATCCGATGGCCAACAAGCCGTGGACGCCTACAAGAACGCCCACTCGGATTCAGTTACCTCTCCACAAACAGATGTACCAGAAGTTATCCTCATGGATATTAGTATGCCTGTCATGGATGGCTTCGAGGCTTCGAGACATATCCGTGCGTTTGAGAGGAAGATGGGATTGAAACCTGTGGTTATCATTGCGTTGACAGGGTTGGGAAGTTCAGAGGCGCAGCATGAGGCTTTTGTGTCAGGAATCAACTTGTTCTTGACCAAGCCGGTGAGGCTGAAGGAGCTGACGAAGTTGCTGGGGACTATCAAGGATACCTTCGGGTGATGGTGATGATGGATGAGGATGAAATTTAATGATTGTAACGATATGTGATACCAAGATAAAACGTGGGACACCATAGGAGTTCTCAGGATGCGGGAAGCCGAGCGGCCTTACGGATATGGTACCAATAAGTATTGCATCTGTTTTCTTCATGACAAGGTCGAAGCACAGGTAGCAAAAGCTTCAAGCAAATGATTTGTCTCAGCCCTCCAGTCCCCTGCCAATAGAAAAAGTCTGAAAGTACCACGGAATACCCAGCTCTATCACCGGACACTGAGCTTCTGGATCTTGCTCAAGGACTATCCACTTTGTCGATAAAACTACTCCGATCAATTCATAACGCGCGTATTCATCTATAGATTCCACGGCTGGATCTTTACGGATCTTGTAGAGCTGCGTTGTGGTGTTGCAATTAGCGTAGACGTCTGAGGGGTGATCATTGCGCTGAGACATACCCAATCACTTGTGATGTTGGTTGCATAATAAGAATCGGCAACATCCCACCATTTGAACGCAGTTGTCTCATCATCTTCTAGATCTCTTCCGATGGTTTTGAAGTGGTCGTGGTAGCTGTAATCGATGTTCCTGTAGAGAGTGACGATGTAGGTGTCTGGGATTTTGTCTTCGGAGATTGCTTCGTGGAGAGGCGCTAGGTTATCGTCGCTCCTCAGGCTGGGGTTGTTGGTCATCTCAAGGGTTGAATGTTTTGATTTGTTAATCACCGGTTTTGCAGCACAGGTTCTTCGTCCCTCTTCGAAAGTCGAGAGCTGTGGGTTAGTGCTCGTAGCATACAGACTCCCATCACGACAGAAGCGCTGTTGTTCCTCCGAGAGCTTTGGACTGTCGCATGGTCGATCCAAACTTGCCTCGAGACAAGACCGCTCTTCAACCTCGGACCACATTGGCGGCAGACACCACAAAAACGTGTTTGTCTGAAAGCAATCGTGTCTCTCTTCTCTCGAGAGACTCGGTCGTTCGCATTGCGGAAGATCCTCTTCTTCGTAGCAAATCCTTCTTTCCTCTTCCGAAAGGCGTGGGTTCCTGCATACATCGAGTTCGGGCACTGAGAACCAGTAGTCCTGTTCGACTTCCTCGACTCCAGGGTCTCGACGGATGATATCGAGTGAGTGTGCCGAAACGTTTTTGACTGAGTAGAATTCGTCAAAAGACCATTGTATCTTCCAGTCGCTCACTGGATCCACGTTGATTTGTTCAGCGATGTAGGAGAAGTGGGATGAGGGTATGTGGCCTTGGCGGAGTGTGACTATGTATGAGCCTTCTAATACACCACAGTTTCGGTCTGCTGGAAGGCAGTTTTGGATTAGTGGGGCGAGGTAGGTGGCATTGTTGCTGTTGTCAGAGATGGCCGTGGGTGATGAGGGTGATGCAAGGGTGGTGCCAATGAATGCGAACACAACGACAGCAACGATGAGCAGTTTGTGCCAAGGTTGCATGATGAGACGGGAATATCCAGCAACAATTTTTCTTTCGAGAAAGGGAATGTCTGTCGGAGTATGGACTTGAGAAGACCTGACTACATCATCAGGCGGACGCATACGCGCCTGAAACGTGTCGTGTTGACTGACGAGTCAGCGCTCCATGGTCTTGAGACTCGACCACAGATGACAACTGTTCATCAACAGTCGCGGACATCACTTTGATTTGTTTCGTTAGTGGTTGCTCTGAGTTGGTGAAAGCGTGAGTAGCACGGCAAGACCGAGCAGCAAGCGCTTAATTTGATGTTGCTTTGATGGAAGGAAGCTTGTTGCCAACAAATCTATTGGAAGGTGCCGGCCGCCCCTTTAGCTTCTTCCACCTCCCCATATACATAGCCATGTTACTCAGACAGCTATAGAAATGCACAGTTTCTTTAGTAGTTCAAATGTGTCCGTTGAAAGTCGTGGTGTTTATCGGCTCTCCGTGGCTTCTGCTTCAATCTACAAAGAACTGTGCATTCTGATGGCTTGAGCTTCACCCGGTGGTTGACGCGAGAGGTACAATAGAGAGAAACAGCACATGGGAGGCAGCGCAACATGTTACAAAATCACGGTAATAAAAATTCTTTTATCATTCGAATAGGTCATAAGGACATTTCGTTCGCTCTTTTCCATCAGAAAAAGAGTCGTATCATCATCCACCACACCATCTCCAGATGCTCTCTCCTACTACTTTCACCTACAATCAACATGATCAACCATCAAATTCTCAGGCATATCATCATAAACTCAAGAACTTTTAACGACCGCTGTTGTTGTAAACAATACGGTTGGGGCTGCCGCTCTTGAGATCAGTACCCTGACCAGTAGTAGACAAAGCAATGATTCTGCTAGTGATGGCCGAGGGGCTGGTAAGACCAGACTCGAGACCCTTGAGGTAAAGAGCAAGACCAACGACGTGAGGGCAAGCCATGGAAGTGCCAGAGATGGTGTTGGTGGCGGTGGTAGAGCCAATCCAAGCAGAAAGGACGTTGAGACCAGGGGCAAAGACATCGACGGTGCTGCCGAAGTTGGAGAAGTAGGCGCGGGCGTTGTTGCTGCCGATAGCGCCGACGGTGATGGCAGAAGAGGCGGAGGCGGGGGAAGTGCGGGAGGCGTCAATGGCTTCGATAAAGGCGCCGGTTTGAGGGTCACTGATACCGTTTCCGGCAGCGACGACGGACAGAACACCTTGCTGGGTAGCGGCGTTGACAAGGTTGTTGAAGGAGGTAGAGACCGAGTCCTCGGAGCCAAGAGACATGTTGATGACGGCCTTGCCAGCGCGACCCTTGTTGATGATGTCGTTGGCGGCCCACTCGAAGCCCTTCATGATGGTGGAAGTGGCACTGGACTGTATGGTGATTAGCTCGTGTTATGATACTAGGAGGAAGATGACTTACTCCGGAAGAACCGAAGACCTTGACGGAGATAAGATTGGCCTTCTTGGCGACACCGTAGGTAACACCGCCGATGGTACCAGCGACGTGAGTACCGTGACCAGCGTCGTCAATGTGAGAGCCACCGACGAAGTTGGAGCCAAGAGAAGCGCGGCCCTCGAACTCTCTGTGGTTGATGTTGATGCCAGAGTCAATGACATAGCCGTAAGTACCAGCGCCAGCGGTGGTGTCGTAGTAGTAAGTGTTGGCGGCGTAGTTACGCTGCGAGATGCGGCCAAGGCCCCAAGTGCTGCCGGTCTGAGAGGTGATGGCACTCATGTAGATAGGGAGATCCTCCTCGATAGCGGCGACCTGGAAAACACGTTAAAGGCTGATCTTGTAGCCTCCAGCTCGAACAAAACTCACCTCGTCGCTAGCTCTGAGCTCAGCGATAGTCTCCTCATCGAAAGAACCAGCATAAGCATTGAAGTCTGCAACCTTGATGACCTTCAGATCCTCCTCGACGGTACCGTTCTCCTGACGGCGGTAGATACCACGACGGTGGAGATCACTAGCATAGTTGATGTGCGAGATGCCGATTTCAGGATCAATGCCAGGCTTGAGGGTGATGATGTACTTGGTAGTAGCAGGAGCGGCGACAGCGTCTTGAGGAACAGGAGCAGCCATTGCCAGACCGGCAATAGCGCTGAGGACGGCAACACTCTTCTTCCACATGTTGGAGATTGATGGTCGAGATTGAAAGTGGAGGAGCTTGAAGGACTGGAGATGAGAGATGGGATGATTTCCATGAGATTGGCCATGAGGTCCTCTTTATACAAATTCCCTGAGCAGTAATCATGGCCGGCCTCATGATTGTGTGCTCAAGCAGCCGTCTTGCCAATGTCGATTGTGTCGCCAGAACATGATTTCCTCAGCTGCTAGTCCAACAGTGCTATACGAAACGGGGAGGTGGCAAGGCCTACAAGGTTCAGGTATGCAGTGTCACCTTCTCCATCAGTATATGCTTGACGAAGACTTCTATCAGAAGCCAATAGGGCAAGACCGTTTGATTCGGAAAACACCCTTGAGAGCAGTCAATTGGTCCCCAGTTGATTGTTGAAACTCTTGACACACGATGGTGTTGAACCTTCAAGATATCGCTGGGCAGGGGCACGAGATTGACAGATCAATACTAACCCTTTCGAGAAGCTCATTAGGCATGAAGTCGAGATATCACGGTCGGGTAAGATGCGAGCTCGGTGTAACACATCCGCCAAGCTATACCAAGAGCATTGGCACTGGTTAACGCGGCGCGGGGTTCGTGGATTCCATCTCGTCGTTTTCTCGGCACTCTAAGCAAAAGGACAAGCTTGCATTAGAGTATTTGCACGTCTGACTCGTCGCCGTGATTTGCCAGATGACTCCGAAATGTCCTTGAATTGGGAACGTGGATGCGGCTCGGCCCTCGCCTACTGTGAGGAGGCATGCCTTCAGCCAGCGTCGTCGAAGTAAGGTACCCGCATAGTCAACGACCTCCTCTGATGATCCTGAGCTATACAGCAGATCTTTTCTTGGGAGCGGAAAGGAAGTGTTGCTCTCGGCCGTAGAATATCAAGTCGTTGGT
>Ga0058697_10000808_pt1 | contig 12517 bp, 13 predicted proteins | sample AgamicAsMae_FD_66619 | JGI IMG/M metagenome (GOLD analysis project Ga0058697, IMG submission 66619) | Agave microbial communities from Guanajuato, Mexico - As.Ma.e | ecosystem: Host-associated > Plants > Phyllosphere > Phylloplane/Leaf | place: Guanajuato, Mexico | collected 2012-06-04
CCGCTAGGGGTATGATGGTCCACTTCCAACCTTTGCCCAATGCTTTCGAGCTGTTTGGTGTCGACTTCATGCTGGATGCAGAGGGAACTCCATACCTGCTTGAGATCAATGCTTTCCCTGATTTTGCTCAGACTGGAGATGAGCTCAACGGCATCGTACAAGGACTCTTTGAGGAGGTTGTCGATGTCGCCATCAAACCATTCTTTGATTTGTCAACACAAGAGGAACAATCATCGCAGAGAGAACGCATGGCTTTGGCACTGGATATTGATTTAGGAAGGAACTAAAAGCGCACCCACTGCTGGACTTTGTAACGCACGATGTCTCGACCCAGTCTCATAAAGCATCGTGAGCCTGGACATCAGGACACCGATCGAGTTGTAACCACATGTGCCTGCTACTACCGCTGTACAGTACCTCTGACCCCTAGATTCCGACAATCGCTCTCTTTCGGCCAACCGATACTCTCTTTCGGCCAACCGACCGAATCGTCTTCCCGCGACTTCTTCTCGACGCACATACTCCATCAAACAGACCAATCCAAAGGGCGACTTTGCATACTCTGCGAGGCAAGTCCAAGGGTCAGCCACCACAGACCTGAGCGATTGCTCGAGATCCAGAGTGCGCTTCTGGCAGCCTTGAGTCAAAGGAAACCGCACTACGAAGCACTTTTTGCTCGTAAGCGCAAGGAATTGCTCTTCAGCACGCATCGCAAGCTTGACGTTTCAAGAGCTAGCGAGAAGCAACTTCGCAGAAGTCAGCACACGTAGATTGCTCTCCAGGCCAATCAACTATCATTAGACAGCGTGGAAGGGATCTTCATTCCACGACAACCAAGGATAAAGTTGTAAGAAGAGCATTGAGTATTCCTGTTGGACACACATGGTTGTGCACGAAGCAGAGACTCGACGAGGGATTACTGATAGAATTCATATGTATACAGCAAAGAAAACAACAAACTCCCAATTCACACTAGAACAAATCATCCACATCCACGCAAACCATGAACGATTCCTGATCCAAGTTCCTCGTCGATTGTGTTCTGTTATATCATTTTCAAGACTGACCACCCGCGAAGCCTACCGACCAAAACTCCCTCACACCACCTCATTCCCCATCCCTTTCACCAACCCATACATTGCCTAAACATCCAGGTCCTCACAACCAAGAAAAGAAGCCGTGGTGGTGCAGTGGTCAGCACACCCGATCCTTTACCCACATTCTCTTGAATTCGTTCGCTTGCGTGAAACACACTCTTTCAAGGATCGGGAGGTCGTTGGTTCGAATCCGACTCACGGTGCTTTGGTTTATTCTTTTCTTTTTCTTTTGTCTGTGTGGGTGTTTGTTGTGTGAAGTTGGACTATTGCTTTCATATTTTTTACTGGTTCTATCTACTCGAGATAGGTGCTTGGATATCACAAGCTGTACAAGATGACTGTTGCGCACTCTTCGATCATTTTTGCGGTGACGATGATGGAGGTAAAGCTTCGTCTTTCTCGACAGCCAGATCGCTAATCATCTCGTTGATGATCACTCGCCGACATGGAGGCATCATCAGGACGTGTCGCGGTCGCTTTTGTGTACGGCCGGATGTCCAGAGCAGTTCAGCTCGCTGTCTGGCTTCGGACGCATCCGTCCAGCCTTCTTTGGTGATTCACCGGGTATTGCTTCAGCTGGAAGTTGACTCAGATCCCAGGCTTGCTTGTTGCGCGAGAGCGGGTAGCCTTTTCACGCGGAAAGTTCGACAAAGGTGGATCATCTACGATTGCCACGACAAATAAAGCGACTACGACACAATTGGTTGAGCCCGTGCAAGTCTCCTTGGTGTGACGATGTTCAAGTATCCTGCTGGACAAACTCGTTTGTGGAGTTGCGGCTTTCTCGATGAAGTTTGTCAAGAATTCTGATGGCTGAGTCTGACAAGATCGACTGTACGGTCAGAATGCGACCAGCTCTGTGACTGAAGAGAGAAGTGCAATGCTCATAGAGACCCTGCTGGTAGCTCTGATAGATGGGGCTCATGAGGATATCCGCGTTGATGTCATCGCTGGTGACGGCTGACATGATTCGGACAGAAAGACGTAGGAAGGCTGTTTCGAGAATGCGAATATCGGTGTCGCCTGGCTGTGTGTCGATGTTTTGGTGCACTCTGACTTCCACAATCATTTGAGAGCACGACCTCGAGTAGTGCCTCTCACAGTACCTCTGCCAATACCACTGCCGGCTCTTGAGACGCCTCTTCCCCGACCACCTTGGCCGCCGACACCCACGTATCCCGGGGTTGAGGTCGATGTACCCGAGGCTGAGGAGGGCTGTCTAGTCAAGCGACTGGAAGCCGTACTGACCCTACCCCTGAGTTTTGAGCCGCGGGTTGCAGGTGGTGGAGCGTTTTTCTTCCTTTCTTCTTCTTCGGCACGTCTTTGGGCAGCGTCTCTCCTGGCTTGCTCTTCGGCAGCACGTCTCTCGGCTTGTTGTTGGCGTACGAATGATTCGTTCTCGATGTCTTGTAGATCTTGAGTCGCGCCTTGCCAGTTGGGATTGAGAAGTAGTCGTTGGTTATGTTCGGTTTGAGAGAGAATGCGCGTCCATGTGTCGAGAAGAGTCGAGGCCGAGTGCACAGTGCGATTGACGTTCTATCTTGTGTCAATAACAGAACGAGACGCGCAACAGGAGGTGAAGCATACATCCATGTTGCCCTTTGCTTTCTCCAGGCTGGTGACTACATCCTCGATGACCTTGTTGATCTGTCGCACACTTTCCAACTCTTTGCGCAGAGCAGCCTCGCGCGACTCTGATGTTTCTGGTCGGGGAGCGCTGGGCTTGGAAGGGGTTGGGCCGAGATCGATGTCCATGTCGTAGTCGACGTCCTCGTCTTCGTAGGGCATGTCATCGTATTCCTGGTCTAAATCATCGTTCAGACGCAATGCACCCATGTCTGGTGGTTGCGGCATGTCTGGCTCAAGGAAGTCACGATGTTGCGATTGCCAGATTGAGAATTGTAGGACTTGAATCAAGGTGTTTGATTGCTTGTTTGCACTGTCAATATTTACTCGGTCTGTTCTTGCCCGACATCTCAGCCACACAGGGCATTTCCTCCAGATCAAACATTGGGAGAGCGAACCAGTCCAAGATGCTCTTCGTCTAATCAAATTGACCATGTACCTGTTCTTTTCCCTCTCATCTTGTCTGTAGCGTCCATAGTACTGAGCATAGCAACGAGGAATACAAGGAAGAAGCCGCTAGCGCACGGACCACAAGCTCGATCGTCCCTGCCACTTTCCAGCCACCGCGTTTCTGTCGCACGGAGGAAGGAACCAAGGCCAGGGATATCGCGACATCCGCCCTTGCACAACTGCACAACCTCCACCTCATCCCGTCTTGTCTTGTTTACCATCTTCATCGCCCGTTTGTATACACATACGGCCTCCGCTGCAAGATCTTTCTTGGATAACCACATCGCTATAAAGATCAATACCACGCGCCTGAGCAGACGTCGCGCTCTTCTCGTGTTTCGGCGCGTTCCATCTTGTTGTTGTCGCAGAAGACAAAAACCTCAAGGTCGCCACGGCGCCAGGGTCATCGTCAGGACGATAGAGTGGTCCGACTTGGACAATTGAGTCGACTAGCCCGGCCTGTTCGTTTGTTGTCGCCGCAAGACACGTCTAGCTTTCACTCACTCTCACCGCCGCCATGATGAGAGACGCAACAACTCCTCCACCTCCCTCCTCGCGACTCCGCACCCCTCCCACTCCCAAGCACGGCGCTGGCTACCACTCATACGACCCATACGAGCCTAGAAGGTCCCAGAGAGTTCAGCGTTTGCACAACATCCACGACAAGGAATCAACAACATCCTCATCGTCACGCAAGTCGACTCTCCAGCGCTCGTCATCAACCTACACCCTCTCGCCTCCAGCTTCTCCTGCCGTCGAACGACTTGAACCACAACAAACTCCCGCCAGACCTACCCCTGTGCGTCAATCGCTCTTCACGCGCAACAGACCTACCAACACTCCAAACCTCAACACCACCCTCTTCGACTTCTTTGCACCTCAAGCACAACTCCCAACTCCCGCATCAATGTTGCCCACCCCCAACAAGTCGCCTTTCAAGCGCGACCCCAATGCCATGCAGTCCACTGCTCGCATCCTCAACTTCAAGCCCCAGTCAACCATGCCTACCCCACGCAAGAAGGCCAAGTCGCGTCTTACCCTCGACGACGATGATGCTGTTCATGAGGAGGTCCAGGTTTTCACCGACATCCAGGATCGCATTCCCACCGTCGACCGCACCGAAGACAACCCTTTCATCGGCCCCAGAAAGACCAGAGCTCGCACCCGCGCTCAGACTGCTCCTTTGTCGTCAACCGATGTTGACATGGAGGACGACAATGCTGATGATGACGAGGGCATTCTCTATGTCTTCCGCGGCAAGAAGATCTTCCGCCGCTTCGAAAAGGCTGCTGGTGAGCGTGTCGATTCGGATGCTTCGACCAGCTCCACCGACAGCCTGAAGCGCAAGGCCGGCTTCTCTGCTTCTCGTCCCTTGACACGCTCATCCTTCAAGCCTCGTCTTCTCTGGCCCAGCGCCAACAGCGATGGTGATGCTGATGAGGAGGAGGCTCTGACCGACATCGATGAGGACAACGTCCCTGCCGCCGAGCCAACTCTCTTCGCTCCCGTTGCCCAGACCGACAAGACTCCTTCATCAAAGAAGGTGGTCGCCCACCCTGCCACTCCACCTTCGTCTCACCGCAACACTCGCTCGGCCGCCCAGCAGATCGCCATCTTTGCAGACCCTCACAACGAGCTCAACCGTGCTATCGCCTCGCCATCCACTACTCCCATGCCTCAGAAGCCCTCCTCTGGTCCTCTCTTCGCTGGTTGGCCTCGTAGCAAGACCTCTGAGGAAAAGGCTGCTCGTGGTGAGAAGCGTCCTCGTACCAACATGTCAGAACCTGACTTGCCCGCTAAGCGCGCCCGCTCCACCTTGCTCTGATCGGTTCCGAGTGAACGCTCTACTTTGGATTCAGACTCACATCTTCGACTCAACTTCACTTCTACGACTCATCGTCCATTCTGTTTTTCAGCCTTCGATTGTTTTTCTGCATGGCATGACGCAAAAGCGCCGGGGGGACTGGGGAGTTAATGGTTTCAACCAACGAAGGTCTGATGTTTCTTTACATCCTGTCCCTTCTACATGACTTTGGCGGCGTTTACGAGAACTACGCATGGCATCTTCTGCATCCCAGCATCCTTCATGACACATTGTTATCGAAGAGGTGGATGTTTTTCCTTGTTGCCGTCATGTTTTCTCTTTTTGCTTTTCTCAGATATCCACCGCCTCTTTACGAGGTTTAGATAGTCTCAACCGACCTGATCCTGTACTATACCCCGCCGCTCAGGCATACAGAGATCATCAGTGTCATGAAATGAAATTCCACAGTTGTGTAATCATATGATCTCGCTCTCTACTCCCGCGTCTGACTTCATCTTAACTAGCCTGACCCGATAGATGCTTTGCCTTTCCATAAGAAACTAACCTATAGCTTTCATGCCATCATTGTAGTAGATTGGGGGTGCTGTCATCGATCTCTCAAACCACGACTTCTGCGTCTGCATCTACCGTTGTATGTGACCATAGGAATGCACAGCACTATCGACAGACAAGAGGCGTATCCGCTGAGACTAGTAACCCCGACCCCAGGTTCTTTTCTCCAAGAAATAAATTTCTATCTATGGGTTCACGCGTGATTTGAAGTCATCGAGACTACTAGCCAAGACGGAGAATTCGATGATGATTGATGGAGGACATAATCTGAATCACTGTAATCCAGATTTGAGGTCTTGGTCGTAAACTACCAGATTATGAAGGATGATTACATGTAAGGGATATAGGTGAGCTTTGGGTTTGTTCGTGAGGGCGAGGTGGTGGATGAGAGAGGGTTCGACTACGAGATGTCGGAACCGGAGAAGAGAGAAAACATGAGAGAGAATGGACAATTGTTGCGAGAGAGTACTTGTTGAAGTTCTCGCTGTATTCAGGTCTTCGCTATATCAAGGCCCTCAGTCTATTGAGATACTCTAGATTCGCTGTCCTCTGTTCTGTCTTTGTGTTTGCTCTTGTCTTCCTCCGGATCATCTTTCGCCATCGCTTGCCCAATTTTAATCTTTTTCTCTCATCCGTTTCAGGACCTCTGTCGTACCAATATATGTATCTTCTGGTAATGCTCTCGACCAGGATGGCCACGACAAAACCTTGCTGAAACCAGGCCATAAGAGCCGTATATTCCTCTTGTATTGCAGAAAGGATCTCATGAACTTCGGATCAAGTCACGGAGTTTGCGAACTTTGAAACGTCATGGGGGATATGGTTACTCCACGCATGAAAGGCTCATCTTCGTCCTCTCCGTCCTCAACAAGATCTGAACCGCGGCCAGGAGAACGTGAAGTTCGATATATCGACGGTGAGATCTTCACTCCAGGCATGAAATGATCGTCGTCGTCGTCATCATCATAATCTTGCACCCCGTCCTGGAGGAAGACCGAGGGGTGCGGAGGTGGATGCTTGATAATCTTCTGTGGTTTGCGGGTTGGGTTTGACTTACGGCGAGGAGGTGTGGTAAGCGTGAGTGGATTCTTGCGATCTGGTTTTATTGTGGTGTTGGACGTCTCCCTTTTGGGTTTGGGAGTTGTCTCGCCGGACTTTGGCGTAGCTGCATTTGTGCGAGCTTTCTTCGCGATCGCTGAGTTGTTTGTAGCTTCGCTCTTCCTCTTCTTGCCCTTAGATCTAGGGGCCTCGATAGAAGTTTCGATGCAGCTGACGGAGTCTGAATTGTTGGTAGAGGCGTTGAGGTCTGCTTGCTTCTCAAGATGTTTGCGGACCAATAGTTTGCCGAATTTGTACTTGGGGATATGTTTGGTGAAGTCAGGTAGAAGTGTGGTGGTTAAAGGCTCGTTCATGATCTCGGATACGGTTTTGACTTTTCTCTTTCTCTTCTTTGTGGTGACGCTTGAGATTTGGGCAGGAGCATCCTCGGTGCTCTTACGACCTTTCTTTGCAGGCTCGGAGATAGTGGCAGCATCGCTCTTTCTTTGCTTGTCTTTGGTCTTCTTCACGACTGGAACAGGAGCGTCCTTGGTTGAAAAGGTTGTGCTAGGTTTTGATTCAAGATCAGGTCCGATGAGGAAGGCCATAGAAACAATCTTTGAGATCTTGAATTCAAACTTGGGTGTTTCAGTCGCAGTAAAGGGGCTGATGGCGACATCATGATTGAGATTCTTTGACTGGTTGTTCGGTAGCGAGATCTTTCTCGACTCTTGGGTCCCCGCAGGGGCGTTGAGGTTTGACGATCTTGTTGTTGGTGACGAGAGTTTGTAAGCGGGAGCGAGTTTGGCGGCTTGAGTAAAGCTGGTATTTCCTGATGCTATTCTTCTCAGGAGACTCTCTTTGTATGTCTCCTTTCTCGAGCTCTTCTGGGTTCGAGAGATCTTTGAGTCTGTCTCTTCGTTGGTCGATGAGGAAGCCATGGTGTTCTGTTCGGACACCGTTAGCGAAAGTCTGCACAAGGAGCAAAAAAGAATTCGTATGACCAAAATGATTCTAATAGCTTGGATGCAGTTTTGATGTCAGATACGCTGCTTGTGTCGTTCTGGATTCGTTCCGCCGACAGTACTGGTTTGTTGAGGATGGTAGGTTGGACAAAGAAGGGGCAACAAGAAAGTGGATGCGTGGTTGACTATCGTAATCTCCTCGTATGACTTCACTTCTATAAATTGTCCGCGTTTGTCTAGTGAAGGGTGTTGACTTGCAGAAATAAGCGAGGATGAAAACAAGGAAAGCATGCCATTCACTTCCATCCCGAAAAGTTCCTGAATATTGAAGCACTACATGATTGTTCTACTCCCTAAACATTTCTAGATTCAGCAAATCGGAGAAGTCTTCGTCAGCAGTGGCCTCGTTCTCATGGTGAGCCTCCTGATTGCCTTGACCTGTTTGTTCAGGCTCGGCGCTCTCTTCGCTGTCCTCTTCTTTACTGTCACTACTCTGCTCAGCATAGCCGGAATCTTGGTTGTCACCTGAGCTCTGTTCTCCGTGATCAAGATCTGAGCCATGTGCTTCATTGTCTTTGTCATCCCCTTGCACTTCCTCTTCAATCACCTCCTCTACTCTCCCACTCTCTGCTGGAGGTGCCTTGTGGGCTTCTTCTCCGGTCCATCGCTCCAGCTCTGCCGCGGTCGCAACAGCTGCACGCTCTGAAGTGGCATGGGCATCTTCAGCTGTACTCTGAGCTTGCCTAGCATAACGTACTCTTTTGGACTGACGAGATGATGCCTCGCCATTGATACCAAGGGTTGCTTCTGGAGTGTCACAACGGCGTTTGCCAGCGCGTGCCTCGGCGAGAGAAGCAGGGGGCTCTGAGATGCCCCTGGTGAAAGACTGGTCGAATGCCTGATTTGGGATGAAAGGGCTGACAGGGGCAGGCGCAAAGAGAGGGTCAATCCTGCTACCCACACTGCCTGTAGATTCGTGACTAGAGGCGTGGAGAGATGGTTGTTGCCCCTGGAAAGCGTATGGAGCTGGGTGGCCCAAGACATTCTGACCAGGCATGTGAACATCCAGGGGTACAACCGGCACGCGTGCATTCCGCGTTGCAGGCTGATATTTCACTCGACGGTACGGCCGAGGAGGCGGAGCCATAGGCGCTCGGGCGGGCGGACAAGGGAGAGTATCGTTTTCTCCGTCCGCAGGCAGATCAATTACCTCTCTGGAGTGATGCACAAGTGGTTGTGCCTCTGTACTGCTGCGAGAAGGACCGCCACTGGTTGGAAATGGCGGCACTGTAGACGCGGGCATGTTGGAGCCCTGTTGTCTACCCTGCATCGTCTGCAAGGTCTGTGAGTAGACCTGATTATACACTGTTCTCCAGTCGGGTGGAACGTGGTCCGGAAATTGACTGAGAGGCGGTATAGGGGCCCATGGTGCAGCCTGAACCCCTGCCGAACTCTGTTGAGGTTGCGCAGGGGGCTGCCTCGAGATCGAGTTTCCGTTCATTTGGTCGAAGAACCCTGCTGTACCGCTTCCAGACGGCTTTGGGGCTAGCAACGGGAGCTTGGCCCCCTTGTTGTGAGGTGATCTCATAGGGAGTCGTTTAGGCATGTTGTTAGTTGACGTGATGCAGAGATTTGTTACGATTTGTGATGCGACTAATGGGGATGTCCAGCGAAGGTCAAGAATCAGAGTATATGGGAGGTCAGCCCTAGGAAATGCAAGGAGAAAAGTTGGATTTGAGCACAGTTTTATCACCTTGTATGAGTCGAAGCCACGCGAGCAAAGAGTTGACTCTTCAGATCGCTTACCTGGTGCTCTATGCTGCCGGGACCCCCTTGACTCACCCTTTGACACCTGTGGTTCGCGTGGACCAACATGAGTAACAAGTATCTCACTCACAGTGTCGGCGCTGTATAGGGACATCGCAATGCAGAAAGGAATCAAGATTGTCGGCGGCACCAGTGAGAGGCAGTCTACCCAGGGCTCTCTCTGGGCAAGACCAGATACAGGAATACACTGTGCCTTTTTATACGTCGGTTACTCGTTGTTAAAGCCGTGGGAGAGAGCATCTTTTCATCGTGAATCCAGCTCACATTTCTATGGAGTTCCTATCTTTCGAGTCAACTGGATTTGATGTTGAATAGCCAGATTGCACATATGTAATAGCATCTCTTAGAACTACACGTATGGATCTCGTTGGCCAGGCTCGTTTTGCGAATCGAGACGATGAGGTTATTTGCGAGCGTTGGCGCATTCGGTCCAAGAGAGGCAAATGCATAGGTATGTAGTCTGTAACACGCGGCGACGGCGGCAAAAAAAAGCGTCAACATCTGGGCAAGCGATGAAGAGAAGGAGCAATTGTCGTCCAATGGACAGGAAAGTGATTGGTCAATGCGAATATTCACGACGTTCTGCCGATGACGGACACCAAGCCCGATTGGGAACGCGCCATCCGCCTCCAACTTTTGGCAGCGGCCTCTGCTTGACTACATCAATTCTTTTTCAATGGAGCAACAGAATGCACTGAACACAGTGCCACCGGCGTCCAGCCTACCGGCTACGCCATCGAAAGAACAAGCCCTAAAATCACTCGCAGGAAGTGGCAGCGGCGATGACTCAATTTTTCAGCAGCTCACAAGCAACCCATTTTTCACCGCAGGTTTTGGCCTGGCGGGTCTAGGTGCTGCACTAAGGATTGGACAACAAGGATTGAGAAGAGGAGGAGAGTTGTTGAAAAGACGTATGCTGGTTGATCTGGAGATCACACGACACGATGAATCTTATCCGTGGGTTCTTAATTGGATGACACGGCAATATCAAAAGTCGTTATCAGATACTGCTGAGAATGTGTATGTCATACGCTTGAATCCCAGAGTGTAACTATGCTGACATTTTGATAGAAAACCTGGTATGATGGAAGCTCTGATACGACGTTTTACACCGGGTCTGCATCATCTTCAGATTAAAACAGCAAGTCAGAAGAGTCCTGGAGGCGCGTCACATACACATTTCTCTCTGGTTCCCGGACATGGCAAACACATCTTGAGATTCAAAAATGCCTTCATCGCTGTGGATAGACAACGCGAGGGAAAAAGCTTCGACGCTCAAGGCCAACCTTTCGAAACCATCAAACTCACTACATTATACGCACACCGTCACATCTTCGAAGAAATGTTCTCAGAAGCACATTCGTTATCTATGCAAAGCATCGAAGGCAAGACTATGGTCTATACTTTGAGCAATATGCAATGGATGCCCTTAGGAGACGCAAAGCGCAAAAGACCTTTCGATTCTGTTGTCCTGGAAGAGGGCATGGCAGAAATGATCAGAGATGATGTGACCGAGTTTTTGAACGCCCGCACCTGGTACTTGGACCGTGGCATTCCTTACCGAAGAGGATATCTTCTGCACGGCCCTCCCGGAACTGGCAAGACATCTTTTGTACAAGCGTTGGCGGGAGAACTCGATTTCAACATTGCTATGCTCAGTTTGAGTCAGCGTGGTCTCACTGATGATTTGCTCAATCAACTGATGCTCAACTTGCCTCCTCGCACATTTGTTCTCCTGGAAGATGCCGATGCGGCGTTCAACAACAGACGACAACGCGACGAAGATGGCTTTAGTGGAGCTACAGTCACCTTCTCCGGTCTGCTAAATGCTCTCGATGGCGTTGCCAGTGCCGAGGAACGCATCGCTTTCATGACAACTAACCACATCGAGCGTCTCGACGATGCACTCATCCGCCCCGGTAGAGTTGACATGACACTGCGTCTCGGCGAAGCAACACGCTGGCAAATGGAGCAGATGTGGAATAGATTCTATGCACCGCTGGACGTTGATGGTAGCAAGAGAGGTTTGTTCCTGGAGCGCGTCGAGCAATACGGTCTGGTCAACTCAGTCAGCACAGCTGCTTTGCAGGGACTATTCTTGTACAACAAGGACGACCCTGATGGTGCTATCAATATGGTCGGACAACTGCTCATGGCAAAGACGGCATCTATGGAAGTGCCCAAGAAGAACTAAAATGTATGTAAAACAGAGCAATGTACGATACGACGTTGGAGATGAAGACTCTATCCTGATGCATCTCGAATCTATCTTCTTGTGCATGTCAGAATGACATGATTATTGATGTTCTGTCCAAATACGTATGTGTGGATGCAGAAATAATATCACACAAGCTCGCTCTACGCCTTGAGACGCATTCCCTGCATATCTTCCTGCGCATCCTTGATCAAGAAGCTGTACCACCAAAGCGTTGGGAAAACCGTCATAAGATGCCACAAACTGTGCGCGTCGATAGCGCCCCACCATGGCGGAAAGTCAAATAGCTCCAAGCTCATCGCAAGAATAACCCACGCGACAATCAAACCTGGCCATGCCGCCCACATCCTCTTGGTCTTTTGGTATCTGCTCACACTAAACCAACTCCAGATCAAATTCTGTACAATGCCCACTGCAACATTGGCAGCCATGTTGTAAGTATAGTCGAAGCGCCAGAAACTAAGGTAAGAGATGTGGGCGATGTAGAGGGTTATACAGAGACCAATCCATGCTCGGAGCACACTAGAGTGTTTGGGTGTGTCCTTGTCGAGGCGGAAGACCCGCACCACAGACAGGAAAAGACCGTATAGCACGCTAGCTCCAGCACCAAAGTAATCCAGCTTTTCCGTTAGCGCAAAGTCTCTGGTGTGGAAGATGCAGCTGAAGATCCAGCTCGCAAGACCAAAGTATCCAAAGCCCAGATAAAACCTCCTCAGAGGGTAGCTCGCAGGTATTTTTTCTCGGATGACTTTCATGCCATGGTCATGAGCGAGGAAATTGAGCAGAGAGAAGATTACAGAGAAGGGTTCCTGCATGCCGAGGAATCGGTAGAAGGGCCATTTGCCGTGGAATTGGAGGATTGGTTCGCGGTACGGGGGGTCACGGGCGAGGCGCTTGTCGGTGACGACGTGCTGGCAGGAGT
>Ga0058697_10000809_pt1 | contig 12508 bp, 12 predicted proteins | sample AgamicAsMae_FD_66619 | JGI IMG/M metagenome (GOLD analysis project Ga0058697, IMG submission 66619) | Agave microbial communities from Guanajuato, Mexico - As.Ma.e | ecosystem: Host-associated > Plants > Phyllosphere > Phylloplane/Leaf | place: Guanajuato, Mexico | collected 2012-06-04
AACCAGTCAAAAGCCGAGGCATTGAATCCGAACAGAGCGTCGTCGTAAGATTCGAGACCTGTGTTGGGCACTTGCCCTTGACCTGTGGTCGGCATAGCGGTATACATAGCGTTGGTTGTATGATCTTGTGGCATGGGATAGCTTGCAGGTTGGCCATATAGCTGCTGTTGTTCGTGCATAAAGCTATGAATGATGGTATCCACGTCTATATCAGGATCGAATTGTCCGGCAACCATAGTCGGCTCATGGTTGATGATAGTGTCGATGGGTAGGTGCGATCTTACGATGCTAGAAGTATTGCTAGGAGACGTAAAAGTGTTCGATTGTGATCCTGGCGTCACGTTAGACGAGGTGCGGTCAGTGACCGTATCCCTGGGATTGCTAGTGGCACTGGAACTGGTCCCCGGATCGTCTAGTTTGATGCCCATTCGCTTCTTTAGGTTCTCAATCACGATAGACGCCTTCTTGACTGCGTAGTTCGTAGCCGAATTCTGATCAAACACAGCAAGGCACGTACGAAGATGTTCGTGCGCCTCAGAAGTGGACGCCCTCGTGGCCGCGATACGAACATGTATTGTGGCAGCAACGTAAGTTGCGTACGAGATGAGGTATGGTGCTCGTCTCACGGAGAAAGACTTGTCGTAAAGCCGTACTAATTTCACTATGTTGATAGCAGCTTCTGTGCATGTCGCCAGTGACGATTTCGAAGTTGATGGCAACGTCAGATGTAGATGACCGTCAGCTACGAGCGGACGGTGGAGAAGCACCCTGAGCACATTCCACATACACTGGAGTGAGAAGACATGTGGTGGAGGAAGCTGCTGAACTCCGCTGTTGCCATCGGTGTCGATCCGTAAGTGCTCAGGTAGCTCAGCCATCCAGTCTTGTAGCTGCTTCTCGACATACTCCAAGTCTTGGACCAAATCTTGAGTACTTCGCTTCTGTTCCCTCTCGCAGTAGGTTCTGTCAAGAATTTGCTGGAGAATCATGCAGAGTTTGCAAAGTTGTCCGAAAGTTGACACACTATAGCTCGGCGAACCAGGATAACTTGGTCCACTAGCATATGCGAAAGGATGCCAAGCCTCCAGCTCCTCATAAGTGTCCATAAATTTGATAGGAACTTGACCGTCGATAGCTCGAAGACTGGCTGGACGACCTTGATACAATGACTGCATCTTGTCGACGACATATGCTGACCAATAGACTCGTCGACGAATCTCGAGATCCTCTTCAGAATATCGTTGCATGGTTGGCATCATGGCTGCATCTACATGTAAACCAACATCGACCAGCATCCTAAAGGCCGTTCCAGCATAGACCCAGGCAGCGCTCTGTTCGTCGCCGAGGGCAAAAAGAGAATTGCTCATCTGTAACAGGGCCTGGATGGTGGTGATCTCACTGTGGTCAAGTGCTTGACCGAGGAGATCACGCACTCGGTTGCGAAATTGCCAACCAGCTGTTCTGACATCGTTCGGATCTTTGCGCAATTCCAATCTTGGACTGAATTTGGAAGCTCCGTAGAATATTGCATTGAGTAAGATTTTTGAGAAGTACGGCCCTTTGCAGGCCATGTCTCGCATAAAGGCCGGTCGGTATGTGATGAGGAAAGAGTGGTGTTGCCGATTCCAATGGAGGTTTAGTAGATGCATACCGAGTTCGGGATCCACACCATCGAAATCGAGCTTGCCAGCACGAAAGTTGATGTTCTCGAGCTGTCGTTGCTCCGCTGCAGCAGCCACTAGAATCCTGGGCATCCATGTTTCTCGCTCCTTAGTCAAGTATGATCGGGATTGTCGGTTTGACGCTGCTGCTGCTTCATTGAAAAGTGTGCTTGTCGGACCATGATAAGTTGTGCTTCCGACGGATGCTGGCGTCTCGACCGGATCGTCACTTTCACGACGGATTGGCTCTGGGGGTACAGTAGTAGTAGGCTCCGCAGAAACATTAATGGTAGGTTCATCCCGGTGTATCGAGTGTTCTGGTGTTATCCCATTGGGACTTGCTTCAGGGCGAATCTGACTGTGACTTGCTTCAGTGTGAAACCGATTGTGTCCTGCTTCAGGGTGAGACTGATTGTCAGGAGGTGTGGTCCCTGAGACTCGTTCACGAAGACGTCTGTTCTCCTCTAGTAGCTCGTTCAGGGCAGCATTCGTGGGTCGTGGTTTCCGCGTGGGGCCACTAAACACGCACTCCTGCTCGTAGATCTCACAATTCTTACAGCGAGGTCGCTCCCCTGTGCACTTCATCTTGCGCTGTCTACAGTATGCGCATGCTTGCTGTGCACGGACATGCCGTCGCTCAGGAGGCATAATTTTCCGCGGCTTCTTCCTGCTATGCGAGTGTGGTGACACTGGTGAGAGGGAACAAGAGATACCGCGAGCCAGGCCCATGATGTGAGGCGGGGTCCGTGACGCGACAGGCGTGTGGTCAATGCTCAGCCACGGCCAGCTTGCTCCGAGCCTTCCGAGACGCAAACCGTCGAAATGCACAATCCTTTCGAAAAAGTGGACAAGCCCATGGAGAGTCGAAGATATGACGACTCTCAGTGGAATCTCTCAATCTGTTGAGAGAACTGTGCATCTCTTTAGCTACACGCTTGATATGTTCATGCACGGAAAAAGGTTTGACTCACGACTGCTGGACTCCTTCGCCATTAGCCGTCTCAAAATGCTCTCCTCATGCGTGAGGGTATGCTACGTATCAGCTATGGAGATGCACAGTGTCTTCGATAAATGGGAAGCGCCCTGTGAGAGGTGCGATTTCTAGGGCTCTCTGTGGGCTTGTCTGCCGTTCAGAAGGAACTGTGCATTCTCATAGGTTTGATTACCAAAGAAGATGTGTAAGAGAAACAGAGCTCAGTACACGTAGGGTGTGTCAAAGGTTACCTCTCCCATGCCCGACCTGTACTGCTTTCAGGCTTTAGAAAGGCACAATGACTTCTACATCGGGAGTTTGTCCACAGAGAGCTGAGAGTGAGAACTTTCTCGACGGATACCGATCTGCTTCTCCAAGTCTTTGTACATTCTAATAATAAGCAACGTGGTATCACTTTGCACACGAGAGAGATGTGTAAGAAGTTAAGAATCATCCGCGTAGATATGTTCTATGTAAAAAAAAATATGTACAAAAAAAGAGTCATTGAATCCCAGAACATTTCCCATAAATTTCGTAGTCAAGCAGTAAATCAAGAACTTGAGCACCGCTCATGACTTTTGAATGTACTCGACATGTGTGGCCTCCTCGCCAATCTTGACCTCTTCCAATGCTGCGCCTTCGAGTCCGCTGGTCAACTCTCCACCAAACACGACATCAATCTCCTCAAGCGACAGGCCCTTGGTCTCTGGCACGCAGAAGTAGACAAAGACGATCGAGACGGTCGTGCAAGCGGCAAAGACAAAGTAGGTACCGAATCCAATGTTCGAGATCATGTACGGCACCGATCTGGCGATGACAAAGTTGAACAACCAATGCGTGGCAGTACACAGAGCCATTCCTAAGCCTCTGATGCGAAGAGGGAAGATCTCAGAGCAGTAAATCCATGGCACCCCTGCATAAGAAAAGCAGAAACCGACTGCAAAGATGTAGATGAAAGTGACGGCTGCGTAGCCTCCGGCAGACAGGCCGACAGCGTGTGCGGCAGGATTTGCGATTTTGATGTATGCACCAATGAACCACATGGCAGTAGCCATCACAGCTGCGCCACCCATGAGCATCTTCCTGCGTCCGAAGCGATCGACTACGTAGTGCATGGCGATAATGACACAGACGAGTCTGACGATGCCGTAAATACCAGTGGCGTATAGACCGGTGGATTGTCCCTTCAGCCCAATAGACTTAAAGATCCTCGGGCTGTAGTAGTTGATGGCATTACTGCCCGCGAACTGCATAAATATGAAGATCAGGACTCCCACAACGATACGTCTGCGGTTGCTGGGAACGCGGAGCTCCTTGACCTGAGAGATTAGGCCTTGGTCATGGGGGCTTTCCAGCTGCTCATTGACAGTATCCATGATGTGAGTAAGCTCTTCTTGAAGGTAGACATGATCCTCGGGAAGACCGCGAAGCTTGCAAAGGGTGTGTGCTGCGATATCGCGAGACTTGTGTTGGGCCAGCCATCGGGGTGACTCGGGCACAAAGAACATTCCGATGATCAGAAGCACGCCGGGAATGAGCTGGACGGCGAAAGGCAAGATCCATTGTGAAGAGGTAGGCTTCATATTTCTCTGTACCCCATAGCAGATCCAGAAGCCGATGCAGGTACCGGTCTGGACGCTGATCTCGTAGATGCCGACAAGTCGGCCTCTTATCGCTGGTGGAGAAAGCTCGGCAATATAGAGAGGTACGAGTCCACTGGCAGCGCCGACGCCCTAGGCATATTGTTAGTGATAGTATTCTATTGGGTGGCGAAGCAATACTTACAAGACCTCCAATGGCACGACCAACATACATGACTGCAACATGGCCAAAGCTGACGGTTTGCATCAAAGATCCGGCACAGAAGACCAGACCGGCGATCATCAACGCAGGTTTGCGCCCAAGACGATCTCCCAATGGTGCGACTGCCAAGGAACCAAAGAAGCATCCTGCTTGTAGCAAAGAAACAATATTGGCGGAGAATGCATCTTTAGCGGTTGCGGAGGCGTGGGTAAGGCCAAAATCCTTGAGGAATGGCTTGAGAGTGATCGTAGTACCAATGAATGCTAAGTCGTAACCGAAGATGAAGGCGCCCATGGCGGCGACCATGGCAACGAGGTAGACATATGCATTGTATACCTCTTTTGGCGCTGGGTTGACGAGTGTGACGGTTGGTGCGTGTCTTCCAGGCATGTTGAGAGCTGAGTTAGGCGATGGGTTGCTTGGAGTTCTTGGTCCCAAGAGGACAAGAGAGCTTAGTATTTATGAACCCGCCAGAAGGATTAGACTCCAGTCGTAGCCCCAGGTTGGGGTTCGCCGATGAGGAAGATCCGGCATCGGTCCCGGGGTAACCGTCTGGAGTAGAGTTTCGTTTTTGCGGAGAAGTGTGGATCTCGAACGGCCGAACATGACCGTGGAACATGACTATCCGTGGCCTACGCTCTAGGATCCTCGGCAGCTGTGCCCGAGACTTGCACTGTGAATCTTGCCACACTCCCGCGTATGTTCCGTGGAAGTATTGATTGCGTATCAAATGTTCGGGAGAAGAAACGCCGCGAGTGATCGCGTGTATCAGAAAAGTCAACGGATATAAGTCCCGAGGCCAAGGCCTACGTAGTATCAATAGTGACTACTCATTCAATCTTTCCAACTTACTATGTTTAAGACAGTCGCACGACACATTGACGCTGCAATTATCCCTCGAGTCTTAGACTTCCACCCATCAATCATGCCAGGAATCATCACTTCTACCACTGCTGTGGCACCTCAAGCACTACCCAAAAAGCGAAGAGCACTGCCGGCTGTCTGGATGAGAGCTGGTACCTCAAAGGGTCTCTACCTGCATCGTAAAGACCTACCGCAGAGCCAACAAGACTGGTCTTCTGTCATCACACGAGTTATGGGCTCATATGATGCGGACCCTAAGCAGTTAGATGGAATTGGCGGAGCAACTTCGACAACATCAAAAGTTGCTGTTGTATCGCGGTCCACTCGTCCCGGCGTGGATGTAGATTACACGTTTGTTCAAGTAACAATCGGTGCTCCTAAGCTGGACATGACTGGCAACTGCGGCAACATCGCATCTGGTGTCGGTCCTTTCGCAGTCGACGAAGGCTTGGTCGATGTTCTTCCGGGACAGAAGCAGGTCAAAGTCAGAGTCTTCAACACCAACACGAATTCTGTCATGATCGAGACAGTCCAAGTCGACGACGAAGGCCACTTCCAAGAAGATGGAGATTGCCAACTTCCCGGATTATACTCGGTCGGTAGCCGAGTGCAAATGGGCTTTTCCAAGCCAGCTGGCGCCATGACCGGCAAACTGTTACCTTCAGGACGCGCAATGAACACCATCCTTATGCAAACCTCATTCAACTCCGAACCTATTCCGATACAAGTTAGTCTTGTCGACGCTGCCAACCCTTTCTGTCTTGTTGACAGCTCCACACTGCCGGACTTCTATCACCAGGAAGGACCTAGCGCAGCAGTTTCTATCGACTTCATTGAGAAGGTTCGAAGAGAAGCAGCGGTCTTGATGGGTCTAGCCAAGAATACCAACGAAGCAGCGCTCACCAGAGGCACACCGAAGATCGCAGTTCTGTCGAGACCAGTACCCGTGGAAGATAGGCCGTCGGTAGACTTCCAAGTCGTTGCTTACTCTATGGGCAAAGTTCATGGAAGCTTGCAGTTGACTGGAGCAGTGTGTCTCGGCACCGCAGCATGCACCAAAGGCACTGTAGCATACGAGCTTCGCAATGGCACATCTGATGCGAGGAAGAGGGAAGACTCTCCGATCGAGATGAATGATGTGCCAGATCTTGAGACCGTTCGTCTCCGACACCCCGGCGGTGATATGGATGTCGATGTCCGTTTAGATGCGAAGAGCCAAGTAGAAGAGGTGGTCGTGTTCCGAACGGCTCGCCGGCTTTTTGAAGGCAAGGTCTACTACCTGGGATGATTTAGATTGGACGTAATGATACCAACACTGATATGAGAGAATATAAACGCTAGTTCTTCAGTACAAACATGTTCTCACACTTGCGACTTGAATCCACCGACTCCAGAGAACCAGTCGAAAATGGTCGCAGGGAGCTAAAGTCGCTCTCTGGACAGGCGCGATCAAGGGGGTCGCTCCAAGCATTGCATTGTTCGACCGTAGCAGGAAAGACTAGACTGCTCGAGTGACTGCTTTGAACTGATTGTTGTCATGGCACGTGGATTGTCGTACCAGCCAGCAGGTGATGACTAAGCGGAGGAACTTCGGCGGTCCACGGATGCCTCCTTCCAGTTCTTCGTCGACCCTCAGCTCGGTCGAGCATCAAGTCTGTGATACCATGAGCAAACCCACGGTAAGCACCTGAGAAGTTCTGGTTCGAGCGCCATGATGATCAGATCTTATGCCTAAGGTTGGAATTAGTAACGGGTTCACTGCACAACCTCGACGCCCGAACGCTGTGACGCGTTCTCGTGTACATTTACCCGGTGAAAACACACCATTGACCTTAACTCGATATCAAGCTCACAACATCTCACATTCGTAGTTCCATCAGATCTATGCCACTTGCGTATTGAAGTATACAGGAAGGTATCCCAGGACGCCAAGAACTCTTCGTGATCGTCAACTTTTGCCCTGTCTCCAGATTATAAATCGAACCCCGCCTTTGTTCTATACAGCAAGTTATCCGAAAGTCTATCAATTGGACGTCATACAAACATCTCAACTTGTTCCAATCTGTCTCTGTACTTCCTTTCGAACCAGACAGCCTATCCATTGATTTCGGTTCACATCTCTTCAATAACACCTGTAACACCAATATCCAAGATGACCACCGCTACAGCATGGGTACAACACGAACAGAATGGCAAACAAGTCTTGACTAAGGAAGAAATTCAACTGCCATCGCGTGAAGCACACCAGAGTCTCGTATCTGTGCAATATGTAGCCCAGAACCCCACAGATAGTATGTTACACCGCCAATCCGCAAATGCACATGTCTGACCTCAATTGTGCAGTCCAAACACTCGACAGCAATGCATTCGGCGAAGGCACAGTCCTCGGCTGCGATTTCGTCGGCACCGTCGAGGAGCCCGGTAAAGACGCAAAGATCCTCAGCAAAGGAGATGTAGTTGCAGGATTGATCTGGGGAGCAGAGATCAAAGGGCTAGGAGCTTATGGCAGTCACACTTTTGCTGATGACCGCATCAGCTTCAAGGTTCCCAAGGGAATCAAACCCGAAGATGCGGCTACGGTGCCACTTGCCTCTTGTACTGCTTGGCTGGCTCTGTTCTCCAAGACATGCTTGAATATTCCCAAGAAGGAAGCAAAGACGAGTATCTTGATTTGGGGTGGTAGTTGTGAGTACACCGTGACCAGAAATATGGGTGGCTCCTAATCTGTGTGTAGCGAGTGTCGGACAATACGCCATCCAGATTGCTGCGCTCTATGGCTTCAACATCATCACCACTTGCAGCCCTCGAAACTTTGATCTGGTCAAAAAACTCGGCGCCACTCATGTCTTCGACTACAATGACTCGAGCGTCGTTGACAACATCAAAAAGGCTGCGCCAGACCTAGAATATACATTCGATACTATCGGGCAGAAAGACTCTTCGACACAGGCTTCTCACGCCATTGCCGACAAGGGTGGCGTGTTGTGCACTGTACGTCCCGGCAAGGCCAACACAGAGGGTGTTGCCAAGCATGTCAAGATCACAGATGTCCTTGTTTGGACAGCATTCCTCAAGGATCACCAGTACAAGGAGTTCCACTGGCCGGTAAGTCATGTCTGCCTAAGATCCTCTATGACAAAACAATCGCTGATAATGTATGCTCAAAGGCTTCGGTCGATGACCACGAACTCTCTGCTGAGCTATTCGAAAACCTTCCATCTTGGTTGGAGCAAGGCAAGATCAAGCCTAACAAGGTCAAGTTGATGGACCTTGACTCTATTCACGAGGGCTTTGATATGCATCGTCAGGGCAAGATTTCGTCCTTCAAGATTGTATACAAGGTCTAGATATGGTAGGGTACGAGAACGACTGTTTACAGCCTTACTATGTAGTCAAGTTATGCTTGTGCAGAAAAGCACTACAAAAGACAACTTCACATACAAGTTTGTGGTGCATTTCGAGACGGCAGAATATAGTAAAGGTATAGAGTATCATTACAACCATATGTGCACACATCATTCTTGGCAGAACCAGTATATAGGAGTCTAACCAGATATCAGGAAGCGAATGTGAACAAACCAACAAACAGCACTCCCGTCCAACAACGAACTCAATCTGTCGATGAAACAATTAGAACCCTGGGGCGGAGATGTGCTTGTGAGTTCCATCGTTCATGATGTCGATGGCAGCAAGCTTCTCGCTGTTCATCTTGTCGCCGTTCATGGGGTGGTCACCACCATCCATGAGACCCAACTCGGTGTAGATTCTATCGAGTCTAGCGCGGTCGTCGGCAGCGTTGCCAGCCTCATCACCAAAGACTTCGTCCATCTCTTCCAGAGTGAGACCCTTGGTTTCAGGAACCATGAAGAAGATGAAAGCGGCGGCAAGGAAACAGATGATGCCGAAGAAGATGAAGGTGCCGTAGCCCATGGAGGCGACCATGTCGGGGGTGGCCTGTCCGATAGCAAAGTTGTTGAGCCAGTTGGACGAGGCACCGATCGAGATACCCTTTGCTCTGACACCAAGAGGGAAGACTTCGGCAACGAGGACCCATGCACCAGGCTAGGAGAATAGTCAGTAAACGTCAAGCTGTGGAATCGTGATGTAGAGGCAATGACTCACTCCCCAAGAGTATCCAAAGTTGATCTCGTAGATCCAAACGAACACAACAGCGACCCAACCAGCGGCCTTGCCTGCACTGCCAGCCCAGTCGCTAGGCCCAAAGTGACCATACAGAGCAGCGACAATGATGTGCGAGATACCCATGCCGATGGCACCGGCGATGAGGACGGGCTTGCGACCAAGCTGATCGATGTAAAGGACGGCAGGAATGGTGGCGAGCATGAGCAAGATACCACCGACACCACTAGCCAGAAGCGAAGTGGTGTTGCCGGTCAAGCCCAAATCCTGGAAGATGAAAGCGGCGTAGTACAGAATAGCGTTGATGCCAGACCCTGCGCATGAAAGTTAGCAAGCACGACTCAACGCGATGGATCATGGAAACTGACATTGTTGGAAGACCATGGTGAAGACGGCGACAAAGACTCTCTTGCGAAGAGACTTGTTGGTGAACAAGGAGGCGTAGTCGTAGAATCCAAGCTTGAAGTTGTCCGAGAAGCTTCCGGACTGGAATTGAGGGAACTTGGCTCTCGATCTATCGACCTCGAACATGTGCTGGGCCTTGATCTCAAGGTACTCGAGTTGCACGATCTCACTGTCTTTGGATGCTCTTCTGAGGTCGGCGAGGATATTCAAAGCTTCTTCATCGCGGTTGTTCGATACGAGCCAACGGGGACTATGACTCGTTAGCATATACGTGACTATCATCTCATTCGATAGATCTTACCTTTGGGGGAGCCACATGATACCGATTCCAAGGATAAGAGCGGGTGCCAGCTGGATACAGATGGGGACCAACCATGCAGCATCAGACTGGCTCGCACCAGTGCCGCCAATGTAGTTGGTGCCATATCCTAAGCATACAAGTCAGGTGGCTGTACACATGGAGGGGAACGAAGGGGCATACCAATCCAGTAACTTATCATGATACCGACGCAGATAGCGAGCTGCTGGAGCGAAACGAGAGAACCTCTGATCTCAGCAGGTGCCAGTTCAGCGTTGTAACTATGGTTCTTGTTAGTTGACTGGGGTCGTATGAGGAACTGTAAAACTCACAGAGGCACAATCATGGACAAGATACCGACACCGAGACCAGTGACGAAACGACCACCGTAGATGTAGTCGGCATTCTTAGCGCATGCCTGAACGATTACACCGATCATGAAGACGCCCACACCGATCTGGGTGGCAACTTTACGACCGAACTTATCGGCGTTGTATCCGTTGATCAACACACCGACCCATGCTCCGAGTTCGAGAATACTGTTCCAGTCAGTGTGACTTCCGCCTGTGGTTGTCGAAAGAACCTACGCAGTAAGGAGACCTCTAGTAGTAGGGTTCTTGATAGACTCTGGGTTGACAGTTGCCTTGAAAGATGACATGTTCAGAACTTGTCCGAACATTCCTTGGTTGTCTGAGGGGCTACCGTCAGCAAAAGCTCGAGTCAAGCATTCCACAATCATACTCACATCCATAGACGAAACCACCGAGCGAAGCAAAGACGGCGAGAAGGAAAATGCGCGAGTTCTGGATGAGACCTTTGACACCCGATGGGCCAGCGAACTGAGCTCGTCGCTTGGACAGAGCATCATGGCCTCCACTTGTCGAGGTATGCATGTTGGAGGATGTGTCGATGTTTTTCTCGAATGGTTAATGATAGTCGTACGAAAATCGATCTTGTCTGGGGGAAGTGGAGGTGCTCCACAGATCTTATACTCGAGCAATGACTGGAGACGAGCCAGGTACATGGATCTACGGCACTCGTAGACGGTCAGAGGTCTGTGTGTGTATGAAGTACAGGTGAGCATGATTAGCCGCCAAATTGCACGAGGCGTGGACTAGGTTACATATGGATTTAGCCGCCGGTTGTCAGCCTACTCCTACTGTTTTGAGGACATGGAGGTCTCGAAAGCATGTGGGGATCGATGCGGAGGAGCGCGGAGGTGGTGGAGCACGCGCGAGTCCGTACCTATCAGGTGCGTTCGGGTTGAACATCTCAGGGTGGACATGCATGCCCAGTCGATTTAGCCTGAGCGGTTTGGGAAGGAATACCATGGATTGTATCGGCCCATGCGGACGACATCTTTAGACGGGCTGAAGATTTGTGATATCTTCGCTCTCGTCAAGAGGGTTCTGGTGACATATTCTGAGTACGTATGCGCAGTAAAAAGGAGACCAATCCCGACACTCAATGTTAGTTGCGAAGACACAGAACGAGCAAGGTCGTCGAGCTGTTGTGGATGTTGCAGACAACGATTGCGAACGCCATTGCCGGCCAAGCTTTGGTGGCGCCCAACATGTGGAAGCAAGCCTTTCAAGCCCACAGACAAACTGAACCCGACAACAGCGGCATCAACGTGGAAGACGCATCATACCCAAGACAGTATGAGCGCTAGCCTCAGCCTGCTAGACACATGATGAGACGTTACTGCGTATGGGCGTTCCGAGCTATCCAGACGACCAACCAAGTATTGGATACCTTGGACCCGCGCGGCTTGGGTGATGTGACACGACTGCAAAAGACGTTCTGGACGGTGGATGCTCTGCCGCGAGACGTCGGTTGCGGAGCCGCTCTATCGGCTGTATTCTGTTCTCCTGGAAATTACTCACAATGTGGCGAGCAGCAACAATCGATTGATCTAGACAGCAGGAATGTTGCAAGCTCTTTGAGAGTAGTAGACCTCTCTTTGCTGTTTCTGCAATCTCGACTCCACGCGTCCTCTGCATTCTTTTGGGCCACAGTTGCTCCGGAGATCATGAGATCAAGTGCGGTCTGTCAAGTATAAACGAAGTAAACAACTTCCGAAGAGCTTGCGGTTGTTCAAGAGTTCATGGCAAATACACGGTGGGGGCGACCCTGGCTTGACTCAAATGCGCATTCCTTCTGGTCAGAATCGATCATCGATTGTCATGAGGAGTCTTGATGACTCGAGAGCATCGAAATATGGAGGACCTGTACGATATTTCTGCGACAATTATTGGTATGATGTGTGGAACACCAAAAATGAAATTTATGTTTTGTAATCCACAATCTTCACGCACCCTCATGATCCCAGGCCTTTTAACGCTCTAGCCACCTGATCAAAAT
>Ga0058697_10000811_pt1 | contig 12494 bp, 12 predicted proteins | sample AgamicAsMae_FD_66619 | JGI IMG/M metagenome (GOLD analysis project Ga0058697, IMG submission 66619) | Agave microbial communities from Guanajuato, Mexico - As.Ma.e | ecosystem: Host-associated > Plants > Phyllosphere > Phylloplane/Leaf | place: Guanajuato, Mexico | collected 2012-06-04
CGGGGTCGCGGATGGCCTCTTCGCGTGAGATATCTGGATTCCTGCGACTACGTTGTCCTGTAGAGAGCTCTTCGTTGTTTATCGAAGCACGGTAGATCTGCATCGGGTCACTTTCCAAGTCCAAATCTGCGTTCTCAAAGATGCTTTCTCTGACGAGTGGTCCGAACAAATCACGCATGTACTTGCGATCGCGGGGACTTCTCACATAAGCAGTGAGCAATCTGCTCCACAAGAATGTACCCCGGAGGTAATCTTGGAGAGAAGCACTGTGCTCTGCTTCTTCTTGGATGGAGCGTGTCACTAGCTTCAAGAGGTAGTACTCTTCTCTGCGTTTCTGCGCAAATCCGAAAAGGCCCATCATGAGAAGCTCAATCCTCTTACTCTCTTGCTCTGGCATGCCTTGCTCTTTCAACTTGTGGAAGAGACGTGCAAGATACTGTGGTTGAGTTTGCAAGAGGAAAAACAGCTCCTGATAGTGCTCAAGCTTCCTCCTCGAGTTTTTGTTCAATGCTTTGAGGTCGAAGGGATCCTTGGACGAGATTTCAGTGTTGTTCAGGAGACTACCAATGTGGCCACCAAAGTGTCGTTGATGTTTGACAACTTCGTCCAGAGTGATTTTGTTCTTGACAAGCAACGCAATCTTGATGTCAAGCTGATCGATGTATTGCTCAGCCATCTCGTTCTGTCGCACACGCTGAACAACAGTCTTGCGCAGTCTCTCAAACTCAAGCTCCTCGTCGAAATCGAAGTCGCTGTCATTGAGGAGATGAACAAAGTTCTTCACTGTACCGACAGGTGGGTTCTTTCCGCTAGTCAAGCTTTTATAGGCTTGACCTTGCTGACGGGCACGAATGATGCTCTGGACCTTGATGACCTTCTCCATGTTTTCCTTGTAGAAGCGTTGCTTCTCGGCAAATTCTCGCCTCACGAGTGTTCCACGGATGGCAGATTGGAGTTCCATAACGGCATCCTCTTCCTCTTCAAGTTGTCCGAGAAGAGTACCGATATCGCGGCGGCCGAGCAGAGCACGAGCGAGACTCTGCAATTCGACAATCTGGCCCTCTTGCTCGTTAAGCTGACACAAAACATCGAAGACTCTTTGACGCTCGAGATAGGCTCTCGATAGAGACTGCAGGTCTTTGATCGCTGACTTTTGTGTGTAGAGAGCGTTGATGTCGGCATGGTGCTTCTTGCGGAACATATGACCACGAGCAGAGCTCTGGAAAGTGAGAATCGAGTTTTCGCGGTAACTGAGAGCATCCCTGATAGCGTTTACATCCTGACGGCTACAGCCGGCCCTGAAGGCGGACTGCAATGCGACGATCGAAGGCGATTGCTTTTGCAGATCGGACTTGAGCTTTCTGTATGTACGTCTCGCTTTCTGTCCACGTGCTGCGGACTGCAGTTCAAGCCAGGCAGGAGTCTCGGTATCCAGAGATACGCGAGTGTGTTCGAGTTTCCGACGCTGTATGAAGCCAGCCATAGCGTGTTGGAGTGTTGCGACAGATCTCGAATGCTTTCTAAGCAAATCGGCATTTGCGGCGTGCCCCTTCCTCTCGAGCATACCCCTGATCGCGGCTTGCATAGCGACAACATCTTGCTCAGACGCTCGAGTGTCCTCGAGTTGACGCTGGATCTGAGTTCTCTGGAGAGCTCCTCGAATGGCAGCTTGCAGAGACATAACTTGCTCCTCGGAAGCATGACCTTCTTCAATCTGACGCTCAACCTGCTTTCTCTTGATCGCTCCTCTGATTGCTGCTTGAAGCCAACGAATTGGTTCTTCGGCTTCGCGCGTGGCTTCGTATTGGTCACTAACATTCCATCTGCTCAGAGCACCACGAATAGCAGCCTGAAGATTGCGGATGCCCATATTCTGCTTCTGCATGTGTGTACGCATTTGCTTGACTTCAGCTCTTGCTTTGCGAGCTCGGAACAATGATTGGAGGGTGACGACTTGCTTCTCTTGGCTTTTCCAGGTCTGCTCCCGGTTGCTGCGATGCTTGCGAATGAGAAAGCCTCTAGCAGCACTCTGCAGCTGAACAGCAAACCGTTTCATGTCCATGCGATAATCTGAGATCTGACGAGCAAAGTCTCCACGGATTCGTGATTGGAGGTCGACGATGGCTTCTTCGGCGTCCCATAGCTGATTCATGGTGTCACCGAGTTTCAATCTGACCATGGCTCCACGAACTTGAGATTGCAAGTCCTCGATCAACGCTTCGTGTTCAGAAAGTTCTCTTTGAATTCTTTCTTCCTCCGTCTCGACGGGCTCGGGTTCTGGTTCTGGCTCTGGTTCGCCGAAATTGGCTCCCATGCCCGAGAAATTAGGCATACTAATGCCTGCCTTATCAAGACCCTTCTGCATGGCCTCGAGTTCATGGTCCTCAAACTGTAGTTGACCCACCAGGTTGCCAATACGGAAGTCTACCACTCCTTTGCGGAAAAGAAGCCATGACAGAGCATGAATACAGTAGATGACCTTGGGAATGTTCTTCTTCTCGTAGAGGTCGACCAGTTCGAAACGGAAGAGTTCGGGCAGTTCCATCTCGGCGAGAAAGCGGAAGAACAGAGCAATGTTGTCGGAATGGCGGAACTGCAGACGTTCATGCTTGAAGATGCGGATGGGTCGGTCAGGGTGGATGGCTTGCACAACTTCAGCCAGCGTAACACCGTCTCTGAGGCCCTCCTCGAGCTGAACAATCTCGGGAATCTGTTTGTGGATGATGTCTTCGATCCACTCTTTGGCTTCACCAATGTGACACAGATATTCGTAGGCCTGCAAGAACTGACGCTGGCGGTCCATCCATTTGCTAGCCTCCCAACTGCTTGTAAACTTGCTGGTGCTTTCTGTGCCCTTTTTCTCCTTTGTTGTCATGGTGCGTTGTAACCTCCTGCGGCCATGCAAACCAACCACCTCTTGTTCAGGCGACTTGATCGAAAAGTCGTCATCGTCGGTAGTTTGGGCAAACTTGCTAAGCGTGCGCAAGTGTTTCGTGGCCGATCTTTGCAAGCCTTGTAGCTCTGACTTCTCGATGTGACCGGGCGAGGCGAAGTGGACGTGAACGGAATTGCGGTTGCCGCGGTCGTGGGTAGGAGCTCGAATGGAATCGGAGCGGGAGATTGCAAGCGAATGCGGTCGAGACTTCATCGGTGGTGATGTGGGCATGGGCGAAGCAGACTCGGAGGTTGGCGTGCTGTTGTTAAATGGGTCCATTCTAGAGTCATGCAGACTTTTGGAGCGTGAGTGTGATTGAGTATGTGATAGCGAATGTGGCGAGGGCTTCTCAGGCGATGTGCCGGGAGCCTGTTGTAGTGGCCTCAGAGCAGTACGGAACTGATCAGGTGTGACTGGCGGCGCGACATTGGCCTCCTTGGCCTCCCAGAAGCCTTTTGCTTTTGGCGAAGCGGTGGCCTCGCTAAGTCCTCGTTTGTGGTGTAGATGGCTTGTTGATACGCTGGTCGTATGGCGCAGCGGGCTCCCAGGCGTCGAAGGAGATGCCGGCACTTGCCTGCGAGATTCTTGTAGATAGGATGCCATGGCGTCTTATGGAAGGAGCGACCCTGAATGAATGGGGAAGGAGTGTGGTTGCCGACTTGTCCGTATCCCAGCGGCACTCGCACAACAGCGAGACGGCGGATTGTTTGTCGAGAAAAGAGCGGCGACGTCGCCCGCAACACTGCTATTAGCAATGACAGTACGAGCAGCAGACAAGGGAAAAGTCGTCGACTCGACCAGACGGCATAGCAGGGCAGAAATCGATTGCTTTGCAACGCTCAGTCCCCGTAAACACGCCCGTTACAACACCCGTTCTTGATTTCGCTTGCGGACCAAAGTCACAAGCTTTTGAAACGACCGTTCGTTCCTAGCAGACTGGATACCTGCGGCCTCGAAGAATAGTTGGCGCTGAACAGAGCAGCAGGCTGGCGTGATGTGTTATGCAGGAGGATGGTGGGCCGAAAAGCTCGACTTTCAGGTTTGTTTGTCAACAAGCCCACCCGCATCCGAAACCAAACCTTGTTACTCAAACACTAAATATTCTCATCAAGGGATCCTTTCTACTTTGTTAGACCTTGCGTCAATTCTAACCAAATCCGAAGGAAGTAACATTCTATCATGGTCTATAGCGACAAGAGCTCTGGATGATGAGATTCACTTTTGCATTCTCAGGGCTGGCTTGACCGCTGGCTGTATTTTCTCACTTCTCGGACTGGCGGGCTGGCTAGTGCTCTCATCAAGGCATCCCACTTTGTCTCAATGTTTGGAAAATAACGAAATGAACGACAAGACCTGAGACAGAAGTGATGATACAGCGGCCTTGTGAGAATCTTGGCTACCACGACTACGTACCTGCTCGTTCTAAAGCACCTGTCATTGAGCAGAGTGTGGAACAGATCGGTGCCAGAACTACCAAGTAGCTGATGGTGACGGTGATAAGTAAGAAGGGTCCTGTTAAGACCGATGGTCAAACATTGCAAACTCGAGTGCACAGATCGCGGGTGGGCCGTGGCCGAAGCCTGCTCGTCGAGGATGCGCAGAAAATCTCGAACAACTCTCTTTTCTCTCTTCTTTTCTTGGGGAAAGTATTCACACTTGAACCCGTCGACCTCTTCGTCGTACTACTTCCAATTGAGATACCCCTTTGCGTCATTTGCCTTTTCCTCAAGATCCGTTTTCTTTTCTCTTAATCACACGACACACGACTCTCCGCCAAAATGACCACTCAGGTTCCCGTTCTTCACAAGGAGAAGATCCTTGACTACCAGAACGCCCTTGACATTGTCAAGAGCGAGTACCCCGAGCGCGATGGCATCGACGTCCAGACCCTTCTCGACTCGAAGAACAACGGCGGTCTGACCTACAACGATTTCCTGGTTCTCCCTGGTTACATTGGTATGAGCCGCTGAATGCGCATGCGCACCATTATCAGCGTGCTTACTTCTCAATCCAGGCTTCTCCGCCAACGAGGTCACCCTTGACTCGCCCGTCACCAAGCGCATCTCCCTCAAGACTCCCCTCCTCTCTTCTCCCATGGACACTGTCACCGAGCACAACATGGCCATCCACATGGCTCTCCTCGGTGGTCTCGGTGTTATTCACCACAACTGCTCTGCCGATGAGCAGGCCGAGATGGTCCGCAAGGTCAAGCGCTACGAGAACGGTTTCATCCTCGACCCCGTTGTCATCTCCCCCGAGACCACCGTCGGCGAGGCCATTGCCCTCAAGGAGAAGCTCGGTTTCGGTGGCTTCCCCGTCACTGGTAAGCAAAAAAAAATTTCTTCGCTCTTCCCGTTTGAGGATGACTCAACAAATATAATAACTTTCGTTCAACCGCATTCAAGTCAATCTGTTGTGGAGAAATATTTTGGAATCTGAAAAATACACACAATCCCATGTTTTGTCTGAGCTCTGTTCAAGAACAGCACGGCTAACACGAATTTACAGAGTCCGGCAAGCTTCGCTCCAAGCTCCTCGGTATCATCACTCCCCGTGACATCCAGTTCCACGACAACCTGAGAGACTCTGTCAGCAAGGTCATGTCTACCGAGCTCGTCACCGCTAAGGCCGGTATTGAGCTCGGCGAGGCCAACGCCATCCTGCAAAAGTCCAAGAAGGGCAAGCTCCCCATCGTCGACGACAGCGGTAACCTCATTTCGCTCGTCTCGCGCTCCGACTTGATGAAGAACTTGAACTACCCCCTTGCCTCCAAGCTCTCCGAGTCCAAGCAGCTGATCGCCGCTGCCGCCATCGGCACCCGCCCCGACGACAAGGCCCGTCTTCAGAAGCTCGTCGATGCCGGTCTCGACATCGTCATCCTCGACTCCTCCCAGGGTAACTCCATGTACCAGATCGAGATGATCAAGTACATCAAGAAGACCCACCCCAGCCTCGATGTTATCGGTGGCAACGTTGTCACTCGCGAGCAGGCTGCTGGCCTCATCGCTGCTGGTGTTGACGGTCTCAGAATCGGTATGGGCTCTGGCTCCGCCTGCATCACCCAGGAGGTCATGGCTGTCGGCCGCCCCCAGGCTGCTTCCGTCCACAGCGTCACCTCGTTCGCTGCCCGCTTCGGTGTTCCTTGCATCGCTGACGGTGGTATCCAAAACGTTGGCCACATTGTCAAGGGTCTCGCCCTTGGTGCCAGCACCGTCATGATGGGAGGTCTCCTTGCCGGTACCACCGAGTCGCCCGGTGAGTCTTACGTCTCTCGCGAGGGTCAGCTCGTCAAGGCCTACAGAGGTATGGGCTCCATCGACGCCATGTCGGACAAGAAGGCTGGTGTTGGCTCTACCAACCCCAACGACCCCAAGGCTTCCAACGCCGGTACCGCCCGCTACTTCTCCGAGGGCGACAACCTCCTTGTTGCTCAGGGTGTCTCTGGTTCCGTCCTCGACCGTGGATCCGTCACCAAGTTCGTTCCTTACCTCATTTCGGGTGTTCAGCACTCCCTCCAGGACATTGGTGTCACCAGCTTGGTCGCTCTCCGCCAAGGTGTCATTGATGGCGAGGTTAGATTCGAGCTCCGTACCGTCTCTGCCCAGGCTGAGGGTAACGTTCACGGTCTCCACAGCTTCGACAAGAAGCTCTACGCTTAGAGGAATTAGACCATGAACGGGAAAAAGCGATGGGTCGGTTACGATAAAAAAGATGGGAGTTACACTGTGGAGTTCGATTGAAAGCATTTACATTTGGCGTTCATGAACTGGGAAGGGAGGAATTTGAATACGAATTCATGCTGCGCATATTTTGCACATACACCTCATTTGTCCTTGACTCTTTCTTTCTATGTGCATGTGATGTGTCTTGCAGACCTGTGCCACCTTCTAACTCGCCAATGCTCTGTCCATGATCGCTCGAGCTCACAGCTGCAAGCGAGGTATTTCCAAGAAGCAGTGTTCGGACAATCGATGTGTCAACCGAGAGCCAAACGCTCTACGTGCCAACTGAAGCTCTTGTAGTACGGTATTGATAGCCTAGCTCCACGTCTCTGGAGAGCCTGAAGCAGAGCTATAGTGACGTATCGAATATCGTCGAGAAGGACTTGGTCGTGGGTATCAGGGTACGAGCATGGGGGCATGGTGACACGGCAGGCCCGGGAAGCTGCGTTCGCTGCTGCTTCAAGTCGGCGGCTTGATTGCATGCGGGAAGTGTAGGACACGTTTGTCCAGACGTCGTTTGTTGACTTTCACGTCTCTTGCAGGCACCTTGATGAAGCTGGACAATGCAGTACATGTCTCCACGTCGGCTGAGCTGGTCCGAGGCCTAGCCTATCGATCAGTTCAGTTTCACTCAACCAACTCAGCAACACTACTAGGGTCTCGCGCTCATTGTCGTCTGGTAAGACAGGACGTGAGTAGCACATGCAGAGCTCATTGAGGACGTCGCTGGAGTGCTCGTTGTCAGCGGCTCATCGCGCCCACTTGGCAGGCGCAATTTGCTGAAGCTCGCAGCGATCGTCGGGTTGACCCGGGAAGGCGCGGGCGACGACTTTTGGCCTTTCGACGTCCGGCTCTCGAATCACCGGCCGCATGGAACATGAAACCACGTTCGAGGCCATTTCCGTTTGCTTGAGCTTCCAGTTGTCGACTCTGGCAAAAAGAGATGGACTTCAAGGATGGGGTAGCTGGTTGCCTTTATCCTTGCTGACGATGCGCGATGCCTGCAGCCCATGCTTGACGCATCCTGGAGACACTTTGCTTCTTTGAGCATTGAACGACTCGCTTGTCTTATGCTAGCCGCCTACCTTGAACGGTTAGTCTCTCTATTCCTTGCTGGAAATGGCTATCCAGGCAAGTCGACAACTCACTATACCACAATGCATACGTCCTGTCTACCTTGACGCCTGATGAGAAAGAATTCATCGAGCTGTCAGCCTCTCTTCGTGATCGTCCAGCACATTCAAGCCGCAGTCGCTTGCCCAATACCACGATATATACCTCAAAGGTTTGTTCATCCGGAGCTTTCTAAATTCCATTGGACAGCCATGTCATGTCTCTCCGTCCAAGTCTCGAACAAGTCACCATTATACATGACATTAATCGCCGCTATGTTCTCCAAGGCTGACCGTGTGGTCAAACTGGAGTACTGCAGGAATCAATCGTTCAGTCTCAGCCTCCATCACTGACCATTCGACATCAAACTGAATAGAGCGCTTTGGCTCAGTTCACTCGGAGTGAAGCACGCCCCAGCCTAAACAGTTGGCTGGGGGAGCTCCAGATCACTGACGCGGATGCGGGCGCTATTGATTTAGACTATCGTTGGCCATCGCTTCTGTCACTCTCTTGAGATATCAAGTTATATATCACACCTCGAAATCACTGTGGACGCGAAAATCGATTGACTCTGGAGCTGAGCCGCACGAAGTTGAACGGCATTGTTCTGTTTTACTTCGCAGCTATTGCTGTTGTGAGTTGAATTGAAACTCCTAACATCGGCCAGGATTCGGAGGCGGATGGTCTGTGTGCTGAGCGCAACTGGCCAATTGTCGAGCTTCGTGGAGTGGAAGAGACCCACTTGGACTCGGTTAAGCTACGCCTCTTGGCCTTGAGTGAAGCAAACGAGGCCAAATCACACGGCCACCGGACCGGCAGTACAAGAAAATTCTGCGTGGGCTCCCACGGCTTTCCCCCTTGACCTCTGCTCACTCGTCGTCCACCAAGGGAAAGCTTCCGCCCCGATCTCTCAACCCTTATCTTCCATCCTTCATCAACAACTCTCCTCTCCATCCCCTTTCACACATCCATATCATTCGAAATGGCCTCCAGAATCGCCCCCAAGTTCGCCCAGATGGCCGCTCGCCCTGCTGCCTTCCGCGCAGTCCAGCCCAAGGTCGCCCAGCGCGCCTTCTCTGGTAAATCATCACCACCTCAACGTCACCTCATCACACCTCCATCGAAACATCGAACCATCCTCCACCTCCATCACCGTTTCATCCATCAATGACAAGCTCAATTGAATTGAAACAACAATGTTCTGACGCTCTTTCAAGGTCTCCGCCAGGCCACTTTCGTCCGCCCCCAGGCCGTCTCCATGGCCCAGAAGGTCGCCCCTGCCGCCCGCCGCGCCTACTCTTCCGAGATGGCCAACGCCCTCGTCCAGGTCTCTCAGAACATTGGTATGGGTAACGCTGCTATCGGTCTCGGTGGTGTAAGTACCCTCCCGTATATCATGTCGGATGTTTTGGACCTCAACAATTCTCGTCCAACTCATCTTCAATGATACTACACCTGTACTTCCCAGTACCTCGAGCTAATTTTCTGCAGGCTGGTATCGGTATCGGTCTCGTCTTCGCTGCCCTCCTCCAGGGTGTCGCCCGTAACCCCTCTCTCCGTGGCCAGCTCTTCTCTTACGCCATTCTTGGTTTCGCCTTCGTCGAGGCCATCGGTCTTTTCGACTTGATGGTTGCCATGATGTGCAAGTACGTGTAAACGTCTTCACCTCTGCAATGAGCGATGTCTTTTGGGGAGTTCAAAGTCAACGCCGGTCTGCGTGGAAACCAAAACATCGACGTGTACATTATTTTCTATTGACGCCCGGAGGGATGAATTGTCGAAGGATGATGACATGGCCAGGATACGACGGGGCTCTTTCAAGACTTTCTTAAAAACAAACAAGAAAAACCTCTACTCATACATTGGGGAGGCTTTTTGAAATGAAACGCCTGTCCTGACCACACCAACTGACGTTTACCCTTTTTCTCGATGTGACACAACAGCTGTTTACTCACGGCTTGCTGCTGATCGATTAATGTGACACTACCGCAACAGCCAGTTCAATGCGACATCTCGACCGCCACATTGCAGCGACCAACCCTGGATCTATAGTTCGGCTGAATGCAATCTACAATGTCCGATTACCATTTCTGTATCTTTTGAACATCTAGAATAGCTTTCTGAACGAGCTGTAGCTCTTTGGAGCTTGAGCTCTTGCGCCTGGAGCTCAGGACAGCTTGCTTCCAACTTTGCGGCTTCGAGCCCCAAGTCAACGTCGCTTCCCTGTTAAAATCACTCGCAATGCTTCTAACATCACCACGACCACATTCTTGTGTCTTCATCGAATGTCAAAAATACTTGTAATTTACAAATAATCGATCTCGTCAGTGATAGTTGTACCTGTCTCCTTGTTGGCCGCCACACATCGATTTCTCTCTCTTGCACACCTCCGAAACGGGCGCTAGACGTGCCTCGGCTGTCCGCATCTATACATCCCCCTCCACAAGTCTACATCCGAGAACCATCTAACTACTCCTTGTACTATCTGATATATCGCCTCTGTTCTTCTCTACACTCTATCCTCGGTGCACTCTGTATGCATTTTGCTCGTTTGTTTGCGCCAACCGCACTGGCATTTCCTACCGTCGACGTCATTGCTTTTCGTGCCTCAAGACCATTGATATTGTCAAGCCAAACACGAACAACATTTCGCAGCATGTCAAAAACTACAGCTCTGGGGAGAGGGTATGAGGGAAACGGCGAGAAGGGCAAGAAGGCGCCTGCTATCCCGAGACCGAGTTCAAGGTACGTGGTGTGGTTTGTCGTGCCTGGCTCGCGATTCATGCTTTTTGATATTGGCAACTGTGTTGTTCAATATCGCAACTTCCCTTCCATCACCTTCGTCTTTCATCAGTCGATGACCTTGCGACATCACGTTCCATTACCAGACTTTTCGGATCTGTCGCCGAGGTTGTCATTGCTCAATCGTTCAGAGATGTCAATTAAATGATGTTGCGAGTGCGACCCTGACTATATCTGCATCCTGCCCCATCAGCTATAGCATCGAAACAACTTTTGCTTCTCAGTCGACTGACAATACTTGCAGCGTCTTGTTGATATCGCCACAAAACCACATTCTACTACTGCGCCGCGTTCAAACTTCGTCTTCGTTTGCTTCCGCACACGTCTTTCCAGGCGGTAACATATCTTCCTTCCATGACGGCGACCCACCAGCCCCTGAAGACGCTTCTCGCCACCATGATAGCGAGGTCTATCGTATGGCCGCTGTCCGCGAGACTTTCGAAGAAAGTGGCATATTGCTGGCGAGAACCAAGGATGGCAGGTTGTTGGAGGTGGACGAGGATGAGAGGGTCAAAGTCAGAAAGCTTGTACACGGAGACAAGATCAAGTTTGAAGACTGGTTGGACGAGAAAGACGCAAAGGCTGATCTGGGTAAGCTTTTCTGCGGCTATGTGACTGCTGTCTTGGAGCAAAACTGACATCAAGGCAGATAATCTGATCCCGTTTACTCGCTGGATCACACCCACCAATCTACCCAAACGCTTCACAACACAGATGTACATCTACCTGCTCCCTCTCAGCAACACACCCAAGAACCTGCCATCATCCTCTTCCAACGCCGAGGAAGACGAGCCAGAGACGATGATCCCAGTCCCCACCCACGACGGCGGCCTCGAACACACCGCCGCCCGCTTCCTACCTCCTGCGACATGGCTACGACTAGCCCGCTCCTCGCGCATCGTCCTCTTCCCTCCTCAGTTCTTCCTCATGTATTTACTCTCACCCTTCCTATGCCCACAAGGAGATGTAGGCAAAGAAGCCCCAACACCAGATGCCGCAACACTACAAAAGCAGCGCGATCAAGTGCTTGAATTTGCCAGGCAAGGCAACTGGGGTGAAAAGTGTATTTCTCCTACTGTGCTGGGAGGTAAGAAGAGGGAAGATGGAAGAGTGGTGCTAGGGCTGGACAAACCTGGTGCTGAGGCGGAGGCTGAGGGCAGAAAAGGAGATGACGAGAGAGTTGTGTTGGTAGAGTTTAAAAAGGAAGGACCCAGGAGGGTGGAAGTCGGATGGAGGAAGGAGGTGTTGGCCGAAGGCCGCGAGAACAAGTTGTAAGACTGCAAGTTAGACATAAATCTAGCCATATTATATCGTCGAGTATCTCAGCACTCGAATAGCATCTTGCAAGTGTCCGGGCATTTACTAGTAATGCTCATGAATCAAACCTTCACATCATTTATCCATCGTCCGTCTCCCTTCACTTATCAGGCTAGATATTCACCTCGAGTCCCCTTCATCACCGTAGTCGGCTGAGTGGTGTAACGGCTTACACTCACGCCTCGACCGCATTCAGTAATAAAACCACCGTTCAAATCCCGCCGTGTATAGTCTTGAATTTGCCGCATGGCAGCCTAATGTCCGTCATTGGTTGGCTTTGATCAAGGGAAGATGGATGTGAGTTTTTCCCAAAGAGCTCCTCAGCTCTGGTTTTTTGCTGGTTTGGTCATCAGTGCTTTGGTTTTTTGCTTTTGTGTCAAGTGGTTTGACGAGTGTGAAAATTGAATGCATGCTTTCAGAGGCTGTGTACTATATAGAGACTGCAAGGTTTAGTTGTAGCCTTTGTTGATGGTAGTGCATTGGATGCCCTGCAACAAACTCTCATCCACATTGCCACACGAAAACTCATTCACCGTGCCATTAGGACTGCTCAGATTAATATCCGACAACTTGATGTTGGTGCAAACGCTCGGGCTACTGCAAAC
>Ga0058697_10000812_pt1 | contig 12476 bp, 14 predicted proteins | sample AgamicAsMae_FD_66619 | JGI IMG/M metagenome (GOLD analysis project Ga0058697, IMG submission 66619) | Agave microbial communities from Guanajuato, Mexico - As.Ma.e | ecosystem: Host-associated > Plants > Phyllosphere > Phylloplane/Leaf | place: Guanajuato, Mexico | collected 2012-06-04
AATGGCCGTTTCTTGAGAACATAAAAGGCTCATGGTATCTCCACAAGATTCAACTCATACGGCCCAAGTAACAAGTGACACAAGATACCAAGCCTACTACTCATACCTTCGCTGAACCAGATCTACCTTCGTTCTCAATCAAGACATACATCCTCCCTTCACAATGCATTTCACTACAATCGCTGCTCTCCTTGCTTCCAGGTGATTTAAACCTATCCCTGAGCCATGATACTTGCTAACAACGATACAGCGTTGTAGTCAACGCCATGCCTGGTGGTGGCTGGTCCAAGACTACTTCCAGTTGCATCACCAAGTCTACTTGCTCCGCCACTACCATCCCCTACACGTCCATCTTCACCAAGCCCGAGACTTCTGTCTCCACTTGTGTCACCAGCTACCCTTCCACTCACACAGGTTCCGAGACTAAAGTCTACACAACTACTGAAGCTTCTTCCACCGTCGGCAAGTCGACTGAGACGGTCTGGAGCACCGTCACCAAATCCAATGTCTGGACCACCTACACCCAGGTGAGTTATTCTTTTTGCCTACGATCAAGTGTCTTCCACATATGCATCGACTTGTTCTTTTGTGGACTGCTCACTTATGGTTACGTCAGGTCTGCACCAAGAAGCCAATTGTCTCTACGAAGACCTGGGTTGAGACTAAGCCCGTGGTCACTTATGTTCCTTACACCTCAACCGTCTACGTCACTGAGACCAAGACCACCACGGTCCCCAAAACCTATGTCACCTACTCTCCTACCACAGAGTACAAGACTATCACCACTCAGAAGCCTTACACTTCTGTTGGTTACAGCACCGAGAGCAAGTGTAAGAGCACTATCTCCTGGACGACCTGGGGCTGGTAAGCTTTCTATCGTCAGTCGGACTTGCTGGAGGTCACGAATGGTATGCGATGACTGAGATGATACTTACGACAAATGGGTTTCTCGAATTATGCTTGATGTTTGTTGCTTTTCTAGGTACATGTCACTCCTTGCTTCACTGGACAGAATTCCGAGACTGGTGCATTTCTATAGCCATAATCTAAAACAGATCTGTTCCTTATTATGACATTACATATCTCACGACAACCAGTGCACTGCAAAGGAACGCTAATATGGACTGTTGACTAGGATACAATCCTTGCAATGTAGTAGTATGTGGATAGAGAGTTTAGTTCAATATCTTGAGGTATAGAGGATATCATATAGATGACTTTACACATCTAGATGATCTTCTACTAAAGAGTGTTGTCTTTGAAGAGTATTTGATGCCTTAGGCCAATCTGTAGAAGATGCTTACTCGCTACATAGAATTACGAATTGTGTGTATCTCACTATCGAGATGCCTAGGCTTCGAGTGATCTGGCTAGGGCACCATGGAAAGCTTTGTCCACCTGACTTTTGCTTACCCTCTCTGCTATATATCAAGGACTCCAGACGTTCAGCTGGTAGCTACATAGCTCATGCTTGTCTTCTCGACAACGGCATCGTCCACGATCGTCCCACGTGGGATCGGCGTTTCTGCCGCGGCGATAGGGTACGTATCGCCGACGACCGATGTCCGAGTAACGACACCTCTTGTTTTAGGCTTCGAAATGTCTTCTATTCGCCGACGATGGCGGATGCTTACTCTATGGCGATAGAGGTTACCTATTGATGATCACGATCTTCTAGATGACGTCCAGGTAAACGAACTTGAATCGCCGGGGCGACAAGGTAGGTGGCTGGACAACAAGGCAGGCGTCTTTCCTTCGGCATTCTTCCAATACTTTCCAAAGAGGTAATTGTGTTAATTCCACAGAAGAGTTCTGTATGCTGACTGCGATAGGTATATATACCCTCTAATCGAAATGCCCCTTGCGTGATGCCGGACTGGATGAGCTCCTTGCTCCAGCAAGATCTGGTAGGTGCATATTTCTCTCCTTTCTTTTCTTCTTTTCGTTTTCATCCTGGACACACGAAGAGCCAGAGACTGCCTGTTTCTGTTGTTGAAAGAGTTGGTATTCTTTTGGCATGACCCATTGCGCTGTGAGATTTTATTGGTATTGTCCAGGGAGATTTATTTGCCATATGCCAGCCACAAAGGACGTACCATGCTTTGATATGTGCAGCGAGAAGCAAACATATTGAGCAACATGGCCAGGCGTCCGAAAGATATGGTTGTCAGTCAGCTCCAGATGCCAGATCTGTTCATACCCAGCCAGGATTCACACTCATCCAGCCTTTCTCCCTCCCAGGTCTTGCGCATTGGTGTAGCAACCATTCGGAACATATTTCGAATGTGTTCGGACAATACAAGATCTGGTTGAGTTTGGTGGTGGGTCGCAGCAGTTACATGCAGGTTTTTGGCCTGAAGCTTGCAACGTCAACGATATCAACCCCACCAGCAGACAAATACTTCTCGGTAATACAGAAGGTCGTTCTAAACGCTAGGATCCTTCTCCTGGTGCCTTGATTTACTGGTATCGAAGTCCGTGGCCGGGTGGATAGAGGCCGAAGTTGTCACCCAATCTTACACCACCTGATGTCTGCCCCTCTACCTTGCCCGCGTTAACGCCGACGCCGACGCCGATGCCGTCCGAAAGAGGCAATCGTTGTCGTGGTTGTGCTCGGGGACAAGAATATCTACAAGTAGATATCTTCGACAAGATATCCAATAATCTTCTCGCGTGTCCAGGACAAAGCCACACTCAGTCTCGTACACTCTGCTCTATCTATCTCAAGCAGCCGACAACTCGCCTTGTGCCTGCTGTCGCGAGTGCCTGCCCCGGATCAGGCCGAGGAAGTTGCACCTTCCCTAGGCTCTTGTCAAAACCAATCTCTTCCTCCTCGTGAGACCGTCTTTCTTTCATCCACCTCCCTTCACCTACCATCCTTCGCTTCCGTGCATCACTCGCTCGGACAGCTACTCATCATCGCTTTGCGCTTATTGCATCTGCTGCATCTTCTCTTTGTCTACCTTCTTCCATCCATCGTTGACAAACTTCGCACTCGTCGTTGACAAACTTTGCACCAATGGCTCCATCTTTGCCCAGCTCCGGCGACAAAATGCCTGCTCAGTCTTCTCAGCGCGTCAGAAGCAAGTCTGATGCTGACATCGACTACACACCTCAAGGTATGTCTGGCTTTTATCTCTTCTATGCTCGTCATGTTCTTCGCTGTGATACGTCGCGCGTTGGACTTGGCGAGTCAGTTGACCAGTCCCTTGGGTCTTGGTCTCGACCACTCAGCTTCCTCCTGCTTATCGTATGACGCGTCTTTATCATGGAGCACGCGTTGTTCACGACAAACAACCCTCACTCACCTCTATTTCCCTACACTGCCACCTACCATTCTTCCCTTTCTCCACCATCGCACCTCGACGTTCTCAAACCATCTTACTGGTCTCAGTACCATACTAACTATCAACCGCAGACTGCTCTACTGAGCAAGTCTCGTCGGGTACCCAAACCGAGCTCGCAGTCGATGACACTTCGCCTGGCGAGCTGGCTACCGTCGCGCATGACGGCACGCACGATGATCTCGCCCAGGGCACCGACTCTGAAGACGACACCAGCTCCGAGAAATCCTCGGACACTGTCCGACCAGCTCCCAGCGAGCAGGTCTGGTTCAGAGGTACCTTGGTGACTCCCGAGAATGCCCAGGCCCTCTTTCAACCTTCGGCATGTATCTTCGTGGCCAAGTAAGTCAACTGTACACACGCACGAAGGTCTTGACTAACCTTTCCACCAGCCTAGATCGTACTCGCAGTGGAAACGATCTCACTGAGGCAGTCCACAACCTCTTTGCACAGATCGGACCCTGCTGGGTCAAGGTTCGCTTTGACAAGAAGAACATCCCAGCAGCCTTCGTGCAGTACCAGGTAAGATCATCTTCGCATTGTCGGTCAACAATGAGACGCTCGCTGACACAATCTGTAGACCGACGAGGAAGCCATCGAAGCTGATGCCCAGCTTCATGGTGCCCGCATCTTTGGACGTCCTTGCCGCATTAAGCATGCCAGAGCACCTCGTAAGTTTGTTCTACTCTCAGCTTGACCCTTGGCTAACCCAAGTCAGGTACCGTCTTCGTGGCACGCCGTGATCAGGCAGATGTTTGTGTTCCTTTGGCCAGATACTGTCTCGAGCAGTTCGGCAAGATCGAGCACTTCTGGACCCCATCCCACACCGAGAGGGCCATGTACAACTTGCCCCTTGGAGTCTTCCTGAGATTTGAATTCTTCCAGCATTGTCAGATCGCTCTGAGAGTATGTTGTCCATCTTGTCTTATCTGTTTATCATGATCAACCTCGCTGACCATCATCGATAGGCTCTCCGCAATCACGAGACTTTCACCTTCACCCTCGCACAAGTCGAGAAGCGCCAGCCTGCTCTCACCTCGTACAGCACCATTCTTCCTGAGGTAGTTCGCAACGCCATCTACGTCGGCGATCTTCCCTACGGCATCGACAAGAGAACCTTGCTCTTGATCTTCAGCCACTACGGACGCATCTCGAATGTCGAGGTGCACCAAGCCTCCAGAAGTCAGTCCTTCCTTCCATCCACTCTGTGCTCCAGTACTGACCAGACTCCAGAGGGCATCACTTACGGGTTCATCTACTTTGACAATGAGGATTCTGCTACCATGGCTTGCCAGTTTCCTGTAAGTCTACTACGCTACCCAACACATCAACACGTGTAGAACGATCTACTGACACTCTCATGCTCCAGCTCACCTACGTCTGCGGCGAGCACCTTGCACGCGTCGAACCCAAGCGCATCAAGCACAGACAGCGTCCTTACGCCGGTTACCAAGCCTACAACTGGTTCAGCAACCTGCCTCTGCCCTTCTTCCGTGACGGCAGACAGTACACCTACTTCCATGGTGATTCACGCTACACTCCACGCTCTTGGGGTAACGACTGGTCTCCCTACTAGTGGAGCCATCCCACCACCACCACATCTATGACACCATCGCTGTCATGAGATATGATTTTGCACGAGATACGTCAAGATGAAAGAAGATACGACCGTCAGAGCTCAACATCACATACACACCGTTTTGCTTGCTCTTTGATTTTGCATGTTTTCAACAATATGTTTTCGCGGTTACTTCTTCTTCGCTTTGTTTCTCTGTTTTCGCACAAAGTCTTTTCACAGTTGATTGCTGCATTTTTGCTGGGTGTTACATGGAAGATACAGACAAAGGTCGATGGAGTTTACTGTACTGTTGTTTGCTTTCTTCTTTTCGGTCCGCATTGCTGCTTGTTCAACACCAAAGGCGGCCTTGCTTTCACCCACACCAATTGCGCATCTTATAGATAGTTTTCTTTAGACAAAACACAACATTGTACGAAAACCACAACTGCTCGATTGTTGTTCTGCATGTCTCGTGTATTTTTTCACAACGTTGGCCGGGTCCTTTCGACGATACTGCTCGGGCAACAGTCCTTCATTGACGGTTGTAGTTCCCGATGCTACATGATATATAGCTCGTGGAGTAGCGGTCGGATCGCAAAGACATCTTATTCGCAACACTTTGGAAGGATGAGATGCGATAGACAAACATGTTCAGCGCCTCTCGCGACGCTGCAAATAGCCTTGTATCTATAGAAATGCACAGTACTGTCGAGAGGCAGCATGCCATCCGCTGAGAAGCAACGTACTCTGGACTTTCTTCGGATCGACCTCTAATCTGAGAGTCCATTGTGTATTTTTATAGCGAGGTCATCGTTCTATGCCTGCGTGAGAGAAGCGTAGTAGGTACAGGTTCCATTACCGGCATCATTGTAATGTAATTCCTTCTTGTATTCATCCAGTGGAACCATCTCTACTCGACTTCCGAGATCTTCAACTCTGTTTTTGCGTCCTTGACTCCACCAGACCACTTCTCGTCCTTCTTCTCCCATTCGATGGTTTGCATGGCACTTGAGCGTAGGATATCGGCTTTGAAGCTTGTGAGGCGTTTGCACTTCTCACCCAGGGATGCAATTTCTGAGGAAGAAGGGAATGTGTTTTCGAAAGCTTTGTGCTTGGGATTTTGGATCTAGACGTTATGTCAGTGAGAGGGAAGAGTGTTGGGGGTGGGGTATCAACGTACAGCGAGGAAGAACTGTAAGCTTGGGTTTGCGACGATCTCGACTTGCTCGAGGTATTCGAGTGGTGGCAGTATGGAGAGCAAATCCTTCTTGAAGGTCTCGTGGTTGTCGACTTCAAGAGTGACATTCAAGACCATCACGTTCTTCTGCTTCTCCAGGATGGTGCGGAGTTGGTTTGTGGTGAGGGTGAATAGAGTTGAGTTCAGCACTCGCAGACCTCTGGGTCGTGTGGCTTCATCTGTCAAGGCTTTGACAAGTGTAGAACCTAATGTCTTGTTCAAAGCCACCACACCATCTTTTGCTGCTTCTTCAGCATCCTTGTCGCCATTGTTCGTTGGATCCTCGGGGTCGTCGGTAACGTCGGCGTGACTGACATTGAACGCCAAAGTCACCAAGCCAGGTCCAACTAACGCGTTCAGCTCTGCCGCTTGGATCTTGCCCAGAAACTCTGGATCTGAGTGCTGGACTGTGTAATTGATCTCCAGGAACATCAAGCCTCGGCGGGCGGTCTCGTCGTCGGATGAGTAGGTTACGTAAGGTCCGATGCCCTCGAAGAACTTTGGCTGCGCGAATACATCGAGGAGATGGAGTGCTCGTAGTCCAGGCAGCTTCTTGAAAAACTCGATGCCATCGGCTTGAGACTCGGGAGATACACCGCCAAAGAGCTGGCTATAGATCACCAAACTCTTGAGATTGGGAAGGCGATCGGCAAGTTGACTTAGCCAACCCACAGGATACCCAAGAGTGAATAGCTCGAGCGTAAGAGACTCGATACCTGGAGGTAGTTGAGGAATCGTAAAAGGCTCGGAGAGAAGGGTTTGGTAGTCGTCGAGTTTAATGTCGGAGGTCAGAGTGAGGGCCCTGAGGCCACCCGCTTGAGCTGGAAACTGAGGCAGCGAAAAAGTTTGAAGTGGGATTTGAGCTCCCTGAGCTTGCGCTGGATCCACCTGGTCGCTTTGCGGTATGTTGTTGTTGTTCTGTCCTAGAGTCGCCATTGTGTCTTGCGTGTTTTCTCCTTGCTCTTTTATTTGCTATGCACGTGTGGTTGGAAAAATTGTAGAAATCGTAAAACCGGCGAACGATTTCTTTTTGTTCAACGGACTCAAATCGTCAATGTCTTTCGGAGAATTGATTTTTGAGTTTTCGATTGATGGGAATCCGTCTATATAAATCATCTTATTTCGCACTACGGAGCTGCGGACAAGGAGGGACAAATTGTGGGTATGCGGGGTGCAGCGCGGGGTTTGCATGTGGTGCACAAAGGATGACAAGGATGTTTGCTGACAATAACATGGCGAGAGAGAAGGATTGTGTCTAGAATGTTCATATACTGAGAGAGGGGTTGGTGAGGGGTCTTGCATCCTTTGCCCAGCTTGCGCAGTTGTGGTTTGAGCTCGGAAGAATAGGGATTCGCTTCACGCAGCGTCCGAAGCCCGACATCTAAAGATACTGATGGACCATCGACTTCCCTGGACATCTTTTTGCATTCTTTTAAGATATCGGAGCCATGGTTTGATAGGGGTGAAACAAAAAGCCCTTTCAGTATGGTTTGAGAGTACGGAGAGTGTGGTCGTCGGCACTCCAAGAGTATTGCGAGTGTCCAAGACGGCCAAGCCTCTAGCACTTTTATTCGTGCAGCTACTCATATAACACTTTATCATCGTCCTCAGTGTATTCAAAAATGTAAACTCGTCTCTGTATGACCACATACCGCCTCGGGTCCGAACCAAAAACCACTTCCGATAGGATGACCCTGCCCTTAGATTTCAGTCCCGCTGCCTTAACGCAAAGACGACGCTCGTGTTGAGTCGTGTAAGCGAAGCATACTTGTTGCTAATCGATGAGGACCCGGCTCTCGTCTTCGGGTCGCTGCTGTGACTGACATGGGAAAGAGCGAGCGTTCAAAGAGGTTCTTCCGTCCAAAGCCGGAGGGCGTGCCCTCAATCTTACGAAGCCAATATTGGGAGGAGAGTCTGCAAGGCAGGTGTTGTGTTCTTTTGTACTAGATTTGATCTATACCAAATCGAAGGAAAGTGAAGGGTGTAAGAAGCGTCTGGTCAAGATCGACGAATGAGTTTTGCCGTCCACTACAAGTATGAACAAGTTCTGTCATCTCTCTCGTCCGCTATCTTCTTTCCAAAGACTTCCTGCACTCGGATTGGATGTGTCTCTCTCAGAAGCATTCCGCAAGATAGAAGTTGGGAATACGGGAAAAGCTGCGCACCTGCGAGATAGGATAGCTAATGAGATTGGCGTGCGAAGTCGCAAGGGATTCTCTTTGATCAGAGATCATGAGGAAAGCCTTCACCACCAGCACGTTTCTTTGGATACATCTCTAAGTCAACTTTATCCTTCCATTGTGATACCTTACTTCTGTACATCGCCATGAGGTATCGAACAACGTTTATAGGATTGGCGAAAAGAACTCGGCTCGATGTCGAACCCTGGTTCATGTGTATGGTGACAGCGAGAATGATAGGTAAACTTCGGAAGCAGATTTCGGGATCGGAGTGTCCGACACGAAGTGGGGCACATGCGATTGCTGAGCAGTCAAGCTACCAGGGTCTTGATAGGCGGTATAGATCGCGTTATACCAGCGATCACAGCAGAGTCGCAGGGAAGCAAGATGCGTATAGGGCGTGTCAGAAGATAGAGTATCGGGGAGAAGTCCTTGGTCAGCGATTAGAGATTGTCTCTGCCATGTCAAGCTGTCTAACAAGCCTAACTCCGTTTTCGATGGTCAATAATGGAAGATGATGGCCATATTGCAGTCATTGCGTGCTTTAGCATGCATGTATCGTGGCATCGATACCGATTGAAGACAGGACTGAGCAGTATCGATTCGAGGGACGGCGTAGATAAGAGGGTGGCATTTTCTGTAGAATTCCATGACTCAGGCAGTTCTTATCGAAGTTTGCCGAAGTTTTCCGCCTACAGTTCTCCGCCGGATAAAGATGCAGGGTTCAATCAGCGCCGGCGGTTGCTTCCGAGGCAGCTGTTTAACCCCACTTTCAAGCAACTGCAGCTGGCATGCAACGCAACAGCACGACAATCCTACCGACGATCGGCATCTGATGAAGCATGTACAAGCGATACCGCAAACAACTGCGAACGGGTGGGATCCGATGGGGCCAATTGAGTTGGGGTCGATAGCGACAAGATTCCGCCATGAGGAGAAACAAATCCAAAGTGATCGCCTTCTTTCCATCCTGAGAGTCGTTCCTTCTTGTCCGCTCTATAACTCCTATTCCAACGCACCCATACTAGGCCGACAATTCGGCTGACACCTTGGCCTATCACGCCTATCGCGCCCGCACACCGAAAGCCAGCACAATCCAGATGGAGGCCATTGTCACGTCTCAAGAACAGACCCTCGGGCAAAGTGACGTCCAGGACAGAGCTCGAGCTTACAAAAGTCGGAACAAGCGCCCTTGTGATTTTTGTCGGTACAAGAAGGCAGCTTGTCATCTCGAAAGCAAACCGCCTTGTGAACTCTGTCTTCGCTATGGCAAGGACTGTACATTTGTAGAGTCTCCTGCAAAGAGACGACGTCCCAACCTCAGCGAGGAGCGCTCTCAAGAGCCTGTATTGCCATTGCCGTTGCCATTGCCACCTAGCAATACCTTTGACCTCGGAAGTGATCTCCTGAGCTGGGAACCCCTACCATCCTTCATGACCGCAAGCTTGCCTGGAGGCTTGCCTGGCGAGTACAAGTTTGATTCGCCAATGTTCGCACCTCTTATGTTTGAACAATTCGATCCTGTTCAAGCAGGTCTGGCACCACCATTGACTCAATCCTCTCATTCACCAGAATCTGCACAATCCATTCCGACATCGTTCTTCGACAATGCTCAGGAGCCATCGCTGGACGTGCAAGGCCCTAGCAACTCGCAGCTGATTGGCTTGAGCGGCGAATATGATCCATACCTACTTCGTCGATATCAATATGATGGGAACAACGAATGTATCTCCAGAACGCGCCGCATACGGAGAGTGGGAGAGAATGATAAAATCCCTGTTCATTTTCTCATCCAGCAGAACAAGACTACTGCCAGAGCCGAGCCTGCTGAGAGCCCCGATCACTTGGAGAATCTCAGGATCGAGCTCGATCAGATGATCAGCAACGATCATGGAAGGAGGCTTATTAAATTGTAAGATTTCGAGGTACCTGAATTCATGTGAGTCGCATACTGATGATGCAGATTCTTCCGTTTTGTTCAGCCATATTTTCCGGTCTTATCTCGAGAGCGAAGTTTAGACAATGGCGACTATAGTCCAGGAACAATGCCAACCTGGCTGCTCGCTGCAGTATATGGACATGCACTGCCATACTGTACCTTTGACGATCAACTTTGTCTCGAGGTCTATACTCCACCGTCTGCCGACTCACTTTTCCGCATCGCTTGGTCCGCGGTGCAACCAAATTACCACACGCCTTCGCTATCCGTTGTCCAGACACTTCTCCTTCTCGTGCAGAGGAGACCAACCAACAAGCATGTGGCCGATACGCCATTCAAATGGACCATGATGACCGACGCTGTATCGATAGCACAGTCGTTAGGTCTCAATCTGGATCCGAGCGACTGGCCACTACCTCTGTGGGAACAAAGACTGAGACGAAGGTTATCCTGGGCGGTGTTCGTTCAAGAGAAATGGATCGCGCTGAACACTGGTCGAAGCTCGCACATCGTGTCTGATGAGTGGGACACCAGTTCCCTGACACAAGATGACTTCGAGCTCGCTGACGGTAGCGATGATCGTGCTTACTCGGAACACTTCATTCAACTGGCCGCATTGACAGAGATCGTGGACGATATCCTCAGAAGTTTGTTCTCGATCAAAGCAGCCAGAAAACTCTGTACTTCTCTCGACATGACGCTCGAAGTAGCCAGACCGCTACGTGTACGATTGAGCCAATGGTACCAGGAACTACCGCCAAGCCTTCTGCCGACGACCAAAGCTAGCTACGGACAGGACCTCAATGCACAGGGTGGACTGCATCTAGCCTACATCACAGCCAAGATCCAGTTGTTCCGTGCTATGCTGCGTCCAGCAAGCGAACCCGACAACTACGCAACGACTGCCTTACGGACTGGTGCGATAAGCATGGGAAAGGATCTCTTCGAATTCGTGGAGAGTCTAGACACCAATCATATGGAAGCCTACTGGCCATCATGTACGTATTCTACCCGAGACCCGCCCAACGAACCGAAACTGATTTGCCAAACAGATTCACGTACGAACTTTATGATAGCAAGCAACTTCATGCTCCTGCTGTTTGTCACTTCGCAAAACCCTACGGATGCACATGAATGCTTGGATCTGCTCAACTCATGGAGGAGTCTGCTGCGTATTAAGTCTCGCAGTGGTGATTTGTTGAACTTGGCCTTGTTAAGATTGGATGCCTTGTTTGTATCTGGTCTAGACAAGACAATTGATATTTCGCCATCTGCTCTGCAAGCGTTCGGGGAGCAGCAGATCAATTAGTGGAAGATCATTACCCATTTGAATAAGAGTTATGATACTTTACCTGATCGGGCATCGCCAGCGCCGGACTTCCCTTCATCAATTGAGTATATAACCCGCCGTCTCACCAGTACCTCGTTCACCAACCTTGAGAACAACAGCTCGAGCAGAAGAAGAGGAAGCGCAATAACTAGATGTCTCGTCCCTGCCCATTCGACGGTCGCAGCAGCATCGAGCCTCTGCACTACGCCCGAACCGGGTCTTCGTCGCCAATCTTCCAAAGAATTTCGAAATCCTGTTCTCCTCTGATTGGTGATCGGTAATATGCTGAGCTCCTGTGCCTCTTCAAACTCTCTTGGTAGTTTGTTGCAAAGTCGAGACTGCCACTTACATGAACTGGAAAGTTTCATCGAACTCCTAGCAGGTCATCGATGCTCAGTATGCTTCTCATTTCCCGTTGATGGAGCTCGATACTTTCTGCGAACCGACCGCTCCTTCACGTAATCTTTCAAGTAGAGTTGTGAAACGGTATTTCCTCTCCAGCCAGATTTTCGGTTCCTCACCCAGATCTTGTGTTCTATTCATGCCGGCTTGTAGTCTCTGCAAATCGACCGTTGTTTTCTCGTTATTTTCTGGAGATATGCGATACATCGTCTGACGTGAACCCGGTCTTGAATGCTCTGTCCGGCTTCTAGGCTTGATAAGGACTATCTGCAATCCGACAGGGTGAAGGTCTGCTAGAACAGCGTGGTGTGTAATAGTCGTTTCCAACTCTTTGCGCTACAAAACACATTTCTGAGCACCAATAACAGTTTGTTGATACCGACAAGTAATTGTATTTCAGTCCAATGTGCCTGAGGAAAAGCCGCAACACGCCTTTTTTAGCAGCAAAGTCCACCCTACTCCTCCCAAACAACACAAGTAACATTC
>Ga0058697_10000814_pt1 | contig 12439 bp, 8 predicted proteins | sample AgamicAsMae_FD_66619 | JGI IMG/M metagenome (GOLD analysis project Ga0058697, IMG submission 66619) | Agave microbial communities from Guanajuato, Mexico - As.Ma.e | ecosystem: Host-associated > Plants > Phyllosphere > Phylloplane/Leaf | place: Guanajuato, Mexico | collected 2012-06-04
GAGAGAGAGATGAGACGGTCGAATGTTGGTGATGCAGGGCCATGTGGACCGCGGGGTTGGACACGAGAAGCTCCAAACGTTCCAGTCCAGCGAATCAACGACTCTCGAGACAACGACATATCCAAATCCAATATTTGACCAAATCAATCAATACAGCCATGTTCTGGACTCTGGGCTCTATCTCTGGCGCTACTGCTGTCGCTTTCGGTGCCTTTGGTGCACACGGCCTGAAGAAGAAGATCTCGGATCCATCCAAGATCGCCGCTTGGAACACTGCTGCTCACTACCAGGTACGAATTTGAATACTTTCCACAACATATCGTCGACTCAATACTCATTTACAACGTAGCTTGTGCACTCTGGCATGATCCTTCTGACTGCTGCCGTTGCTCCCAAGAACAAGGTCGCTGCTGGGCTCTTCGCAGCAGGTATCACATGCTTCAGCGGATCCATCTATCTACTTACTCTCGATCCTCAAAGATTCAAGGCTCTCGGCCCTGTCACTCCTATCGGTGGTCTGTTCTTGATCGGAGGTTGGGCTGCTCTCGCAATTGGATCGCGTGGAAAGTTCCTACCCAAGGCTTCTTGAGCATCCAAAGTAGCTCGTGAAGTCTGAGAGGCTGCACGAGACATTGATATAACAAACAACTCCCTGTACATAATATCTCAACTTCTCTACTCCAACACCTTTCAACATGGATGTGATGTGATGCTTGATTACTGCAAGGGAGAAGACTTTTTGTCTAGATTTCTCTAAGAATGATGAAGAAGTGCTCGCGCGCGCAAAATCCCTTCGAATTTGCCTATTGCTACATACGAATTTCAAGTGCTGCGCGCATGACGCAAGAGAAATCGTTCGAAAATTTACAGACCTCGCCGTTTACATATCCTCAGATGCGGTGGCACCAGTGATAATCTCGACCAGCTCTCCGGTAATGGCAGCCTGTCTGGTACGGTTGTAAAGAATCTGGAATCTGTTAATCATGTCACCAGCGTTCTTGGAGGCGTTGTCCATGGCGTTGCGGCGAGCAGACTGCTCACAGGCGTGACCCTCGGCAAGAGCCTAATTCATGTTAGTAAAGCTGATTTTCATCATGTGTTCCAAGAAAGGAGGTTGCTTACCCAGTAAAGGGAGTTGGCCAGGGAGTATTCACGGAGGTTACCGAGGATTGAGTCGTCAACCTCGAAGGAAGAGATGTTGGCTGAAGGTCATGTTAGTTAGATGATGAGTTGACTTGAAGGTTGTGTTTGACGCACCGGAAGCCTTGATGGCGTCCTCGGAGAAAGCCTCAACAATGGTGGGCTCGTACTGCTGGGCGTTGACGAACTTGTTGAACAGGATCTTGATGCTCGAGTATTGGCCGGTAAGCTGGGTGATCTGGTCGGCAATGGCGGAGGCATCGGCAAAGGTAGGGACGTCCTTTCCGACACCAGCGAAGGAGAGGGCCATGTTCTTGGGGTTGGATCTGCCGAGCTGGGCCTTGCACTTCTCACCAAGGACGGCGAGGTCGAAGGTCTCGGGGTTGGGACCGTACTCTCTGCGGACGTAACGAGAAAGACCCGAGTGGATACCACCACAAAGACCCTTGTCGGAAGAGCAGACAACCAGAAGAGTCTTGCCCTCAGCCTCGACGGGCTTGGTCTCAGCCTCGTCGAAGACCTGCTGGGAAGCCTGTCCGTAGGCGCGGGAAGAAGCCATGGCACGTTGGGCGCGGGTGAGCTTGGTCGAGGCGACAATCTTCATGGTCTTGGTGATCTTCTCGATGTTGCGAATGGACTTGAGACGACCCTCAATTTCACGGAGAGTGGCGAAGTTGGCGGCATTGGGAGCCTGGGGCCTACAGAGGCACAGCGGATCAGTACAATGACCATGGGTTGCGGTCGTAGTCGCACGGGTGGGTTCGAGGGAAAAGCTGTTTCGACGGTGCTCGGAGAGGTTGAGGGGCGTACCTGAGGGCGGCGACACCAGCCCTGGCGGTGGGACGAGCGGCGCGAGACAGCATGGTCAGGCTATGTGAGCGGAGAGGTGATTGAAGACGAAGTGAGATGGCGACGGCCTTCGGGATTGAACTGCGAGCTCTGCTGTCGTTGTGTCGCCCACCCGCCGTCTCCAGCGAGCGGCTTGGCGGAGAGGCGCTCGGACCACGCCCGATCGCTTTGCTTCTTGCCTCTCTGGCTGCCCTCACGTGCAGAGCAAGCAGGAACCAGAGTTCTTTCCTTCCCCTTCACTCTGTCTAGATTCTATCTCAAAAAATCCCTCTCTATCCTGTCTCTCCTGCTTCTCTTGCGCCAGCTGATCCTCTTTGATCTTTCTCTCCTCTAAGAGCCATCAATTCCAACTTTTCAGCATTTCACTTCCGCGTTTCCGCGTCTCGCTCAGCTCTTACTTTTCCTGGAGCAACCGTACGCGTCCTCACTGTATCCAACCATCAAAGCTACAGGCATTCAGCACATCGCGTTTCTTACAGTACAATACTTGGACTCGGTCCCCATCCACGTATCCTGTTCGCAAACCTTGGCCTTTCATCCCGATCATGTCAGACTCGGAAGACGATAAGCCTCTAATCAAGGGTACGTCCATGCAGCTACCCGTCAAATTGTTTGCCTTGCGATTCTACCTCTGTTGGACTCGCCTCACTTCGACATAATCCAACCTTCAACTGTCACTTCAGCTCTCGATTCTAAGAACCCATCCTTGAGCAATTCACCATTCCACTTCAGCTCCCATCCATCACCCTTTACGTCATACACTTCAATTGCTTATTGCTTCTTCTTCTTCTCCTTCTTTTTTCTACTTCTCTATCTCACTTCACCACTTGCCTTCCATCACGCATCCACTATCCCAAGTCCCCACCACTTACACCCTGACAGCCAGATCCAACGAACGCGTCAAGATGGACGATACCGACACTAGCATGGGCGAGCTGAACCCTGGAGTCTCAATTCGCATGGGTCCTGTTGAAGACATGGATGTCGACTCTCCTGCTACTAACGGCAACGGCACCAAGCGCAAGTCATCGATGAACGGAAAGAGCTACAAGGACACGACCGAATCCGACGACGATGACGATGTTCCATTGGTACGCCGCATGCATAGTGTCACGATCTACCAAGATCTAACTTACTACACAGACCAAACGCAGAAGGACGTCCAAGAACAAGGCTGCCTCCGATTCCGAAGACGATCAACCTCTTGCTAAAAAGACTGGTCGCAAACCCCCCAAGGTCACCGCAGAACAAATCGGCGAAGAGGACGACTCCGACGTGCCGCTCACAAAGAAACTCGCCAAGGAAAAGGCCTCCATCGAGAAGAAAGCCGAGACAACAGCCAAGGCCATCCGCGCAAAGAAGACTGTGAAGGCCGAAGAATCCGAAGACAGCGACGACGTGCCACTCAAGAAGACCAAGGCCGCCCCGAAGAAGAAGACCAACGGTGTCAAGAAGGAAGATTCCGACGACGACAAGCCTCTCAAGAAAGCACCAGCCAAGCGTGCAGCCACCAAGTCGCAAAGTGCCACTCCTGCTGCTTCCGCCAAAAAGGGCAAGAAAGCTGCAAAGGAGGAAAGCCCAGAGGACAAGGAAGATCTCGAAGATGGAGAGGAAGAGTACCGCTGGTGGGAGGATACTGCCAAGGGCGATGGCACCAAGAAGTGGACCACTCTCGAACACAATGGTGTCGTGTTCCCTCCCGAGTACGAGCCTCTCCCCAAGAACGTCAGAATGCGCTACGATGGCGTACCTGTGAAACTTCATCCTGAGGCTGAGGAAGTGGCCACATTCTTTGGAAGCATGCTCAACTCGACTCACAACGTCGAGAACCCGACTTTCATCAAAAACTTCTTCGGCGACTTCAAGAAATACCTCGACGATACCGGCCATGGAACAAACGACAAGGGCGAGAAAGTCAAGATCTTGAAATTCGAGAAATGTGACTTCAAGCCTATCTTCGAACATTTCGAGGCTGAGCGCGCAAAGAAGAAGGCTATGTCTAACGCAGAGAAGAAGGAACTCAAGGCTATCAAAGACAAAGCTGAGGAGCCTTACATGTACTGTCTCTGGGACGGTCGCAAGCAGAAGGTTGGCAACTTCCGTGTCGAGCCTCCTGGTCTTTTCCGTGGACGTGGCGAACACCCCAAGACTGGTAAGGTCAAGACTCGCGTCAAGGCTAACCAGGTCGTCATCAACATCGGCAAGGAAGCTACCGTGCCTACACCTCCGGAAGGCCAGAAATGGAAGGAGGTCAAACACGACAACGAAGGTACTTGGCTCGCAATGTGGCAGGAGAACGTCAACGGCAACTACAAGTACGTCATGTTGGCAGCAAACTCCGACGTCAAGGGCCAATCGGATTTCAAGAAGTTCGAGAAGGCCAGAGAGTTGAAGAAGCACATCGATAGAATCCGCAAAGACTACCAGCGTGAGCTCAAGGCCGAGCTGATGGCCGACCGTCAACGCGCAACTGCCGTCTACCTCATCGATCAGTTCGCACTTCGTGCTGGTAACGAGAAGGGTGACGACGAAGCTGACACTGTCGGTTGCTGCTCGTTGAAGTTCGAGAACATCACTCTCAAACCGCCGAACAAGGTCGTCTTCGACTTCTTGGGCAAAGACTCAATTCGCTTTTACGATGAGGTCGAGGTCGACACGCAAGTCTTCAAGAACCTCAAAATCTTCAAGAAGGCTCCCAAGAAAGACGGCGACGAGATCTTCGACCGTCTCACTACCAGTGCATTGAACAAGCATTTGAGCAACTACATGCAAGGTCTTACTGCCAAGGTTTTCCGCACGTACAACGCCTCCTGGACAATGGCACAGCTGCTCGAGGAGATGAAGGCAGTAGGCACACACGCAGAGAAGGTCAAGGCATACAACGACGCAAACCGCAGGGTGGCCATCCTCTGTAATCACAAGCGTACTGTTGCCGCTGGACATGCCGCCCAGATGGAGAAAGTACAGGACAAGATCGATGCTGTCAAGTACCAGCAGTGGCGCATCAAGCAGATGATGTTGGCTCTCGACTCTAAGCTTAAGAAGAAGAAGGGCGCTGAGTGGTTTGCTTTCCCTGAAGGTCTTGACGAGGAATGGCAGAAGAAGCACCACGAAGACCTTGTTGAGCAGGAACGCCAAAAGATCACCAAGAAGTTCGAAAAGGAAAACGAGAAGCTCAAGGCCGAAGGCGAGAAGGAGATGAAGCCCAAGGAGCTTGATGAGCGACTCGAAGTTGCCACTGAGTTGGAGAAGAAGCTCAAGACCGAACTCAAGACCAGAAAGGTTGAGCCTGAGGGCAAGGGACCTTCTGTCGAAAAGTACGAAGGCCAAATCGAGAAGCTTGACACCAGAATCAACAACATGGAGCTGCAGGCCGAGGACAGAGAGAGCAACAAGGAAGTCGCTCTTGGAACTTCCAAGATCAACTACATCGACCCTCGCCTCACTGTCGTCTTCTCCAAGAAGTTCGACGTGCCCATTGAGAAGTTCTTCTCCAAGACACTGCGCGAGAAGTTCGCATGGGCTGTTGCTTCCGTTGACGAGGACTGGAAGTTCTGAGCATCTTCGTCTCATTGACAAGACGCACCGAATTATTCGACACATTGATACACGTCTTATCATTACTGACAAGGCGCTCAGCAGCCCGGGGCCGACCGAGGCGATGCGAAGGCTAAGATCCCAAGGTCGCTGAAGACATCTTGCACTCTGTTGCAGTCCTGCATGCTATGCACATCTGCTTCCAAGGCGACAGTGATTTGTTTTTGAGCTGGAGCAGGGCATAGAAGGGTATCTTTGCGGCTTTGCCGTGCGATACGATGCTACTGTAGCAGCCGTGATTTATTTTTACTCTTATTCGACATCTTGCTGCAATTCAGTTTAGCACAAAAGAATCAAGTTGAGCTTTTTTTCTCTATCTCCTATTTGCCTTGCTCCCCGTCACTGCATCTTCCTTGTCTCAACTTTAATCTACAATGTGATCCCCTGGCAACACGTTCTCCTCTGTGCAACATAGAAAGCATTAAACAATGTTTGAGGATATTCTCCATGCAGCTCCTACACAAAAAGGATGTGCGAAGATGGAGAAATGATCTCTTTGCAGTAGCTCGGTAGAAGTTTTAACAGTAAGTAGTGGGAACAGTGTCTTGCTGGGGATCTTTGATGCTTGACATGAACGAATTTTGCTTCGAGTAATTGTTTCTAGGATAGAGCATATAAGAAGTATATAGACGTGTAGAATGTAAAGATGATAGCAGTAGTCAAGATGGATCAGAAAACAGAAGATGATGCTGCTGCGCCAGATGAGAATGGAATGTTCGAAGAAAACGCCGTGCTGAATGTTATATGAGAGTATGCTTGCTTTGGCTTGAACGATCGCTCTGGTATATTGTTGGAAGCGAGAGAGGCATACATTAAGGCCACCACTTCATGCGCTTGTAGCTTTCGATTACTGCTTCGACTTCTTGCCTTGTCAACTTTTCGCGGGTGTATCTGTGACAGTGGTTAGAGTTGCTGAGAACTTGGAGAGACAGAGCGACTTACTTGAATCCAACGGTCTGCTCGAACTTCGTGCCATCAAGGCAGAGATCGGCCTCACGCAGAAGCTCCTTCTCCATAAAGGGACTCAGAGGACCAGAACCACCATCGAGACCAGCTTTTTCTTGTAGTTCGGCCCAAGGATCGAGAGTCTCGTCGTTGAGTTCATCCACAACGGACTCGAGATTGAAACGTGCAAAAGTGTTGATGAGGACATTTTGGAAGCCTGTTTCAATGCCGAAGAGAGCTTTTGTGATCTCGGACATTGTGCCTTGGCTCGTGTCGCCCTTGTCGACAATGTTGAAGACCGAGGCCGAGGATGAGGGACCCTTCTTGGGAGAGGGAGAGGTGGGTGTGGGAGGAGCGCTGTCGGCAGCTGCACCGGATTGTGCTTGGTTTGCTCGCCAGTCGGCAGCGGTGAAGCAAGCGCGTACGACATCATCGATGTGGACGGTGTGTGTACGTAGTTCAGGACCCCATAGCCATTTCAGCTCTTTCTCGATGCCTTGGTATACGCGGGCGAGAGCCAATTGAGTGCCCATCCATTGTCCGGAGTAGGGTCCGTAGACATTGGGCAGTCTGAGGATTACGAGAGGCAGGTTTGGGATCTTGCTGAGGTCTTCTTCGGCTTGTAGCTTCCACTTTGCTTGTTTCAGCGAGGGCTTGAGTTTGTCTGTCTCTTTGCGCGGTGGGTCGCGCTTGCTGTCGTAGACATGGCCGGTGGATAGTTCGACGTAGGCTTTGACATTGCGGCGGGCGGCCTCCTTTGCGACGCTGATTGACAGCTCATAGGAGCGTAGCTTGTAGACCTCGTCGTCTTGAGAGTGACGGGTCTCACCACCACAGTTGAAGACGTAGTCGAAGGACTGGCCGTCGGGCAGATCGAAGACACGGCTCAGGGATTGTGGTCGCGAGGCATCGGCCTGCATGAAGTTGTCGCTGCAGGCATCTTTGTGTTCGGGAGCCAGAGAGGCCAGCTGCGGCAGTTGCTTGTCTACTATTCTGAGTGTCGAGGCGAGCGAGTTGGCGTGTATGTAGTTGGTCAGGAAGCGTCCGATGTAGCCTGCCACGACCAAGACGTTAGCAAACTGGTTAGCCCTCGCAATGTGCTGGGCATCTCACCAAGGCCTCCAATGATGAGCACATTTGGTTTGGTGGCGGCCGTCGACCCCGCCGTGTCACCCATCGAGGTCGCTAAAGGGGGGGGATGAGGGCTTCGGAAAGCCTCTAGCAATACAGGGCAAGCAAGTCGCCCAGAGATGTTGGTGTTTCGACTTGTAACAGAGCAATTGAGGCTCAAAATTTACCAGTAACGAATGATGAGGTCCCGCGCTTCTGGCTTCCAACGGTCCGGCAGGGCGTTGTAGTGTACAAAGAATTGGGAAGGAGGGAAGAGAGATCAGATCGTGAAGCTTGAGCAAAGTTGCGACCGAGTTTATCTGATCGCTACAATTGCTTCTACAAAGGAACCGCCCGACCGATCACAGGCCACCTTGTGGATACCCCCGTAGAGGCTCAATTGCTGCAAATCGAAATCAGAAGTGCTTTCAGACCATGCATGCCGAAGCTATCTTTCCCCCACACCGTTGCGCCGAAGTGCTCTTTTGTCTTTTGCTGTTGATATCCACAGTGGGCAGAATCCATGCAGTCCCTGCATCTTGTGCGCTATCCTAATCCATGATGCTGGGTTCCTCCCACTCGTTTTCCCTCTCCTCTTCGAAACTGTCATCCCTTTCGCAATCTTATAGGAGCCTCAGCTCCTCAAGCTGAGGCAGACCGGCTTGCGCTCGGGCCTGGGTCCATTCGGCGGGTAATCTGCTCCCGAACCAGATATCATTTTCTTGCACCGAGATTGACTTTTGCTTCGCTGGAACCCTTGACTCGACAATACCCGTCTCGGCCGCCGCCAGCTGTTCTCAATTGCTCGGGACCACATGCGGCTCCGCTATAGCCTATACGACTTTGCAAACATGGCCTCTGAGCACGTATGTCTTTCCTCCCAATATGGAAGTAGCGAGACGGGGTTTACTGGATATAGAAGGAGTCCTTGGTAAAGCTGTAAACTCATTGTCCTTTTCAACTAAATTAAAAATATTTTCGAGCTCGAGGGTCTGACAACCAGAGGACACTGCTCTCTCCGCCTTGTATGGATGTAGTCGTGCAGTCTTTCTGTGTCTTGACTAGCTTGTGATTAACAGGAGATGTCGAGGAGACCCACTTCGACGTCGACACGATCGTCGAACGTACAATGCGATGATACGCTGGTGCTGGCTGAGGCTATTACTATGGCCGAACTTCCTGACCTCCTGACCACGGTACATGGCTTCTCATCGAGCTAGAAATATGTGGTGGTGCATTGTTGTATTTACATGATCAGTTCGGTTGCAACTGGTGAACGTTATGTTGCTAAGCTATGCCGATGCCCCTGCCCAACACGTATGTATAAGCAAAGCAAAGCAATGATAGAGGCGCATCTCCTTCTTGACATAACTCTCTTCTGGTGTTCATGGTTTCCCTGTTCGTGCATGTGTGTGAACAGGCTTACTCAATGAGCTCCTTGCAAACCAAGCAATGTACCGATTCTTCGGTCTCCTCCTCGGTCTTCTTGTCAGTGATCTTGACCTTGGGCGCTTCAGAATCTGTTACCACGACCTTTGCCATCGTGTTATCGTCTTCTGCCACAGCGTCCTCAGTGCTCGTAATGTTGTTTTCCTTGTTGATAGATTTACGGCTTCGCTTCTTGCCAATGGATCCCACTGTGATTACATCTTGGTTCTTGCGTTGAATGATGTCCTGAGCCAAGCAAGATGCATGGAGCCACACTCCACAATCTTTGTTGCTACACTTAATGATGAGATGATCGGGGTGCTGTGGTCTTTTGCATTCACATATCAGACGCAGCGGCTTTCGGGAGTCAGTACGAATTTCAAGGATGTAAGGTTAATCACATAATACTCACCGATAAGACCTCGGTGTCATAGTTGTATGTCTGTCGCCAGTAGTACTCTCCTTGGGCTGGCATTTCCGCGTCGTCGTTGGCTTCCTCCCAGTAAGTGACTTTCAATGGCCCATTCACCGTCAAGGCGTCAATAATGTCCATCTTGTTGCCGGGCACCAGCTCGAATTTGCCGTGATATGCTGGCGTGCTTTGCACCTTTTCGGGCAGTTCTTCCGGATTCTCGAGCCAAGTGCAGCGAAGGAAGACGTGGTGTTCATCCACAGCTCGAACCTCATGGACCTGAGCCTTCCAATCTCGATCAAAATCGTTTCCTGGCTTTACGAGAACGCAATCGCCGACCGAATGAGTCTGGTTTCCTACTGTGCTAATCATGGTCAGCAGGGATCGATCTTAGAATCTGGGTTCCAAAGCATACAATTTCTTGTACTTGGTCATGCTCAGCCATCTTTCCATCGGTTTGACTGTCCAGCGAGCGTTCAAATAGGTCCTTCCGTCCAAGGTCAGAGGGCGTTCTGTGACATCTGCAGAGTTCTTGGATCCCTTCTTGTGAGGTGGGTTGGAAACATTGAATATGGGTCCAGATCCTTTGTCAGCTTGATCCAGCCAGCGCAGTAAATCTGCTCTTTCGGCATTGGTCAAGCGGTTTTGCGCAGGAGATTGGGACTCTGATGGGATGTTGTCTGTCAATTTCCTGCGTTTGACCGACGATGGCTCGGCGGCAGTGTCGCGTTTCCTTGTCATACTTGATCGATAGAGGTCTAACGACAACCCTGCGCGCACATAATATTTGTACAGAATCCGAAACTGGTATATTCAGGTATGGAAATAAGATGGTGACACAGAAGGATGTCGCGTGTCGGTCGAAGACGCGTTTTGTGGTGCCCGTGCGCGTCATCCAAACCATCCGGTCAGCGAGCCACGACCATCACCGATTCTCACATTAAGCCCTACTTCCCTTCTGGATCAAAATTGTCACGAAGCATTGCTGAATGCTGTATCCATATATCAGACTAGGCGAGTGACGCGAGAGACTCGGGTTCCTGAGCGTGTGGGTCGCTCAAGACAACCACTTCAGTCACTCCAGCAAACTGCTTGGATCGCCAGTCAATAAGGCCAAGGCGTGAGCAGCACCCATCGGACAATTTTAGTGCGCGCATCATGGAGATGCTTATTCTGTGATGGTCGATAAACATCGGTATCTGTCTCTAACCAGGACTTTTCGATAGTACAGTACCAACAGTCATGATATCTTAATTACCACTCTCCCACGTCAACACGCCGAGCAAACGTAAGTCTTGTTGATATGAGATCATGTTTGCTGCCCAAGGTGAGAGCTGTGAATTTAATTCTCTCTAGTGTTACTGCCCGGCTTCCGAAAAGTATCGTGCAACTCTGTGGTACATTCTCGAGCACACAGAGGTTGGGATAGAGTCTCTCTTTGCCCACACCGTATCCTTGCAGATCAACGAGCGCCAGGCCCCTAATCGCGAGCATTGATGTTTGAGCAGCCGCTCGCTATCCAAAAGGGCAATCGATTCTCCATAAGCCGCGAGGCCTCATAAGAGTGGCTGCGTTATTGGGCGGGCCAAGCAAGCGATGGCACATGGCGCTATTTCCGAACTTTCCAAGGCCCGTTTTCGCTCAATCAGCTGCAGCTCAAGACGGGCGCAGCTGGACACACAAATGCTGGGCTGGCAACCCAAGCAAGCACGAGAGGTTGGTCCGCGGGATCATGAATCCTGCTGAATGTCATCCGTGTCCTGCCGCCGCGGTCTTTGGAGGCGACGAGGGACGGGAGCCACAGATCATAGAGCGAGCGAGCGGATGTTGGGGGATCTCCCGTCACTTCTCCGCGACTTTTTGAACCGTCCAAAATTCGTCGTCATCAACGAACGGTTTGATGTGCCAAGCTCGTTGGAATATAGACCTAACAAGATCCACTCCTACCTCTGCCCACTTTCGCCCTGTCGTCGTTCCCTCCAGCTTTCGGTCAAGACCTGTCGTTTCCCCCCAACTCGGACCAGCACTCTTTGGTATCACTGCGAACCCCGGTTCGATCTGACAAGTTTAGCATTCGTTGTGTTGCATGCGCGATTCCGCCTGCAGCCGGTCTCTGTCTTAAAGGTCCCTTGCAGGCTTCCATCAGCTTTTGGTGTCACTAAACATTAGCCGACTGCATTCCACTTCATCTTTGCACAATGCCTCGCTCTCGAGTAATGTCGTTCATGACCCAATGGGGTACTCCGTCAAGGAGTCTCACGCCAGAGTCAAAACCACAGATGTCCGAAGACCCTTTCAGCAGTAGCAACGCTTCTAGGCCTCCCAATATCGATACCTCCGTTGCCTCCGCTACGAACAAGGCCTTCGGTACGCCGAGCTCTCCTTCTCCCACGACTCAGCAACGTTTCCGCTCCGACTCGCGTTCAGAATTCACATCTCGCCCCATGTCTATGGTCTACACCCATCAGCCCCCAATCATGGATCTCGCACAAGACACACTGCCAGAACTACAGCCGATCTTTACATTTCTTAATAGCCACTCCAACAAGCTGTATCAAGAGGGTTACTTCCTGAAGTTGCATGATCTAGACTCTCGTGAGCACACTCCAGGCTAAGTGCTGCTGAACACATGGCTGACTACTTCCGCAGGTGGACGTCCAAGTGCAGATCGAGCATGGACAGAGTGTTTCGCACAGCTGGTCGGTACAGTGCTTTCCATATGGGATGCCGCGGCACTGGACGCTGCAGGTGAGGATGGCGAGGTCCTGCCCACATTTATCAACGTCAGCGACGCTTCAATCAAGATGGTATGCAAAACTACAATCATGTCGGAAACATCTGGGTTGCTAATCATCCTCCGCAGATCGAGTCGCTCCCAATGAACGGATCAGCAGGAGGTCAACTCCAGAACGTCCTGAGCATCTCTACCGCAGCCAACAACCGCTATCTCCTCCACTT
>Ga0058697_10000817_pt1 | contig 12399 bp, 10 predicted proteins | sample AgamicAsMae_FD_66619 | JGI IMG/M metagenome (GOLD analysis project Ga0058697, IMG submission 66619) | Agave microbial communities from Guanajuato, Mexico - As.Ma.e | ecosystem: Host-associated > Plants > Phyllosphere > Phylloplane/Leaf | place: Guanajuato, Mexico | collected 2012-06-04
CGATCAACCCGAACTGCATGGTATGCGCCGACTGTCTTTCGCGCTCGCCTGTGCCTCGACCTCTAATCGCCGTGTCTAGATCTGATTCCGCTGCCACAACCCGAGCGCGCCCCGACTCCCGACTTTGTGCCATCCTTCTCGTCGCTACCGCAATGGCTCGCCCATCCAACCATCGTCTCACAATCCACCACTCGGCCATTTAACGAGCTTGCCTTGTCCAAGAAGACTCTGGCTCACCTCGAAGCAAGAGGCTACACGACTGCCTTCGCCGTCCAAGCCGCTCTGCTTCCTCTTCTCCTGCCGCATCCCTATCTGACCCACCTGCCACCTAACGATGTCTGTGTCAGTGCTCCAACTGGCAGCGGCAAGACTTTGGCATATGTTCTTCCGATCATCGAAAACCTACGCCCGAGGCTCGATACGAAACTGCGCGCCGTCATCGTCGTACCGACCAGAGAGCTCGTCGCACAGGCATACACTGTAGCCTCAACGTGCGCCCAAGGTTCTGCCATACAGATCGCCCTGGCTGTCGGCAACCAATCTGTTGCTGCCGAACAGGACCTGCTGGTAAAGAGAGGTCGGTCATACGATCCCGAACGCCATCGTTCGCTCATGAACAGGGCCCGGAAACGTCAGTGCTTTGAGCTAGACTCGGACTTGACTGATACGGATGCCGCAATGCTCGACGATGTTGTTCGCTTGCCAACCGGTTATGTCCCAGCTTACAGCTCGGCCGCCGACTTACTCATCTGCACTCCTGGGCGTTTGGTCGAACACTTGACTGCTACTGCTGGCTTCACCTTGGACCATGTCGAGTGGTTAGTCGTTGACGAAGCCGATCGTTTGTTGGATCAAAGTTTCCAAGAGTGGGTAGCCAAAGTGACGGCCGCCCTGGATGTCCAGAAACCTCTTTCCACACCAAGCCCTGAGACCGCTGCTCTGCGCCATCTTATGCCGCATCGCGAGAGATACGTAAGAAAGGTCATTTTGAGTGCTACCATGACCCGGGATATATCCAAATTAAGTGCTCTCAAGTTGCGTCGACCTACCATGGTCGTGGTCAAGACGGAAGCTGAGGCTCTTGTTGATCCCGACACGGCCACAGCAAACAGTGCCGAAGGCTTCGAGCTACCCACTACCCTCTCGGAATTCGCTGTCCCCGTCGGTGATGGCTCCGACAAGCCTCTCTTCTTGCTCGAGCTGCTCAGGTCCAGAATTTTCCCTGGCTCGAAGGTTGAATCAAGAACACTTCAAGATGACAGCTCCTCAACATCCACGTCCGAGAGTGATTCGTCTTCGGATGATGAGTCGTCCTCTGATGACGACAGCGATTCATCGAGTGACTCATCTGACGACAGTTCTGATGACAGCAGTAGCAGCAGCGGCAGCGACAGTGACGCATCCTCAATCTCAATCGCACCTAAAGGGTCCAACGACCTGGCTCCGAAACCGACTGGAAGCGGTATGGTTCTGATCTTCACACCCAGCACCGAGGCCGCAGCTCGTCTACACCATCTTATCACGCACATCGAACCATCCTATAAAGCCACTACACTCCTCCTCACCAAAGCATCCACGAACCTCAACTTCAACACATCGTCCCTTCCTCGTATCATCATCTCGACTGATCGTGCCTCTCGCGGTCTTGACTTGCCGTTGCTGACGCACGTCATAAATTACACCATCCCGCGTAGTCTGGCATCTTATGTGCATCGTGTGGGTCGCACCGCGAGAGCCGGACGTAGTGGTGAGGCCTGGTCACTATTCGCTGAGAACGAGGGTCGTTGGTTCTGGAACGAGATTGCAAGAGCCAAGGATATAGGCAGAAACACCAAGGTTGAAAGAATAAATCTGAAACTTGCTACGGACCAGAAAGAAGGCGGAGAGATGCGCAGACGATATGTCGATGCGCTTGAGGGCATAAAGAATATTGTGACCAGCAAGAACACGAAGCCCAGGAAAAACAAGGGCAGGAAAGATGAAGATGTGGAGATGGCTGATTAGCCTTTCTATGCGACCTTATACTGCGCATAGGATCAGTATATGCCAATGTGTTGTTTACACCAAAATCTCGCCGACAAACGCTATCACGCGGATTCTGCTGTCCTAGACAAGTTCTACCTTGCGTCTCGACAGGGACGCTGTGGCAGGAAAAGGTCATGCATCCTCTGGTCCTGAGTTGGTTTCTACAGAGAGCTCTACTCGGTCGCCCTATCAAGCCAACTTGGCTCGGTGTTTGGGCCATCTTTGTGCATCAGACTCCAACGAGAGAGCAGTGGTTCACATTTCTGGCATTTCCAGCTATTCCGTGCTATACGCCCACGTGTTTTGGAAGCCGCGGAAGCCCCGCGGTCCATGGCTTTGAGCAAGTGTCGTAGCCAAGAAGACTCCACCGTGATAGTCACGGTGGCGTCGATGGAAAACAAAAAAAAGGTGTGGCAATCATAGTAGGCCGCTGTTTGACGGCAATTGGCAACCCACTGCTTACCAGCCAACAATAATACTGCACGGTGCCTGGTCAGAATCTTATCGAGAAGGATGCGGCGATGACTCGGTGCACAATCATCGATGCCACGCCAAGCAGTCTACATACGAAACAAAGAATTAGCATTGTAGAGGGTAAACTCAACTCACACAGGTGAAGCAACATTGCTTGATAGTGGAAACAAGAAAACATATGACGAAAGAGATAACCACTCGTACACTCAGCTTATCAGAACAAAGGGCATGAACTAGTGTTCCGATTTGAATGCCAGGGCCGACGCTGGACGTCTGTTCAGAGTCGATTCAAGCGTATGATGGCAACCCCCCGCCTCTACAGAAGTGGTGTCGTGAATCTAAACAAGGGGTCGTCGAACCGCTGTTGACTCGTGTGCGGAGACAAGAAAGCGTATGTGCCACTCTTCCAGTCCAATAGCTCCAAGAGCGAAGATAGACATCGGCCGGATGTGATGCGATCCAAGTTTCGAGCATGTGTGGTCATGGCGGCAAGAGCAAGGTTGCCGATTGCAGCCATCGTAGTCGCATGTTTAGCCTCATTTTTTTACAGGCACTCGAAGCTTGCGATATCACTCCTTGAGGGGCGAGTCAGTGATGAGATATCGATCAAACCTTAATAAGCATGTCAGACTCGGAAGCGTCCTCCACTCAAGCCCTCCCGTAGGTACTTTTGTATGATAGGCCCAGAGACGTCTGTCGCCATCGCTAAACATTGACGCAACAGTCGCAACTCCTGGAGTGTGGACAGGCGAGGAGATCGACCTTATCTTCTCTGCGTTCGATTCTCCTTGTGTCTCAACCCTTTGATCCGGGGGTTGAGGCGATGATTCCGAGCACGTACGGGGACACGGCGTGTTACTCGAATGTCCCTTCCACCATTCCCCAAACCTAACATGCAAAACACGCTGTTGCGGAACATATTCCGTGGACAGGAACATTCCGTGGAGGCAAGATGTTCACATCCCATTATCCGTACCAGCGTCATACGGGGCAGTGTAATACTTGTATGGCGCAAGTGAGATTGGTATGGCCACATGTCGAGACACGAGTGTGACTATCTCGTTGTCTCTGGTCGCTTGGCTTTGTGCTTCAACTGCCCAGTTGCTTTTTGAGTCATGCCCTGCCCATGGTGATGTCTCAGGCCTGCGGCGGAGACAGCTACCGTTGCTCGACATCACTGTCTTAGCACGCGCATATGCAGCAATATATGATCGTGTAATGCAACGCATTCATGCGGTACCGCACATCCTGTAGCTGTCCTGTAGATCATGATTCAATGATTCCTTGACGCGTGTAGATACGCAATGTCGCCCGTGCTGTTACGTGAATGTTCACACCATCTCGCAAGTGTAGAGCAAAAATACTGTTGCAGCGTCAACACCTGTCTATCAAGCACATGATTCTTCATGACACAGACATATGCACCTGCCGCAAAGGAAATGGACATATCTGTCGCTTTTGGCAATCCCATAGCGGGGCACCGACGGAAATAACACAGCTTCCATAACGCACGCCCCGAACGGTCGGGAAAGATGGCATGGCTATTGACCAAGCACACGCCGAACAAAGCCCGACAACACTGAAACTCAATAGTACTTCTGCACGGGATGGCAGCTGCTTTGGGAAACTACAGAAAGCATCCATAGGCTTGGCACCGCTGCCATTGATGAACATCTTACCTTCTCGAGGCGGGCTAAGCGGTTGCGAGGTGGTGGCTTGATTGCGAGGTCGCCGGACAGACCTTATGCATTTCGAGCATGTGCTGGACAAGCTAGGTAGCTAGCTACAGACATGCGCACCATCTCTGCAGACCGTCGACTTTGAGTGTCGACCTCGAGTCTGAACAACTGTCGAGTGTCGGCAAGAAAGTCGTTCGTATTCGCTGGTCAAGAATCAAAATCGGTGCTTTGAGTTCCGTCGTTAGATGTCAGGGTCCAAAACAGGTCGGATAATGAACGAGAGACACGCGGCAATGCGAAATTCGTGTTGCAAAAGACCCTGGCATTCAAGCTCTATGGATAATGGGCCACAAAGAACCCCGAACCATACAACCTTGAAGTCAACAACTTCTGGGGTGGCTCGGATGATAGAAGCAGAGTGTCTCAACGACTTGTCACGATGGCCACGCGAGGACTCGGCTGGAGTGCACGTTCATACCGACAGGGTGTCCAATTTCTTGGGACCCATAGACGGTTCAGGGTCTGTCACTTCTGCTTGACAAATGGAAATAGGGAACAGATGCTTCCTGAGTCTGCGCTTTTGCTGATCCGCAAATCGCAGGAGACGAGACGAAGCAAGCGATTGCTAGGTTATTGTTGGATCCGTTTGAAGTCTTTACCGATACTGTGGTGTTTCTCGAGCACATGGCAACCCGGATTCAAGATACTAGATGATGTTGTGGAGAGTTCCGCAGTGTCGGTGAAGGTCATGTCAAGGCCAATCAGGTGGCTGGACTTAGAGTGCCAAGCCAAGGCGCACCTCTCTTCTAGAAGAACGTTGCTGCGGAAGAGGCGCGCATAGACAAGCGCTTGGTAAGGCCGCTGGAGTACGATTGGCAGGCGTTTCTGCGGCACATGGCAGAAAGTTGGCGGTTCAACAAAGAGGACAAGAGCCGCGAGCGGGACCAAGCGATCTGTGGTTGGTATACAAATGATTCATGGGCAGTGGTCAGCAACTGCGACATAGGGCATAGCAGCCGTTTGTCCAAGATGCAATTCGCAAGCCGTAGTGGTGAGGACACTGCTCGGATCCAAGCCACTGAGTCTCCGTACCGCGAATGCAAACGACGGGGGAAAGGGACATGGCCGGTGGCACGAGACAAGTGACAGGTAGAGGCAACCGTGCGGCCGTAAAAGGCGTTTGTCTAGGGATTGAGGCAGGGGCTTGAGGGTTTCGCGAGGGAAGCGAGAGGGAGAAGGCCGGATAACTTAGACTTGGGACACGCAAGAGGAGCCATGGTCGGAAGGGGCATCAAGATGCACCCAAGAGCGATAGAGTGGCAGGGTTGGTAGGGATCGGAGGGTCGGCGGACCTCTGACACGGAATGAATCGACGTCACGCATGTCTTCAGCTCAGCGGTACAAGGTTCACGGGTTTCTGAGACTTGTCGCAGCGGCGCTAAGATTGAGTTCGCACTGCTGCAGCTCGCTCGAGTTTCCTCTGCTCAAGACGCCTTGGCCACGGTGACGCTTTCGCAGGCTGGCAGGTGGATTATAATCGTCCAACGAGGGCCTACTTTGTTTTGCTGCTCTGTAATCTCGAGTCGATCCGCCTGACGAGACTCGGAGCTGTTATATAATCGAAGCGTCGCTTCTGCCCTGACCCTCGCCGCTTTCCCGTCACAAGTTCAACCCCCTTGCACTCGACTGAAGCCGGTTGCTCATAACAAAAGTGTTGGCAGGCCCGCTAGTTTCTCTGTCAACTCGAGCCGTTCCCCTTTGGTTCTGTCGTGCCGCGAGCCGCCGCCCAGGCCATCATTATCATTTGAGCACTTTGTCGCTACAAACAAGCCAGCTCCCAAAAAGAACGACAGACCCGAGAGACAGTTCGATAGAGTTTGCCGAGGTTACATAATCCTCGCCTCGCCGTCTCTACGACTATCGAGCCCTGCACCCTGCCCTTCTTCTGGACTGCCTGCTATTATTACGCATTCGCTCCAAATATCGGATTGCATCTCACATCCTGGCCACACCGCAACGGCACCATCGACCACTCATTTTTTTACTACGATCCTGACTCTGTCTCTTCTTCTGGCCCCAAGACCTGGTGTCATTATTCTCACGACCGTCTTTTGCGCGACGCGGACCTTGACCCGAAAGCTCCCAAAAACTCATCTCTCCAACATAATTTCCTCGCCGCGAACACGATGGCTTCGTCGGCATCGCCCATAGACATCGCCACGCCGCGTGCGTCGCCTCCCAACCAGACATCAAATTTAACCAGCCAACTGCAAGCTGCAAATGCACGCAGTGGCGACACGCAGCCACCGACCTTCATGGCCAACATGGAGCGTCGCGGCAGCGAATTCAGACCCGACAGCTTGCGTCCCGGCTCCATCAGCATGGGCAACTCGTTCCACTCGCGTCCCATCTCGATGCGTGACCGCGGTCGCCGTGACAGCACTAACCATGCCGGCAGCCTGATGGCCGGTATGAGCTGGGGTGGTCTCTCGGTCGGCAGCTTCATCCGCGACGAGTAAGTTTCCTCGTGCCCGTGCAACCCCGACTACCCGCTGACGCTCGATTGCAGTCTAATCATGGCTGGCACTTCGCCATACAACTTCCAGTCCCCCTCGTTCCACTCGTCTTCATATCTGCCCAAGATGGAGGCAAACTTCATGAAAGACTACATCTGCTGCGGAATCACTCTCGACTCGCTACACGAGCTGCTCCAGCACTATGAAGAAGCCCACGCTCAGGTGCCCACGCAAACCATGGGCCGCACGCCCAAAGAGCACCTGCTCGCCAACGCTCGCAACGCAAACGCCGGTACTGCCGCCCAGATGCTGCAGCAGCAGCAACACAGCCAGCCCCACAACCACCAACAAGCCCCTCAGTTCGACCACCCATCTGGCCTCTCTCAAGGTCTAGCCCGCGATCCTCTGCAAGACCACGACATGGACGACATGGACATGGACATGGACGATTCTACCACTGCCCCCGCCGTACAGGACCCTTACCAGAGCCACCAGTTCCAGCCTCAACCACAGTTTGGCAGGCAGCAGGCCAGAGCGCCATCGCTCAACATTGGCATGACCAGCGCTTTCCAAAACACACAACAGGTCAACAACATTTCGACGCCTACGACACCACAGCCTGGCCAGACTATGCAGCTCGGCGGTTTCAACCCCACCGTTTCATCTGTGAATACGCCCACCTTTGGTCAAACATCCCAGACTGTCAGCCCATCCGAGTCGACTGTGCACACTCCTGGCGAGATGGACCCCTCGAATTTCAACACCAGCATGTCTGGCTTTGGCTTCCCCGACATGAACGGCCAACAGGATGAGTCGCGCTGCATTGACGACCCCGCCAAGCGTCTTCTCAGCAAGCAGGGCGGCATGGGCGGCTTCAAGAACCCGAGTCAATTCGCTAACAACAGCGAACTGGCGAAACGCCTCCGTGAACAACAGCTCATTCAAGGCTTCGGTTTCCCTGGCGAAGAGGCAAAGCCCTTCCGCTGTCCCGTCATTGGCTGTGAGAAGGCATACAAGAACCAGAACGGTCTCAAGTATCACAAACAAGTAGGTTGTTCTCGCATTCACAGCAAGCTCTTCACTAACCCGCTTCCAGCACGGTCACCAGAACCAGCAGCTTAAGGAGAACCCCGACGGCACCTTCTCTATCGTGGACCCCGCCACATCAATCCCCTATCCTGGCACTGTCGGCATGGAGAAGGAGAAGCCCTACCGCTGTGAAGTCTGTGGTAAACGCTACAAGAACTTGAACGGTCTCAAATACCACCGCCAACACTCACCGCCCTGCAATCCTGATCTCAAGCTCAACCCCGTCGCCGTCCCTCAGATGCCAAACGGCATGCAAGCTATGAACGTCAACGTTGCTGGAGCCGGTCTGTCCATGGGTATGGACGATGGCTTGGGCTACTAGCCCTTTTCTTGTTGCTCTCTCGATACTCATTCCGACAATGGCGTTTTGGCGGCGTCCTTGTGTCATGCTTGTTATCCATGCTTCACGACACATCCGCTTCACTTTGTGATACCCTGCACCGACCTATCCTCCTTTTAGGGAGGCACTTGTTCTGCTCTTTCGTCTCTTTGTTGCTTTTTGCTTTTTTTCTTCTGGTGTTGGCTTGCGGGTAATTCGACAAAATGGGTACGCTGTTCACTTTTGGTTGTACGTTTTCGGATGAATGGTCTGGCGTTATGAACGTGTCAAAACGCACGCTACGGGTTTATTTCCGCCCTCTCGGCAGGTTGCTACACCCAAGGTTACGAGAATGATAGGCGACGAGACGTGTTGATTTTCGCTTATTCACAATAGACGTGGCGCTGATTTAAAAAAAAGTTGGCGCAACCAGTCACCGGTATTCATTTACTTCACAAACTCTTCCATGTTCACAACTCGCTCCCTGCAACTAAGTTCAAGCTGGTATGAAGTGTCCCCAGCGTCTGGACACTTCTCAGGACCGTGTCTCGAGCTCGTGTCATCAACTGCTGGGTGGGATCGTGCGCGTCGTGCCACGAATCGAGAGGCTCAAGTGTTTGGTTTGACATTCTGGAGTCTGGACCCTGAGAGCGCACGGATCTTATGCCTGATGACTTGCGACCTTTCCTCTACTCCGAAGTACCGGACCGAAACGTGACCTGTGACAACCAGGTAGAGAAAGATAGACCGGGCTCGCCTCAAAAGGCTTGCAGGCGGCTCATCTCCGCGCAAGCCATCTCAATCTGTATCGTCTAGTCAAGTCATGGTTCCATCTTTTGACGCGTGCACACCGCTATGCTGTGGAGGTAGGTGGAGTACGGTACTCCAGGATCTGCTGTACATCTCTATTCCGCGTACCCAAGACAAGGGCACTGAAACACGACCGTTAACGGCAATCTATTGCGTACATGCTCATTGTGTTCACCAATGGTATCCTTTAACCCGTTCGCTTGATCTGTCGAGAATTTCGTTACTGGAGCCCAGGTAGGAAGGTGGTGCAGCGCGACCATTGTCTCCGACTTTCAATCGATCCGCAGCCTGCGTTCCAATCACCCTTTTGAACCAGCTGAGACGAGGGCTGTAGATCCGCAGGTTGCAATGAGTCGTGCTGTCAGAGGTCTAGCTCGTGTGTGTCGGTCGTTTTGCATTAGGGCATGGTCTTCTAGCGAATCTAATACGTTGCATGAATATCGACATCTGCATGCACAGGGCAGCATCAGGGGTAAGGGTTGACTGCAATGTGAACACTGTTCACATACGCATCTACACATATCGCGTGACCCGTCACTCAATAAGGCAAGTGCAATGCGAGCCTCGTACTCTTGATCAAGGACCTATCTACATCCGACTGTTGGTAGTCTTGCGTGTACACATACACAGTTCCACATCGTTTCTGTATCAGGCTGATGTTGATTTTCGGCCGCATCTGGTGAGGACCGCTATAACGTATGAAAAAGAAACTTCGAATGTGATCGCCGTTCGGCATCAACGAATGTCAGCATCTCCTGCAATGCCTTCAATTGTGTTTTTTCGTTCTCTCCCTCTCTATCTTTCAGTGGTTACGCTCAACAATCTCCTTAGCAAAAGTGGCAAAGTCGCGCTTCCCGTCAACCATTTCCCAAAGGTTCGGCTGAGTGAAGACTGCCAGAGTGTTTCTAGCAACGTGGCCACCCTTGCCAGGTGCAGCACCTTTGACAAAGTGCGGTACCGCTCTGAACTTACCCTTGGTGATGACTTCGAGAGCTTCTCCTGTCTGGAAGGCGAGGCAATCCTTTGGGATGTTTACTTTGGCCACCTTGCCAGAGCGGGAGTGAATATAAAGTCCAGCAGCCGGGTCCGGCGGCGATGACAGTTCTGGCAAGGGCGAGAACTCAGAGGAACTGAGGTGAGGAGGGTTGGCTGCCTCATCGATGAACATGGCAGACGTCAAGCCGGTCAAACAGCCGTGGTCCAAATGCGTCGCACACCAGTCGTCGGGCGAGCTCTTCCCTTCGCCTTGGTTCGTGGTCGGAGCATAGTAGTGAAGCAAACGGGCTTTTGTAGAGATGCTCGATTTGACAACGTGCTCCAGGTATCCTTCTTGGTACTGAGGAACGTTCTTGACGGCGTAACGGTCACAGGCTCGGGCAACGAGCGCAGCAGTGTCAACGATAAAGGTACACAGAGACTGGAAAGCAGGTTCGAAGCCAGGGAGGATATCGTTGCTTGGCCAGATGTTTGCCGCGTTATACTCTGGAAGGTTTGGGAACTTCTCGACGGCTTTTTCGTGCAGCTTTGGGTTTTGGACTGGGTTGGCATAGTAGGATCCCTTCAGCGTGTCGTACCTGCCGTCCTTGAGCGTCTCTTTGCCGCAACTCCAGCCTACTAGGTAACTGCTTTGAGAGTTTTCGAGGTTCTCTTGACAAGATGAGTGCTTGGACATGATATGGCAGGAGTTGAGCTAACGTACCAAGTTCGGCCTGAGGCAGATTGGCCAGATATGAAGAATACGACAGCAGGGCCTTTCTCATGGCAACAAATTCAGATGGCAGGTCACGAACGACAATGATTCCCAGAGAATCGGGACCGAAAGCATCTTCAAGGGCGTCGAAGGGTACGGAGCCTACGAAATAATGAGATGGCTGTGTTTTGGAAAGCATCCTGTCTATTTACCTGATTGCAGATCACGAAGGCTTACAGTAACAGGTGATGCGGACTGCACACCAGATTCGTTCAAGTTGACAGCCATGTTTATTCGAACGAACGAACAGACTGCAGTGGTTGTGAGAAGGAGCGATAAGAAAGTAGAAGACACGAGAGATTCATGTATCAAGGTGGTGGGACATTTTTCGTCGGCCGGGAGCGCCGCAACATCAGCCGAGCGCTGGCAGCCGTCGCCCATCTCCGACCAGCACTCTAAACATGGTCAAACCACTCAGTTTCAAGGGCGACAAGAAGGTCAAGAAGCGCAAGCGCACCCGCGACGAAGATGCAGACGGCCATGGCCCTGCGACAAAGGACTTGAAGATTGGCGCATCACAGCATCCAGATGACCAAGACGACGAATCGTGGGTATCCGCAGACAGCGTGAGCGACGTCTCAGGCCCCGTCATATTTGTGCTGCCCACCACACCACCAACATGTCTGGCTTGCGATGCCAATGGGAAGGTGTTTGCCAGCCCGCTCGAGAATATGGTCGATGGGTCGCCCTCGACGGCCGAGCCCAGCGACGTCCGTGAAGTTTTTATCGCCAACAAGATTGCTGGCACCGATACGTTTAGCTTCAAGGGACATCATTCCAAGTAACTATCTCTGACCTTGCTGCAAGACTTGTCACTCACACTCTCACCACAGGTATTTGAACAGCGACAAGTTCGGTATCCTCTCAGCTACACGCGACGCAATCTCACCCGAAGAACAGTTCACCTTGGTCCCATCTGACTCTCTGCTCTTCAACATACGCACAACACGCGACAAGCTCTTCTCCGTCACACAGGACAAGGCTGTTGAGATCAGAGCCGATGCCGACGACGACGCTAGTCCAGCATGTGCCATCAGACTCCGTATGCAAGCCCGCTTCAAGCCTGTCCACAAGGCTGCCAAGGAGGAAAAGGCAAATGAGAAGATAAGCAGGGCTCAACTTGAACAGGCTGTCGGCCGCAAGCTTGAAGACGGCGACGTCAAACTCTTGAAGAGAGCATGGAGAGATGGCACATATCACGAAGCCTTGCTTGACGTCAAGGTCAAGGGGAAGCACGACAAGTTTGCCTGAGCATTGTCGAGCTTTACTTGCATTCTGCCAACATGGATTTCCCTGGTATAACACCAATGCTTCCCAAGCCAGCTATTCATGCCTGATTGGCTTCTAATACATTTCGCACTCCATGGTCGTAATGCGGCCAACCCGTGCCGTGGGTCATAATACGGTCAATGGGGAGGCGCAATCGAGTCCCGGGTCGGGGACGTCTCGCAGTGGCGGGTTCATTCTAGCAGATGCCTAGGAGGTCATTGATGTACCACGAGCCGCATTCGAGGATATGGCAATTGCTCAAAATACTACTTTAGACCCTTGAACATATCTGAGTTTCACAAGACCACGTGAGGCGGCTCGATCTAGAGGCTATTCGAACCACCTCCTCTGGCTTCCCCGCACTTGTCATCATCCACCGTCCATCATCCACCGTCACAAACACAATACGACAGCTCTCGAATCCAACTCGCAGAGCAAGGGATACGCCATGGGTCTGCTGCTTGTATC
>Ga0058697_10000818_pt1 | contig 12396 bp, 12 predicted proteins | sample AgamicAsMae_FD_66619 | JGI IMG/M metagenome (GOLD analysis project Ga0058697, IMG submission 66619) | Agave microbial communities from Guanajuato, Mexico - As.Ma.e | ecosystem: Host-associated > Plants > Phyllosphere > Phylloplane/Leaf | place: Guanajuato, Mexico | collected 2012-06-04
ACCGACACCTCAGCTCTCCCCTCCACCGCCCTCTCCACCTCCAACACCCCTGCATCAAGCATCGACCGCCCTGCCTGCGCAACCAGAAAAGGCGTCTCCAACCTCTCCTTCCCCCGCACCGACCCAACCATCATCGTCGCAGTCGTCAACGCCGCCGGCGACAAACTGCTGCTGGGCCGCAGCAAGCGATTCCCAAAATACTGGTATTCCACTCTGGCAGGTTTCTGCGAGCCCGCCGAGTCAATCGAAGAAGCCACCCGCCGCGAAGTCTGGGAGGAAGCTGGTATTCACTTGGGTCGCGTCATCATTCACTCCACTCAGCCCTGGCCTTACCCTGCAAACTTGATGATTGGAGCTATTGGGCAGAGTGTTCCTGAGGGTGAGACTATTGATTTGGGCAATGATCCTGAGTTGGAGGATGCCAAGTGGTTTACTTTCGACGAGGTCAGGCAGGCGTTGAAGGTGGGGACTAGTGGGTTGGATGAGGGGCCTCAGGCAGAGTATAAAGAGGGGGATTTGAGGTTGCCGCCGCAGACTGCTATCGCTAATCAGTTGATCAGTGCTGTGGTTGAGAAGGGCTTCTTGTCCGCTCAGCCAAAGATCTAGAGAGTGGCTGGTTAGATACGTTTGGTCTTGGATCTGCTTGATAGAGTCTTGGTGATGTTGGACCGAAAACTCACGTATATATTGGAGACGCACGTGTTCCTCTAGTTGTACAATCGTTACTCGGCGTGAGAGAACTCGTTGAATACCTCGATATGGGCGTCAACTTGTATACGATCAGCACATGTCAACGGAAAACCGAACTTGGGAGATAAAAAGTTATCCAATGTATCCATCTACACCTCCCCTTCTCCGATTGCTTTTGCAACAGAGAGCCAAGAGGACCTCCAACTCGTCTATAGCAATCCCTGCTTCTGCAAATCATAGTACACCTTCTCAGGCATGACATTGCCCTCTCCATCCTCCATCTGCACGACCTGATCACTAGCCGTAGACTCCTGCTTCTTGTCAACCTGCAACTTCCTCCACAGCTCCGTCGCCTCCTCGATTCCCGTAACATCCCTAAACATACTCGAATTCGTGATTCCCAATCTCTTCAAGCCGTACAAATGGCGTGCTTCTCCGAAATGCTTGTCAAAGGCTCTTCTACCCATGTATACGTAGTTGCCACAGATTTCGCAGGGGAACTCGACGCCCAAGCCGTGCAGCTTGTATAGCCAGAAGGGGATGGGTTTGTCGTCCCAGCCGAGCGGCAGTTTTAGCGGGTTGTAGACTTTGCCGTCTTCGTCTTGTTCTTCCGTGTCGTTTGCAGCTGCGGGGTCGGCGGATTGGAGGTCGAGTGTCTCGGCGTAGAGGGCGGCGAGTTCTTGTTGGCGTTCCTTGTCTGTCATGCCCTGTTTGCGTTCGACGTTGGCGCGCGTGTCGGAGCGTTCGGTTTGCATTGCTGAAGCGAGCTTGCGGATGCGGTGTTCGCGTTCTGCGACAGCCTTCTCTTTCAGGCGGTGGATTGAGGTTGCAGCGTTGTTGCCGTTGCCATTTGTAGATGTTAATTCGCCGTCTGCGTTGCGTTGTTTTCTTGCTTCTGCGTTTTTGATGTGTTTCTTTCCCGTCAAGTGGGCTTTGTAGACGTTGTCGTTCTTGAATTCCTTTTCGCAGTCTGCGCACCATATTCCTTCGCCTGTGCCTTCTGTTGCGGGTCCGTCTGTTGTTGATTTCGTGTTGAGTTGCCAACCTGTGACCTCGTCCTTCTCCCACGCTTTTAAGAAGTCCTCGTCGAAGCTGATGAATAGTCTGTCGAGATCCTCCAAAGGCTTGATTCGGCGCATGAAGCTTTCGAGATATGTGGCCAGGTTTCCTAGGTATTGGAAGTATTGATCCTTTAGCTTATCCGGCCTGGGCATGCCCTCGAAGTCGTCGAATGTGTCCAGGTATTGTAGGTATGTGATGCGTCTCTTTGAACCAGGCAGGTTGATGTAATCTTCGTGTAAAGAGTTCATATCAAAGTAGCGACCGAAGGCCTCCTCTCCAGTGAACATGGTGTCGATCTCCGAAGGTAGAGGCACATCTTCGCCAACAGCTCTGCGCTTGTATGCGCGCTCCAGATTCTCGACAGGTTCGTTCGGGTAGCGCTTGTGGAAGTCTTTGATGTTATTCAGTTGCTTGTAGAACTCGTCGAATGTGTCGCCGGTGGAGATGGATTGGATTTCGCGTAAACGGCTACCATCGTTATCTTTGTACAGGTCGACTGCGCGGGTTGATTGCGCCTTTATGCGATCGAGGAAAGCAGCGATTTGGTGGTCTCTTGACAGGCGGTCTCGAATCTGGAAGCTCATTAGCACTTTGTCGTTGAGTTGAAAGGTAGAACTCACATGTTTGGGGTCTTCAAGTGAGCGCTCGGCTATGGCCTGCTCGAGGCGCTCAAGGTCCTCCCTTGTATTGCGCAGGTCTTCTAACAGCATGGTAAATTATGTGTGTGGTGAAAGACAAAAAGAGAGTCGACGGACAGTTACTGAATTGGCGCGGCGAGAGACGGCGCGCGGAGGAAGCAAGTCCGTGCACTCGATGCTTCCTCGTTCGTTCTTGCCATTCGAGCTTTATTCCTCTTGAACTTGAACGTCACTACCACTTTTCACCAAACCGCCTCGTACCTACCGGATCGTTACATCCATCGCGCCTGCCGTCTTCACCATCAAATAAACAGACCCCACACACCACCCACCATGGCGGAAGGAGGAATCGACCGCAAGATGGAGGAGCGCATGGAGTTTTCGACATCCAAGGAAGTTCGCGTCGCACCCACTTTCGAGGCCATGCATTTGAAGGAGAACCTGCTCCGTGGTATCTACGCATACGGCTATGAGTCTCCCTCTGCCGTCCAGTCGCGCGCCATTGTCCAGATCTGCAAGGGTCGCGACACCATCGCCCAAGCCCAGTCCGGTACTGGTAAAACTGCCACCTTCTCCATCTCCATTCTCCAGGTCATCGACACCGCTGTGCGCGAGACTCAGGGTATGCTATCTACTTGTGTGCTTGTCTCTCGTCAAAGTACTGACATTTTCAGCTCTCGTCCTGTCTCCCACTCGTGAATTGGCTACCCAGATCCAGTCAGTCGTTATGGCCCTCGGCGACTACATGAACGTTCAGTGCCACGCCTGCATCGGAGGAACAAACGTTGGCGAAGATATTCGCAAGCTGGACCACGGTCAACATGTCGTCTCGGGTACTCCTGGACGTGTCGCCGACATGATCCGTCGCCGCAACCTGCGCACTCGCAACATCAAGATGCTCGTTCTGGATGAAGCCGACGAGCTGCTCAACCGTGGTTTCCGCGAGCAAATCTACGACGTCTACCGTTACCTCCCTCCTGCCACTCAAGTCGTTGTCGTCTCGGCCACCCTCCCTTATGATGTGCTCGACATGACTACCAAGTTCATGACCGACCCCGTCCGTATCCTCGTCAAGCGTGACGAGTTGACTCTTGAGGGCCTCAAGCAATACTTCATCGCCGTCGAGAAGGAAGAATGGAAGTTCGACACCCTTTGCGATCTCTACGACACCCTTACCATCACACAAGCCGTCATCTTCTGTAACACCCGCCGCAAGGTCGACTGGCTTACCGACAAGATGCGCGAAGCCAACTTCACCGTTTCCTCCATGCACGGCGAGATGCCTCAGAAGGAGCGTGACAGCATTATGCAAGACTTCAGACAGGGCAACTCCAGAGTCCTCATCTCCACTGATGTCTGGGCTCGCGGTATCGATGTTCAACAAGTCTCCCTTGTCATCAACTACGACTTGCCCAGCAACCGTGAAAACTACATCCACAGAATCGGTCGCAGTGGAAGATTCGGCCGCAAGGGTGTTGCCATCAACTTCGTTACCAGCGAAGACGTTAGAATCCTTCGCGATATCGAGTTGTACTACTCTACGCAGATTGACGAAATGCCCATGAACGGTAATTTTCCCCATCTCCACAACGTCAAATACTCTTTTGCTAATGCATCGCAGTTGCCGATCTTCTTACCTGAGCAATCGCCTTCTTCATTTATGCATTACGTTGTTTCCTAAGCATGTTACCGGGTTGTAAAAAGTCCGCTGGAGTTCAAAGATTGCCATTGAGAGCAAACAGTTGGAGGAAATGGGCCATGTAGCCAACACGGTCAGTGCTGTTCGCGATCTGATTCCAATCTGAACAAAGGCTGACAAGACATACTTCCAGTCAATACCAAGATTGCTTTTGCTCCAGCCAAGAGTTCGAAGTTCACTTCGATGATCAACATACTTCACCCAGTCCAGCCTACTAACACAAATGTCTGTCGACATACCTGAGTCGTATCTGCCACTGACAGTCGCTGACGGCGAATGGACATACGGGCTTGAGCTGTTTCCCTCAGCTAGCGCTACATGCGCGCTTTCTCAGAAGCTTGAAGCCAATCAAGTTGTCAGAGAGACGTCGAGGATACACAGAATCGCTTCCTGCGATCCAGGGTCTGTGAAACTGGTCAAACATTTTTTTCCACCCCAGAATGAACACGAATGGTGTTGGAAAGAAGTACTTAAGTTGGATCTTGCAGTAGGCAGGTAGGATTCACTTCTCACGAGCTTTCCTTGCGCAGGCTTGGCAAAATGTGGCACGACACATGTTTCAGGACATCAGGTTCCCAAGAGCCGAAAATTGTGATTGAATTGTTTTAAAGAAGCGGTAGTCGCTGATTCCGCCGAGAACTTCTACTGGTCTCTTTTCTCCTTTCTCATCATATACCAATTTCCCATCGTCAAGTCGCAACCTCAGCCGAGCTAGCCTGCATGATCTCATCCGACGATTGCTTTCACAATTAAGTATCCGTCTCATCAACACGCTTCTGTATCGCAGGTGTAAGTATAACTGCAATCCTCATCACGCTGTTCTTCCTTACGTCCACACCGTCGCGGCTGATTTTTTTGTTTGCTTCCTATCACTGACCGCTTCGACAGATGAATGGCCCAGTTTCTCTCGCGGACTCGACTGTGATAGTGAATTCGAATCTCGCAAAACCTTCACTCTTGACCCTTCCGACCGAGATACTCGATAAGATCTTTTCCTCTGTTGACAACCCGGGTCTGATCAACCTGCGGCTTGTCTCAAGATCTGTCTGCACCATTACCAATAGACCGTTTGCTGTCAGAAACTTCGCCAGCAGCCACCATGTCCTTACCAGACACAGCTTTGAGACACTGCTTGCAGTCACTGCACACGATATCTTTGGGGCCTATATCAGAAGCATTATGTTCAGCCCTTATCGTATTGTCCTTGACTATCTTGATCCGCAGGATACCGATGAAGACGCTGAGGTAGACGACTCCTTTATTGAATCTGGTGAATTCAGCGACTTGTTGTCAAGAATTCTGGCCAATATCAGACGACACTTTGAATCGATTACCATTGGTGTTCTTGAGTTCTACGGTGAATGGGGAAACATTCATAGACAACGGTTTCATGGAGAAGGTGCCTTCAAAGATGGCCTCTGGGGGGGAATTGTCACAAGGCCGTCCGAAACATTTGAGCTCGTTCGTGCTGAGATGCATGCTGCTGGAATGCTGATCAATGGTCTGCACTTTAACCTCTCGATAGCACGGAGATTTCCTGATACCGCGAACATCAAAATGTACAAGGTGGTCTCCCAATTCCTCCAGTCATGCGACTTACCTATCGACCTGCGTTTCACATGGGAAGAAAACGGTTTCTTAGAGTACAATCACTTGCAGAGCCGTCTTTGTTTCTCGGCACCGTCCGTGACCTTGGACCGCGCACGCCCTGACGTTGGATTTATTGAAGAAACTGTTCGATGGTTATCAAAAAAATCGTTCTCAGATCTTTACCTCCAGGATCTGGATGTCGACTCTCTTCCATTCTTCGACGTGTACCTGACACAATCTCTTCAGACAGTCACACTCGAAAATATCAGATTGGAGTCGACCGGCTTCGCACAGAATTCCTACAGCGCCCTGTTCCGACGTCTTGCAAGAATGCCAAACCTGAAGCACTGCAAATTCCATCTACTTCATTACAGCATGTCATCCGTTGACGCCTCATGGGTGATGCGACTCATTTCTGGAGACTATCCTAGCAAAGTGGAAAGCTTAGTTCTCATCTTTCCCACTGGCAGGTCCGAGGTCGAAGTGCGAGGCGCTGACATCTCCAGACAATTGGAGGATTTGGCTGCCTACACAGCCGCGGCTGAGGAGAGAAAGATTTATGAGGTGGAAGCAGTGGGGCAGCTGGTTGATCGCAGAGTTATGGGTGCCGATACACCAATGCTCGGGGAAGAAAACTTTGAATGTCCGGTCAGTCTTCGTTTACCTGTGATAGATCCTGATCCGATAAGTTGTACAAGACATGAGCCAATGTATTAATGGTGGTCATCGTAAGGATCAGTGTCAGAGAAGACATGCAGTGGTTTACAGCTTGAGCTTGCAACGATCTACTCGAAATTTTGTCAAACAGCGGCAGGCACCCATACTCGAACAAAATATGCATGAAGAAAGACAGGAAGAACGTCAACGAAGATAAAATAAACAAATAACGGAAAATGCGACGTGTATCGAGAAAGACAAGAAGTAACAGAATGCAGAACCGATGGAGTTGTGCTACGTCTATTACTGGGAAGTCCACTACGTGACTAAATACTTCCAGAACGATCCACGCGAACTCCTTTGACACCTACCTTGACATTCGCGTCAGTTGATTACTATTAACAAACAGCAAGAATAAGCCTGATGCGCGTGTGATCACTGAATCAAGCCCGTGGCAGGAAACGCTCGCAACACAACTTCTCCTTCCTCACCACGCTGTGGTGAACGAACAGAACGATGCCAGCTACCACTGCAGCGACATTTATTGCTGGCTGCGCACTTTGCACATGATTTGCAGCTTCCATCTTCTCGATGAATCGTTCTACCGAGCTGCCCAAAATATCAAGCACGGTATGTCAAGCCTTCAAGTCCCATGTTCACTATTGCCGGTACAATACGTTGTGAAAACGAGCTGACTGAAAGTTGTAACAGGCGATCGAAGATTCAATCTGCTAGACTTCACAGTGAAGTACTCACAAGATTTGCAGGTTTACTGGCACCAGGATCTTCGCAATGTGCGTCTGCCTCGCAGAAGGTTCTGCAATGCTGCTACTCGACTGTTCACTGTGGTCAAATTCACCGAGAAGGATCTCTCCTCTGGTTGGCAGACCAAGGGATAGTGAGAGCAATCCCAGGTTCCTCACTCGTTCGCGCTCCATCACAGCATTTTGCGAGCGTTCTTCACAACTAATTAAACCATCACAGATCATATCATTTCACAAATTCCGCTATCACTTGAATCGCACCTCGCTCTTGTTGGCGGAGCTTGTATTTATACCTTCCACCAGTCCACGTTCTCCATCCTTCTCAGATCAACATCCATGAGTTTCTATCTGCAACTCTAACTTCCATCTTCAACTTCCTTCTTCCACTGTCAACTTCAACCACAGAGACCACAACATACACGATCCGACCAGCAAACACTGCTTTGTTCTGAGGACCTCAAACACCAGACATGGTAAGTACTTCTTCCCTTCCCAGGTCTATAAACCAGTCACCCCTTGCCCCTTTCCTCTCCTTGCCCTTCAGCAACTCCGAGCGCTATATAAAGGCACGGTCATCTTAAGATCTGAACCGTTTCCAAAGAGAAAGCGATACAACTCTGTCTCTCAGTGGACGCTGCCTGGTTCTTGGAAAGACTTGCATTTATATACTGACATCAAAACCAGGACCTCAACTTGTTGGACCTTCCTAGTGAAGTTCTGATTGACATCTGCGAGTCAATCGAGGCTGCTGACCTACCCAACGTCCGCCTGACCTGCAAACAACTCCGTGACACAGCAACTCAACACTTCGGCAAGGTCAACTTTACGGAGACTGTCCACGTCGTTACCCCCTACAGCATGGATACGCTCATGAAGATCACCGAACACCCTGTTTTCGGCCAATGCATCGAATCAATTGGCATTTGCAGTGCCAGACGTACGGTTCCGATCAAGGGCCCTCCTCGTCAGTCGCAGATTCTCAACGGATACGTCACTAGCAACCGATTCGGCCGTCAGATGGAGCGAGTGTTCCGGATCATCAAGCGTCTTTCAGGCTCTGTTGCCATCACAGTCTACGACAACCCAGGCGTGGGTAGTCTTGGTTACTTGCCAGGCTACAGACTCTGCTCGACTTTGCGCACCACGCCTATCAAATGCCGTGGCTGGTTGAATCTCCTGAAGCTCAGCGCTTCCCACATCACATACCGCACGGCAGAGACACTCGAACAGACTGTCTACGCAGCACGTCGAGCAAGCTGCCGACTCACACACCTCAAGATGGACCTGTTCGCCCCCTATAACCCCTGGGCACAACTCCAGATCCAACAATCCATGTGGCAGATCCTCCAGTCGAGCCTCAGGCCCCTGAGTGTAGAGCTGGATCGCTCCCGAACCCCTCAACTTTCCTACAACAGCACCTCAGAGAGCGTCGAGATCTGTGACATCATGCTCGGCGGCAATACCATGGGTGCTGGCTTCAATACCCCTGTGGATGCCTCATACGCTTGGTTGGGTACCCAGCCAGTCACCTCCCTTAAGGTCGAACTCTTTGACAACTATACCCCTGGCTGTCTCCAAGCAGTCTTGGCCCCACCCCTGAAGCATCTCGACCTCTCCAGGATGCACGCACACACAGGCCATCTCAGCCATAACCTCTGGAGCGACACCATCTCAGCCATCTCTCGCTTGCCCAACCTGGAGTACTGCAGACTCAGCGAAATCACATATGGCATCGACTTTACATGGGGCAACGATCAGATGCGCTACCTCGATTACCCAGGAGTTGGACGCATCCCCTGCGACTACTCGGGCTTCAAGCTGAGATTCTTCGATGGCGAAGGTTCAATCGAACTCAGTGGTGAAGACATCCAGGACAAGCTTCTGGATCTGGCGCACTATGTGAGAGCCGCAGAAGATCACAAGCGCCAGAAGATCGTCCACGACGGAGTCGTCCAAGACGAAATCGTCAGGGGTGTTCAGAAGGTCGAAAACTGATTTAGGGGTGATGGGGACGTTTGCTATCTCGACCGCACTCAGCATGATGAACAATTACTATCACAATGCAAGACCACGTCTGCCTGGCTTTTCAACAGTCCATGGAGAGAACAAAAGGTGATCTCTCTCAGTGGATACCCGAACTACGAACATCAATCTCTGCATAGCGATGACCTGTGACTGCAGAGCCTTTGAATTGGAGAGGAAGAAAACAAGAAACAAAAGATATGCATCCTTCGAGATTGCGCAGGAACAATTCATCAAACAGAAAGGAACGATCAATTTGGGAGGAACGATAGATTCAGCTAGAACAGCCAAATCGCCAAGAACGATCACATTAGAGAAAAAGGATCGGGATAAGAAGATCAAGTTGGGAGGAAATAATGAATTGCAAAGAAAGGACATAGCGCAATACACTAGAGGAAGAACAGAATAGAAGAAGACACCAGGACATTGGATGACCATACACCTTCCCATGTGCTCCTATCGTCATCTTTCTTGCTACAAAATTGCACCAAGATCTCGAAATAAGAGATGTATCCAAAGAGATCCGAGAGTGTATCCCTTTCTCCATGGATACTATCGTCCTACGCGAGACCATTGTGCATTCCTGTAATTCTACGTATCAGGGCACTTGTACACTCAGAGAGGGATCCTATCGCCACAGATCGTTTATCATAAGGTCTTCAGATAGGTGAACAGAGCAGCGCACTCAAAACAGAATCATCTTGCTGGTGCGAAAGTGTTCCCAAACACAGACAGGATAACCAGAGACCACATGAGATATCAGAAAACACGATTCAAACAAGAAGTCATATTGGAAACAAAGCACCAGATCGGGAAGTATTGCAAAATAAAAACGAGGACGAAAACACCAAGGCAGAAGTTCGAATTGGAAAGGAAGGAATGTGGACAGTAGCAGGGAAAGTCACGTAGCCGAGGGAAAAAACACGATAGAATGCATGTTAATCAGAAAAGCAGGTGGAATGACATGTTTTGTCTGTTGTAATTAATTCATTATATGCTTTGCTCTGCTTTGCTTTACATTCTGCTTAACAATGCGACTCTCGAACATCCTCTCACATCCAAGAGCAACACCAGGAACGCCAATGAACGAACCCATCAATCGAAGGATAGGAAGATAAATCAAGAAAAGAAGATAGTAGAAAAAAAGAATACACATTTCATCCCTTTGGAAAAGAGCTCCCAAACACTTCTCATCTACCTCTACTACGCATTTCCAGGCTTCTCATCTGTATCGATATGCCACACAATGTAATTTGGCAACCCATAGACACCGTATCCGGCTCTCTTGGCCATCTTCGCAAAGCCTTCGGTTTCAGCTTGGTTCTCAAACGGATAGGCAGGGAAATTGATGCCGCTGCGGTGGACATCGGCTTTGACGAGGATGTTGACGCCGCCAATGCCGTCCAAGGGGATCTCGACATCTTTGTCTTCGCGCCAGTCGCCCATCTTGGCCATGTAGGTGCGGCCGGTGTCGTACTCTTTGTAGCCTGAGAAGAGGGAGAGTCAGTGAGAGATGCAGAGAGGAGATAGATGTAGAGAGGCCTACCTTCTGCGAGGACGGTGTCTTTGTCGAGGGTTGCGGCTAGTTTGAGACCCTTCTCGGATTCTTGCCACGAGTTGTAGTCGAATCTTCCTTCAATGTCGCGACCGTTCTCGTAGCGGTGGAACCAGACGTCTGTGATGCAGTCAGTAAGTTGTTCGAGAGATAAAACAACATGTGCTCATACTGGGAACAAGGACATCGCGATCGTGAGCGATAAAGTCCTCGATGATCTTGGAAGGGCTGTCCTTGATGTCGACGTCACGCCAGTACACCCAACTGTGCTCAGGCTTCATAGCAGCACTGAGAAGGTAGTTTCTAGCCTTGCCCATGGCCTTTCTACGAGGACCTTGCGCAGCGAAACCGTGTCTATCCTCAACACTCTGGCTCAAATGAACACCGAAATCTTTCTGCACTACGGTAGCGCTGTGGAAAGGGATGGAGTCGGGGCGACTTTGAATGCGCTCGAGTTCCTTGGAGAGGACGGCGAGGGTGTCATCGGTGCTGTCGCCGACGAGGAAAGCGAGGTCGATCAGCTCGTGAGGGTAGGTCAATTGCGAGATGAGGTCAAAGTAATCGTTGATGTAGGGAGCGGCGTCGCGTAGAGGGGTGAGGAGGAGAACGCGCTCCTTGTTGTCAATGGCCTGTCTCGTGCTCTTTATGGGGTTGAGGTCGACACTGCTGATGGTGGTGTGGTTGATCTCGACGGGAGCGTGGTGGTTGAAGATGACGGGAGTTTGCAGGCTTCCGGTCCATAGCATTTGCTCATTGGGTGTCATTTGCATGGGCGATTTGGCTGGGCCGAAACAGTAGAACCTGACGGGTCAGCATGGTCGACGGAGAGATAACTGGAGTTACAGCGCGCAGCAATTGTCGAGAACCCCGAGATCCTCGAGATCATCTGTCGCATGCGACTCTAAGAGAAGATCAAGCTTACTTTTGCAAGTCCTCGGCGGTGCCTGTGACGCCCCTCCATAACAAGATGACGAGGCCGACTATGGCGACGACCAACAGGAAGCGGGTGCGTGTGAGAAAAGTCCATATAGCTCTGGTCGGAGGCAGCCTGGCCTGTGCCGCCTTCCATGATACGCCGTCCTTTGGGAGAAGCATGGCGATATGCAATTATGACCACTTCAAACCAGGCGGCCTGTCGCGGGAAAGTCGAGATGACAGCAACCTCGTCGGCGCGCTCGCTGGCTGGCGCTTCAGGGATCCCGAAGAGCGTTGGCTTGCTTGGAATCTGGCAGGTACGCCTTGGCAAGCTACTGTCTGTGAGATTGTCGAGGAAGGGGCGAGGGAGATGCTTGAGCTTCTTCGAATATTCAGCTCCTTCTGGCCTTGTCTAGGGGAATTGCGAGTTTTGTCTGCAATCGTTGCTTCCTGTTGCGACGACGGCTGGCCTCTTGTCTCTGCCACAGTCGTTGTTTCCTCATTCGGCAATGATTATCCCGCCGACCCCAGCATCCTCTTCTTGCTCAAAGCCACCTAATTAATCCATGCCTTCTTCTCCGGCCTTCGAGTCAGGCATCTCAATAACATCACATTGCATCGGAGATTTTGACAAGATTCAATCATTATTGATCTATTAAAGTACAATATATGCTGTAGAGTTGGAGTAAATATGCTGCCGGAACAACGCTCACTTCCTCCTTTGATAAACCAATTTTCTTTTGAAGCGTCGCAAAACCTCATCCAGAACAAAAACAAAACAAAGGGTAGTCGTTAAAATCATCA
>Ga0058697_10000820_pt1 | contig 12383 bp, 14 predicted proteins | sample AgamicAsMae_FD_66619 | JGI IMG/M metagenome (GOLD analysis project Ga0058697, IMG submission 66619) | Agave microbial communities from Guanajuato, Mexico - As.Ma.e | ecosystem: Host-associated > Plants > Phyllosphere > Phylloplane/Leaf | place: Guanajuato, Mexico | collected 2012-06-04
GTAAAGTGATTTTAGCAAGAGCCGCAGCATAGACCGAGGTCTCTCACTCTAGAAAGAGCCAGTAGGAAAGGATAGTCTAGATGTCCAAGAACTTGGAGGAGGAGTTCGTCTGGAAGAGCGTTGAGACTCGAAACGGTCTCGATGAGATACATTGTGCTGACCGTAGCAGTTGACGGCATACTGGTGATGTTATGTTCAGAGTATGTCCTTGGACCTCGCGTCGTTCGTCGATGCGGTGAGGCGGGTGGGTGGGGCTGGCCCAAGCGCGTCGGCCTTGCCGCGCTTTCGACATCCATTTGAATTCCATTCGTTCTATGCATACTACGTACCTACGCGCTCGCACAGAGTGCCACTCCGTTTCGACCTCTACCTATATGCTATCGGTGTGTGTCTAGAAGCGATTGAATGTGCGACAGCCTGTCCATATGTGAGCAGGACATAATCTCTCTTTGTCTCTATTCCGTATATCTCTTATTCTCCTTTGGGGAAACATTCCTTGCAAAAACATTGCCCCCCACTTCCGTCTGATTTCATAACTTTTCTACGAACTGCCCCTCCTTCAGATGCCGCTATATCAGCATTGACCGATTGCGTTCTTGTTACCTTTCTTGGAAGTTGAGGAGGCTGGGCTGGGTAGTAGCGTTTTCCTCGCATACGTACCGCCTGCCACGAACTCCCAGATTTGAACCAACCAGTATTCCATGCAGATTTTACAGGTGTCTATGCATAGAACAACACTGTACAAAGCGTTTCTTGTGCCGCCTCAGGTTAGGGTGCCCACATACTGCGCCAAGATCGGCCTCTCCTCGATTTACAATTGGTCCTACGAGCTGGCATACATCGCACCCACCAATAGGGCTACGCTCGGAACAACTTGTGCATATCCGGCGGACAGCAGCGTGACTTTCACTCGCTGTGAGAGGCCCACCCTGCTGTCACTTCCCAGCCCCTCAATCCGCTATCTCCCGTCCTTCCATCGATTCATATTGAGAAAGGCGGGTCTATGAGATGGAGACAACAAGCAGCATCTGACGCTCACATGACCTGATTCGCTCGTTCGGCTCCCAGTTCTTGCAGAAAGCCTGAGAAAAGTAAAATTCGACGTCGACTGCAGCGTGGAGCTTTGTCTTTTGGACGCCAGACTGTGCTTACTCGTACCTGCTTTGTTTTCCATCTTCACTGCCATGAACTGCTTGCACAAAACAGACTCTCGCGGCTATGTGTCGTGCTTTGCATAGCATCTACACCATTTTCCTATTCTGAAACCGCATTTTGGCGCTCCAGTTGGTAGAGCGCGACAAATGTTTCAGTCTATTTCAGATGATGTTTGCATATCTTCCCCATCGTTGATATGCTGCAAATAAGCTGATAGTTGATCGTTATTCTCGGTTTCTGTGCGTACATGGCCGCGGTGTGTGTCAAATTGTCAGATTTGTCCAGGAGGGAAGTCCGGACATCAGGGCTGTCGCTGGGCGTGCATAAAGCTACCCGCCATCAGAATTCGTGGTCTGTAGAAGTCATGCATTGCTGTCGCTTATGAACAGTAATCTGAAGCAGACCGTTTGCCCATGCTAATCAAGGGGGCAGTCGTCAGTTGCCTCAACAGGCGCCTTGTGATGGAGGATGGTATCGCACTAGATCAATCATAAAGCTTTCCTGATCGTCATTTTAGCCTGCTAACCGACTCAGAAAAAATGACAGTGACGGCAGTCTGTTCATTAGCCCACCATACTCCTTCCGCCACGTCACAAGGGCGGAGACAAGGAGCATCCTCTCAGTTCTAGCGTGGGCCAGCACCAGCCGTGATCGCCTGAGGTGACGGGTGACGAAGTTACTCCTCAGGCCTAGGCGATATCATCAGCCCATCGCTGCCGTCTGCGTTGAATTGACCTGTTATGTTGCTTCCGGCTCCAAGCTGCGATTTGACGATCGTCCGAGTAGCGAGGAGACGCATGAGACGTGGACCAAGGGCGGCCGAACTTTGTTTGTGGGCAATGCTCCACCCATGTGGTAATGTTCCGACATGATCGCAGTCTTTGACGATAAGCTGACTGGATACCGATGCTTCTTGTCCGCGTATGCTCTCGCCAAGTCAATGAATGCTGCATGCAAGCCTCAAACTCTCTCGGCCATTCCTCAGCAACAGGGCCTATGGCAGACCGTTCGTATCGAGTCATCCGATGTTCCGGCCGCTACCATGCCTGCTAGCCAGCTCAATAAACTACACCCATGGTACCGAGCCAGCATGTGCATCTTTCGCCGCCTCTCCCTCGAGATTGAAGCAGACCAGAGAGCAAGAACAGCCGACACATGCGGGTACGACCAGCTAGAGCAAAGAGACTCCCTGGCTCCAGCAAAGTCCGGACTGGAAGAAAAAAAGATTGCCCCGATGGGCAGAGGTCTTTGCCAAGGCAAACAAACAAACAAACTGCAAGTTGTGCTTGAGGGAGAAGGCCACGTGATATCAGAGAGAGAGGCCTGGTATGACTCCTGAAGCTTCGAGATACACGCACATTGCGGAATCTCTACCACGACAACACATCCAGAACGCCCCAAGGTATGACGGTGAGTTCGAATCTGAGCCATCGAGAATCGGCTAGAAGGAATAGGCGAGCAAAGCAAAAGCCACACCGCCGGTGATCGTACGGAAGCGTGATGTTCTTGCTCATGTCCTTACAAGCGATGGAGGGTCGAGGTGCCATATTGGCCCATCCTCGAAGATCGACTAGCGTCAATGGCACCCCATTGCATGTCTGCAGGATCGATTGACTGGTCCAAGGGGACACACCGGGCGCGGTCTTGCAGAATGGAGGGAGTCGTTGCAGGATTACTTGACAGCAAAGCAATGCAGGCTGGACCAAGTCAAAGTCTCCTGATGTCAGAAAGGGCATAAATAGCTGGTCCAAGGTCCTCCAGAAGACAGAATCATCAGCCATTGACTCGTCGCGAACACCTTGCAACCATCCAAGCACCCAATCTTGACATCCTCTCTCTTCCTCTTCCACCTCCTACCTCAGCTCAAGTCCAATTGCCCGTAGTCCGAGTCATCGTTTACTACTTATCTCTGCTCTTTGTTGGTCCGAGTCCCGTTTAAATCGTCCCCTCGCCCCGATATACAACAAGAATCCGGTCCGTGGTCAATACCTTTCGAGATTTCCATGCCTTACATACTGACGAGCTTCAGAATCCTCGAAAACAACCATGTGCTTCTTCGATCAAGTCATGTGGACCTGCGGCGACTGGAAGTGGGACCGCTTCCGCCAGCACTGCAACCGCGAGTACCGCACCGGAGAGACCTGCGGTATGAAGCTTGTCTATGCAGTCATCAGGAGCAACGACAAGTGCAAGATCTGCCAGAAGATTGATACCAAGCTCCGCCGTCGTGCTGCGGAAGTGGTGAAGATCCAGCGATGGCAATCCGAGGGCAGCAAGCTGAAAGCATCTATCGAGAGATCTTACGAGATTGTCAAAGATCTCGACCAGGAGATTTACCAGTTGCAGATCGAGAAGCAGCGAAAGACTCAGGCGATCGGAAAGTCACGCTGATGGTTTGGGTGTTGTCCAGCGTTCCTTCCGTTCACTCAGCCAATGCTGTTTTTCCCAGCTCGGATGAACGTCAATCGAGGCAACGATCCGGACCTGAGAAGCCTACGGAGTCCTTGGTTCCAGATTTCGGTTGTCTGTTCTGCTTATTTCTCTTAGCTCATGTCCTTCTTCTTTCTTTTTATGTCCTTGTCTCCTTTCCTTCCAAGCATCCGAATCTATGAAAATCATGGTTGTTCACAATTTGTGCATCAAGTGTAGTGCTTGTGAGAATTATGCAAGTTGTGCAGTGTTCGGGTGCATACATGCAGGTACCATGATGTTGACCAATGAAGTCCACCACGATGCTTGGTCGAATTGACTTTCCATCCACTGCACCTCATATGTCAAAGTGTCGATATGTTGCACAAAGCAGCCGATGATCGGGAGGAAATAAGACAAAAAGAAAGAGAAACGCGTTGGAGTTTTAGCAATCCTAGCGTGTTGCATCACATGATCTGGTAGAGACTTAGTAAGTGCTGCACAGTCTTGTGACGGCAAGGTGGTTGATAAGACTGCTATGTAACGTGCTACTAAGTTCGTCTAAAGCTACTGATAACCATCGCTAAGAAATGACAAAAATCAAAACTATATCCCCGTATCCTGAGCCTCCTCAATACGTTTTCTTTTAGTTCGGAGCTGGTAGACTGTGAATATCTAAACATCTCAAACTCAAACATTGCATCCGTTAGTCGTGAGAAGTCGTTCGCGTCCATCAAGCAGGAGAGGTGGTGGTTGGGGTAGAGGGGTTAGGGAATCCACCAAATGGTCCGTAATAACCCTGGCCTGCTGGAGGGCAGTTGGAGTAGCAACCAAGCAACGTGGTAGTAGCATACACAGTAGTGGCTGCCTCGGTCACCGTAGAGAACATTGTCACGGTCACAGGTGCCATGTCGGTACAGGTACCATTGGTGGCCGAAGGGAATGTGGCGCTAGGTCCAGAAGGGGAACGAGTGCCGCTGCGCAGATCAGTGGTGCCAGTGGGACTGATCGGAATAGAAGAGTTTGCCGTGGGGAAGGGGAAGCCGGATGATGGGCCGGTACCCGTAGGGCCAACGAAGATTGTGGTGTTGGCAGTCGGGAATGGGAAGCTGGCAGATGGTGCGGTTGCGATAGGCAGAGACAAGGACGAGTTTGCTGTGGGGAAGGGGAAGCTAGCCGAAGGGGCAGTTCCGGTCGGAACAGCGGATGTTGAGTTGCTGATAGGGAAGGGGAAGCTGGCAGATGGCGCTGTCGAGGTCGTGTTCAAGCTCGGCACGCCAGTGCTCAGAGGAACGGATACAGTGCTATTAGTGACCGGAGTCGATGAAGGCGGAGATAAACTGCCAGTACGGTCCCCGGTGGGAGTGGAGCCAGAGAATGGGCTCGATCCAGTGCCAATAGGTCCAGTGCCAATGGGTCCGGTACCAGTAGGTCCAACAGGGATCGAAGCATTCGAGAACGCATACGGAGTTGTCACAGGAACTGCTGTGCCGGAACGATTTCCTCCCGAAGATGATGGCGAGAAAGAAGTAGAAGTCGTGGCGTTCGCGGACGGCGAGGGCGAGCCGCTGGGCAAACCAGTCACTGAGGGTGGAAGATATACCCCACTAGAGCTGTTGTATAGAGGAATGCTGGTACTGAGGGTGCCATTGAGAGGGAATGATGGTGTGGGGGTGGGGAAAGGAGTGGAACTCGGCGACTCGAAACCTGAACGGCCAGCATCTGACATGGAGTTCGTGAATGGAGATGATGCAGTGACGTAGACAGTAGAGATTGCGGTCGAGTAGATCGTGGAGACGATGATATCAGTGCTGACATCGCCGCCCGAACCACCTCCAGATCCACCATTGCTGCCACCATTGGCACCGCCAGACGTTCCGTTGACCGAAATGGTGCCGTTAGTGATGGTTGTAGAATTGGTGACGATGATTGTGCCATTCGTGATGCCACCTCCATTGCCTCCACCGCTGGCTCCACCATTGGCCCCACCGTTTGCACCACCATTCGAGCCTCCGGCAGAGCCGCTAGAGTTGCCAGCTGATCCGCTGTTGGAGCCGCTTGATCCGCCGGATGAACCTCCAGCCTCACCGGAAGAGCTGCCAGAAGTACCTCCTGACGAGGAGCCAATGGTGGTTTGCGTGATTGTTGTGGTAGAAGACGATGTGGTAGTTCCGTTTGACCAATTGTACGTAGTCACAACGGTCTCATTGCGGGTCTCTTGGTTTCCGTTGGTCTCAGTGTTGTTATAGACAGTCGTGGTAATGGTGTAACCACTGGAGCTCGATCCAGAGCCCGAGCCGCCAGCAGCACCGCCATTGCTTCCACCATTACTTCCAGTCGAGTTTCCAGAGGAGCCAGTAGATCCACTCGAAGAATCGCCGCCGCTCGAACCACCTCCGGATTCGCCGTTGCTACCGCTGGAGGAGGAGGAAGAGGTTGCGTAGGATATTTCCTGGGTCGAGGAAGCTGCCCAAGCGACGGTGTATGTGGTGTAGTAGGACTCGTACCACGAGCCGTTACTCGAGACATAGGTGGAATAGACTTCGGCAGATGAATATGTACTGCCTCCAGAGACATAGGTTGAGTAACTAGTGGCAAGCCTTGCGTGGGCGACTGCAGGAGGAGGCGTGATGATGGGAATGGAGGTTGTACTGTTCTGGAGAATGGCTGAGAGCATGGAAGAAGTGTCGACACTGGCAGATGTTGAAGAGGGGACGTATACTGCGCTAGGAGTGGTGTCGGTTACTGCGACTTCAATTCTCAGAAGAACGACCGCATTGATGCCTCCAGCGACGACGGTAGAGTTGGCAGATTTCTTCAGGAAACAGTTCGAGCCCGAGTCCGCACCAGGATAGAAGACAGCACCCTGGCAGACGGGCGAGCTGAATCCGTAGTTGGCACTACCACAAGCGGCGGTACACTCGGTGAATGTCTGATAACGGAATTGCGCCAAGTTATCGTCGGTGATGTCGGTATTACACTGTACAAGATATTGGAAGAGCTGGCCATCAATGAGCTGGCTGTCGATAGTGTTATCGTCGTTGGGGCAGACGATGGCGGGAGAGATTGGGGTAGGCGATGATGCTGCAGAGATAGAGACACTAGTTGATGGCACTAAATCTGCTGACGGTACATCGGCGGTAGGAACGCCGGTCACAGTGGCGGAAACAGTTGCAGCAGTGATCGTGGCGTTCACAGTCTGTACCGTGTTGGCATAGGCACGCTGAGTAAAGGTCTGAGACAGATTAGTGGTTTCTCCATCAAGCTCAGGCTTCGACCAACTCACCGAAACATCCTCGGTATAGGTCACAGTAGAAGTTGATCTAGTCAAAGGCTGACAACTACAGGCACTAGAGAGAGCAGAGATGAAAGAGGCATCGGCAGTGGCAGTGGCAGTACCGTTGTCTTCAGCTACTCGAATGAATCGAGCGACTGCACCAGAGTCGAACCTGTTCTTCGCGAGGCTACGCTTGGCTTTAGCACCAGCGGTGACACCAGCTGCCACAGTGGCGGTGACCGGAATCGTGTTGGTTGTGGTTCTGGTGATGGTCGTGTATGTGTTGGTGACAGTACTGAGAGAATGTCAGAACAGATCGTCAATGTGTAGAAGAGGCGAGACTGACGTTACAGGAGTAGTGTAGACGGCGAAGATGTCTGGAGGGTTGCCCAGGAATCGGTTGCAGAATTCGTTGGCGTTGGGATATTGGTTGACCTCGGTGTAGATATCATCTTCAACACAGACCTGTTCCTGACGAGCGGTGAGACCAAACAAATCTCTGATGAAGTTCACGACTCCATTGGGACTGGTTTCGTGCTCAGCACGCTTTTGCTGGTTAGTGGCTCTGGCAGCGACAAGTTGGAACAGAGCAAAGCTCAAAACGAAGGTTGAGAAGACGAATGAACGCATGTTTGAGAGTACACCAAGCGAGGGATGGTATCTGTACTCTGTGTGAAGTAGCGTTCAATCGCGAATTGTTTCTAGTCTGATGGGAGAAGATGTGGGCTATATAGGTGTACAAAAGGCTACCGAGCGCACGCGTAAATCAGGAGACAGCCACCGATCTAGGTGGCAAAAATGCCTTGCAGCATAGAAGCTCATGCCGTAGAGATATGGTGCAAGCGCGTCTCGTCGCGTACGCAATATTGAGGTATACATTCCCCGAAGTCGAAGGTATGAAGGCAACAGGCTGCAGGGGCAACCACATAGAGGATTAAGCTTGAATCATGAAACACTTTTTGGGTCTCTTGAATGACGAGGACACAGGAAAAAGGAAAGACATATTCATGGGTGCAAGATCTAGGAAAAAGTGCAGCGCTTGAAGGGCAGTGAAAATCGAATGGTAGCTACCTTACCTACCTACGACTCAGAAAATTTCCGACGCAGAAGAGGATTCTAAGATTTCCAGAAATAGTGACTCTCGGGTATCGAGTGTTTCACGACTTTCGTATCTGGTCTCGGACAAAGGATGAGGTATGTGATGAGTATGGAATGGTGTTGTGGAGAAGAGGCATGTTGTAGGAGTGATGGTTGGGAGTTGGTTGAGGCTTGGCATGGAGTGCATAAACTGGCACAAAGCGTGTATATATGGACGGATAGGCGGGCGCGGATGAGACAGCATCAGTTCGGCGTTCATTCCTCGATGACAGCGGCGCTCAACGACCATGGGTATCTGCGCGAGCTGTCTCGGCCTTGACCGGCAAGCTGCGCGTGAAGTGAGTACATTCTGATCACGGTGCTTGCTGCCCCTTGCTGACTTGGTGAAGGCGTCCGAGAGCGAAGGTCTCTTGTACGAAGACGCAGCCCAGCCTCAGTATGGCACCGTGACGCCTGGCGCGACACTTCCAGAGCCCGACCCGGAGGAGCTGAGAAGAGAGCGCGAGGTCCTGGAGCGCATCTGTGCCCAGACATCCAAGTGCGTCCCTTCGCTGTCACATCACACACACGCGCTAATCTGCCTGCAGCGAGCTCATCGACGTCTTACACCACGACTCCAAACTCACCAGCGACTACCCATACCTCCTCAACAAACACTTCCCTTCCTCTTCCAGTGGTGCCTCGTCACCAGCAAGCACAATCGTCGATGAAGATGCATGGCTCGCTGCCACTCAGCCCACCGAGCGTGAACTCTGGCACGAAGTCAAAGGCCTCAATCCAGGTGAACTCGTTGTCGAGCTCAATCCGCCAAACCCTGCACCAAGATGATAGCCTCTCCAACAACCCCTCCAGCTCTCCTTTGTTGAAAAGCACGATACCCTCTGCGATACCCGGATCATTTCCTTGTTTCTTGCTTCTTCTCCAAATTCATTTCACATTAATTCTTTTATCTCTCGCTCTCTTTCTTTCCTGTCTGCGCCATACTTGCTTGGTCGTTATTTGCGTTTTGCCGTCATCTGTCGGACATGGCACCATGGTTTTCATATTGCATCTAATCAACTCTAGACATTTACAATCCTGCTCTCCTACCAATCTTGCTGGAACGTACGTACTAGTTGATGAGTCTAACACGATTTGATCATTTGTTCTACGAAATTCATTTTGAGCTGGTGTATATCTCTGTGATCTAATCTTATCTACGGAGCGACCAATCATCTCATAGTCATCTTAAAGGTTGGCTTCTAGCAGAGTCTTCAACTGAGAAGCACCTCTCTTTGACCATCCCCATCTAATCTGGTTGGGCATGTTGACCTCAACGCCAAGTTCTTCGGCGAACGAGAAGACGACGCCAGGGTTCTTCTGGAAAAGACGACCGACCATGATAACATCAAGACCGTCTTCAAGGAGCTCGTTTGCTAGCTTGCCAGTGTGGATGCTGCCAACAGCGCTGACAGCCATCTTGTTGCCGACTGCCTTCTTGACGGCCTTGCTGAGAGGTGCCTGGTATCCGGGAGTGGCGTGAGGGTGCTGCTTGGGGTGGTTACCACCAGAGCTGATGTCCATCAAATCGACGCCACGGTCAGCAAGAATCTTTCCAAGCTCAACTGTCTGCTCTGAAGTCCAGCTTTCCTTGATTTCTTCGACCTCCTCGAGCCACTCGGTTCCGCTGACTCTGACGAAGATGGGCATAGTCTCAGGTACGATCTCTCTGACAAGGTCGACAGTTTCTAGGAGAAGTCTGGTTCTGTTCTCGAAGCTTCCGCCGTATTGATCGGTACGCTGGTTCGATGTGGGAGACAAGAATGAGCAAAGCAGATAACCGTGAGCAGCGTGAATCTCAATGGCATCGAATCCAGCGGTCAGAGCACGACGGACAGCGTCAGCATATGACTTCTTGAAGCTCTCGATGTCCTCAAGGGTCATAGCACGAGGCTGGGCATGGTGTTCGTTCCAAGCAATAGCAGAAGGCGCAAGGACGTTGTCTGGCCATCCGTTCTGCTCCTTTGGTGCGACGGCAGCTGCACTCAACCAGGGAGCCACGCAGCTCGCCTTACGACCAGCGTGTGCGAGTTGGATAGTAATGAGTTGGTTCTGGCCACGGAAGTCAGCGAATGCAATACAATCTACATTATGTTATTACTTACTTGGCTGTGCGCAAAGTCGACAACACGCTTCAATGGCGCAATTTGGCTGTCCTTCCAGAGACCAACGTCTTCTGGAGTAATTCTACCTTCGGGAGTAACGGCCGTTGCTTCGATGATGGTCATTCCTGGGCCGCGAGACACGATACCACCAATATGGGCCATGTGCCACTCGCCGTAGTGACCATCAGCCGCAGAGTATTGGCATAGAGGAGACAGGAAAATGCGGTTAGGAAGGGTCAAGCCACGCAGCTTCAGGGGCTGGAACAGCTTAGGGACGGGCTTGCCATCCTCACGGATGAAAGCTGCACCTGCGGGAGGAGATTGGAGAGGAGTAAAGTAGGGAACCTAGTGGATCGCTCAGTAGCTGTTTAACGTATTCACATTCTGATATCGATCATGACATACGGCAGGAGAAGCACGGTTGACGTGTTGAGATTCTCCAACTACGTTCTCGACAACGTTGTGGTGAGAGATGGCTTCAGGCATGATGAGAGGGTTATTTCTAAGTCGATGTATTCGAATTGAACCTCTACCCTGGTTGGGGAGAAGTTATATACTGGCAACACTCGTTAGCTTCTGGATGCTTAGAAATCAATCGCTCGCAAATCATATTGTACAGGACGCCCAACTTTGACATGATTCACGCAAGCAACCGTCATGAGGGGCATAAGTTTGGACATAATTGCATTATTGACCCAGATAACGTCATTGTATAAGCGATCATCCGTGGCGGCCGAAACATCACCGAGATCCCGAGCCGGCGCGCTGACCGCCTGCCCCAAGTGGCAACTCCATAGCCATACAGCCTTTCGTATTTGGTCATCATACACGTTGTGTTACTCTCCAAGCCAAGCAAATACTCAACTTTGGGGAATCGATACCCTGCACGAACATGCCGCCAAAGCTCCCGATTCTCGTTAGTTCGGCAGCAGCGTCGATACTGTTGGCGCACTACGCGCCTGCCTACGCTCCTGGATCACGTCTCCAGACCTTCTTTCTCATTGCCTTCACCGAATTCATTGCTTGGGCAACATGGAGAGTTATCATATACCCAAACTTTATCAGTCCTCTGAAGGGCCTACCTGAGCCTCCAGGAGGCAGTTGGTGGAATGGTCAAGCGTCAATAATCATGGCGCAGCCCTCTGGTCATCCGATGCGTGAATGGATAGATGCGATCCCGAACGACGGTCTCATCAGATATACCAATTGGTTCAACTCGGAGAGAGTGCTCTTGACGAATTCAAAGACTCTTGCAGAGGTTCTCTCGAGCAAAAACTATGAGTTTATCAAACCGGCACATTTTCTCGATATCATCGGTAAAATTCTAGGCATAGGAATCTTATTTGCAGAGGGCGATGAACACAGGACCCAACGCAAGAACCTCATGCCCGCATTTTCGTACAGACACATCAAAGACCTCTATCCTGTGTTCTGGTCAAAGTCAACAGAAATGGTCGAAAGAATGTCCACTGCCATGCAAGAAGATTCCCCTCAGGATGGAAGCGCGGCCAATGTCGTCGAAGTCAGCGATTGGAGCAGTAGAGCCACACTGGACATCATCGGAGTCGCCGGTATGGGGCGCGATTTTGAGGCTCTTAAGAACCCAGACAACGAACTGAGCAAGACTTACAAGAACATCTTCCACCCACCCAAGTCTGCCAGATACTTACAAGTCGCCGGCATGTTCTTGCCTCGCTGGTTCCTCAAAAGTCTGCCGCTTAAGCGCAACGATGAGATTTCAGAAGGGTCTGCTCTCATCAAACAGACCTGTCGCGATTTGATCGCTGCCAAGAAGATTCGCATGGAAAAGGGCGGTGCAGATGAGACGGACATTCTCAGTGTTGCTCTGAAGAGTGGAAGTTTCGAAGACGAGAACCTCGTCAGCCAGATGATGACTTTCCTGTATGTATTTGAATGCTTGCTTTTTCTATTGGCTGCGCTAACTTTACTTTCAGCGCCGCGGGACACGAGACTACGAGTTCATCCATGCAATGGGCCATTTATATGATGTGCCGCCATCCCGATGTGCAGGCGCGCTTGCGTGAAGAGATACATTCCAAACTGCCTTCGGTCCGCGACGCCCAGGCCCAGATTACTGCTGCTGATATCGACAATTGCCACTACCTCCAAGCAGTCTGCAAAGAGACTCTTCGCCTCTGGGCTCCTGTGGCTTTGACGATGAGAGTTGCCGCCCAAGATGAAACCATCAACGGTCATCCTATTCCCAAGGGAACGCTCGTAGTCCTTGCCCCACTTGCAATCAACTGTAGCAAACACCTCTGGGGCGACGATGCTATGGA
>Ga0058697_10000821_pt1 | contig 12370 bp, 20 predicted proteins | sample AgamicAsMae_FD_66619 | JGI IMG/M metagenome (GOLD analysis project Ga0058697, IMG submission 66619) | Agave microbial communities from Guanajuato, Mexico - As.Ma.e | ecosystem: Host-associated > Plants > Phyllosphere > Phylloplane/Leaf | place: Guanajuato, Mexico | collected 2012-06-04
CTGCTATGGGTATCTTTGGTTGCCTGTGGTGCAAGTGGTATGTGAAGAAGCTCAACAAAAAATTGAAGGAAAGTGAGCAAGTGAACAATCTCCCCAAGGGATGGCGCTTTGTCGAGTAGAAGTCTTGTCATTAGCGACACGGGACCAGTGTACCAGTCGCGAGAAAGATGTATCGGGCGTTGTGCTTGTTAGGATGATTTTGTCGTGTGCTAAGGGCATTCCGTGTATATGGACTTTTCTAATGGAGGCTTCAGTTTGTGATTGTTGCCCATAAGATTCATTGCCTAGGGTTGCTATCGACTGAGCCAAGCAGAATCTGATTGACGGTGCTCTAGGATGTGATGTCTGTTTTTTTTGTTCATCTCTCATCATGAGAGTCGTATCCAGACCTGGTCCAGACTAATTATCATGGCGCACTTGGCTGGTCTTGGTAGCCGGTTTATAGAATTCCTCGAATAGACTTCGCATAGCTAATGCTTAGAAGCGGACGGTTCTGGCAAACGGCGGCAATTCGGCAAAGTTCGGCAAGAGCGAGAGGAGCTTCGGCGACAAGTCTCATTCGATCACGCCTCCACACACCGCGCACCATTCTTCACCAGAATACTGAGTCGGTGCTGCACCCAGGATGTCGGGAAAAGAGTCGTACATACAGGCGTGCGCGCGCTGCAACAGCAAGAAAATCAAATGCCGAATGCCCGACCAAGGAGGCACATGTGAGCAATGCGAAGCTGTCGGTGCCGAGTGCGCGTAAGTAGCCAATTACACATCCTGGACGATCCACCTACAAGGCTGCTCTAACAGTCTGCAGACCTAGAGTTCGCAAGAAGCGCAAGACAGCCAGCACGCGGCCTGAGAGCCCGTCCGCAGCTGCTGATTCGATGCCGCCAGACCACTGGCATGTGCATCAAGTGTCTCTTGATGGAACTCCGCAATTGACCGCACCCCCAGAAACACATCTCCCCGACAACAGTCCTGTCGTCACGCGCACAGTGCTCCAAGAGGACCCCGGTACCGGTGGAAGCTCGACGTATATCGGACGGCATCATTTCGGGGATGCCTCTATAGATGAAGCTTCGGCGCGTGAATACGGTCAGTCGCGACAACAAGGACTATCTGATGTAGAGCAAAAGACCCTTGAGCTTTGGGATGTCTTCTCCGTGCCTCCTAGGCCGCTCCACGAGAGCCTGTTGGAATCTTTCATGCAGTATTGCTTTCCATGGATGCCAATACTGGAACCGTCAGAGACATCCTTTCGCGACGTTCAGCGAGGCTCTTTGTTCTTGTCGCAGGCCATCTTCCTGGCCGCTAGCCGGGTCAATCCTTCTCCCCCTGTTCGCGATTATGCTACACCCGCTCAGTTCTATCAGCGCGCCAAGGCGCTCTTTTGGGTGGGACACGAGAAGAACCCGCTGACTGTCATAAAAGCGACTACGATGTTGCATTGGTATACACCAGACGGTGCCGCCTTTGTCTCCTACGACACCAGTGAATATTGGCTAAAGATCGGAGTTGGTCTCGCATATCAGATAGGTTTGCACAAGGAACCTCCTGCAGGCCCACAAAGTGCCATCAGACGGCGACTGTGGTGGAGTCTTGTGGTAAGTCAAGCTATACCAGATGACATATCTTTTCTCACCAACAGATATAGGTACGAGATTCACTGATCTCCGTCTCGAGAGGCAGGCCACGAGCTGTGAATCTGGAGGATTCTGATGTTTCACCTCCGACCCTAGACGATTTTGCCGACAGACCAGAAGCTGCAGATCTTTTCATCGCCTACGTTGAAATCTGTTGCACCTTGGGAGACCTTGTACAGACTTGTGCAAGAAGACGCATTGTACCTAGCAAGTACACCGAGGTTCTGAATGCACTGTTCAGATGGACGCGCATGCTTCCGCCGAGACTGATGTTAGCACAATACTCAGTCGAAACGCAGTCCTACGAATCACGCCCACATGACTTCCCGGCGCGGCAGTTGCATGTGCCATATTTCACATGCATCATCATCTTGGCAAGGGTAGGTGCTGTAAATGAGACTGTCAGTCCAGCTGCAGTCATAGCCGCCTCTTTCGTAGCAGGCATCTACGAAGACCTCTTAGCCCGTAACTTGGTCGGCCTTCTATCACCTACCTTCACAACCTTTGCATTCATCTCTGGTCTGGTATTGAGATCACTCAGACCATACCCTGGGCTTTGGCCCACGGCACGCAAGGACCTCGAAGTCATACTCACCTCGCTACAGCAGTTGTCCAATCGATGGCGCTCCGCGATTGGAGCCTACAAGGTCATTCAGAGAGCTCTTGACCAGCCTCTACCTGCCAGTACTTCACCAAACAGGCCACTGCCGCCATTGAATCGCAATGAAGTACCATTGTTCGAGGGCTTCCCGCTGCAGATTTGCGGGATGTGGCACGCGCTTGAAGCTGAACGAGCGACTCGAGACGTCAACTTCAATCTGGCGGATATGCTGCCACCGCAACTGGAGCTTGGTGCCGAGAGAGGAGCCAGCCATCAGCCGTTGATGACGAATTTAAACCTTCTGCCCGACGAAAGTTTGTTTAACATTCCTTTCGATGATATTTCCGACTATTTCTGGGGTGATTGGACATTCAATGGCTAGGGCATTTTAGATTGTGGTTTGGGGATTCGATCTAATCTAACCGCGGCCACTCTCCTTGCAGAATGGACCATATACTGGAGTCACGCCAGTATAAATTTTCTCCCAATGGCATTTCGGCAATCGTTCCATACGAGGGATATACGGGCTTGGACTCTTGCTCATACAGGCTGTCTTCGAAGTATCCCTGGCTAAGATCTGGAGGCGTGAGCACTGATACATCACTCTCTGTGTCGCTGTCCTTGGAGAAGCATAAGAAGCCATCGCAACCATAGTCATCCGGCGACATTTCAAGGACTTGTGGATACGGTGGCAGCTCTGCTGGTAAATCCAGATGTGTATATGCTCCTTGAAAGATATCAGAAGGAGTCATCGTCTCGGCTTCTGTGCGAGTGTCGGTCGCAGACAAGGAATCAAGAGTTTCATCGAGATCTATGTGTTTGCTGAAAGTAGGCGCAGCCTAGAGAGTATCAGCAAGTGGACCAATTTCTGCATCCTCAGAGCTTCAGGCTTACTTCAAGCTCACCTTGCCCCGAAAGCGGGCGACCTCGATCATCCGGCACGCTTTGTAGCGGACTATCATACCTTGTCAGTATACACGCTCTCGAACATGACGAGTATCACTGACCTCGTGCCAGCTTTCCTGCGATTGACCACGCGTTTTCTGGCCACAATCATGCATTCCGAAGAGTCCTCTCGGCAAACTGTGCACGGCCAGCCGTGGACGTTGATGTCGCATCGGACTTTGCGAGCTCGGCAGTGAACGCATGCCTTTTTTGCCCTTTGTCTTCGCGATAGTCGACCCTTTTTCGAAACTATGCGATCGCCCAAGCTTCTGGGGCTGAGCTCTGGCGTGTGCGAAGAATCCATGCTGACGGTATCGATATCTTTCGGAGGGTCTAAGAAATGACCGATGGATATGAGATGACCTGCTGACAACAATGGCTTTTGAGCAATATATTCGTCGTATTGTATAGGTTATGTGTATACCGTTCTGGTTCATTGAAGGATGGAGCTGCTCAATGTGGTAAATCACCGAAGTACCGAAACACCGAGATGCTTTGGTCACACCTCCCCGCCGGAAATCATGCTCCATCTCCGCAACATGGCTGCCGAGGCAGACACGAAGGGTCATTGAAGGGTACAATCCCTCTTAACTCACGACAACAATCTACCCAGAGCAATCGGCCACAACACCAAACTGCAAAACGATGTCAGACACGACCGATTTACCCTTGGAGCAATGGATCACGCTCGAGTACCAAGATCGCATCGCCATCGTCACCATTGATCGTCCCGAGAAACTGAATGCTTTGCCCAAAGATGGATTTTACCGTCTGTCGCAATGTCTCCGAGAGATTGAATCTCATGATGAGGTTCTGGTCACTCTGCTCATAGGCAAAGGACGTTTCTTCTGCGCGTAAGCGGACCTTGTTTGTCGCGGTAGATACAACATACTGATGAAGACATGGCAGCGGGGCGGATGTTTCCATCAGCCGTAAAACACCCCCAGGAGTAGATGTCTGGCGACACGGTCTCAGGGAAACAATCGCAAACAATCTCAACAACACACAAGCCTTTTACTCTCACTCCAAGATCTTGGTCACGGCTTTGAACGGGCCGGTTGTTGGTATTGCAGCCGCTCTCATCAGTTTTTCGGATTTCATATACTGTGTGCCGCACACTTATCTCCTCACTCCCTTTTCCAGTCTAGGTTTGATCGCAGAAGGCGGTGCTTCCGTTGGATTTATCAGAAGGATGGGTGTTGCAAAGGCCAATGAAGCTTTACTCACTAGTCGACGTTTATCTGCGGAGGACTTGGAGAGATGCGGGTTCATCAACAAGATCTTTGGTTGTGGAAAAGGTGAAGATGAGCGCTTCCGAGAGCTTGTGCTTGATCATGTTCGTGATATCATGGGGGATCACCTCGTGGCATCTAGTTTGATCGAGACAAAAGCTATTGTGACGGCTTCCATAAGGAGAGATATAGATAGCTCTATGGTAGCCGAGTTGTTTGGAGGTTTGAAGAGGACGGCTTTGGGTATTCCGCAGAAGGAATTTGAGAAGATCAGGACTGGGGCCAAGAGGCACAAATTGTAGATATGCACCTCTGGCTAGATCCAATGCAAGTCACGGATGTATGCTAGCCTTATCACGTCCTGTTGCTGTAATAGTAAAACAAGATGACTTGTGCTTCAATATAGTATCACGAACATGCAATGCGCTGAACTGATAGCTAGAGGACATCTTTGATTGCGACAGCTACAGCTTGACCAATGCTCGTCTGTTGGTCTCTCTCGAATGGACATGACTTATCAACGCGAATGCCTTCGAAGCTTCACCGTAAAGCTCATGCCTCAAGACTCCATACACGCCTGCCTTTGCTTTCGGAGCCCACTCCCCAGCAATTCTCAACGCCACATGTAGCATCTGATCTGGAGGGGCAATCTCATCCACCACGCCATCAGCAAGAGCTTCTGTTCCAGTCCACTTGTGCGCTTGAAGCAACATCTTGCGAGCGATCTTCGAAGACAGCTTCAGACTCAAAAGTGTCCCCATGCCTTGGAAGTGCATACCGAGATTGACGGGTGGCTAGTGACATCGGTTATACAAAGCTTTCCCAACAAAATTTTCGAAATTCCCAAAACTCACCATAGATATAAACCCCCTCTCACTGTTCATGACTCTATAATCATGACTCAGTGCAAACGGACACGCACCCCCAAAGGTATGTCCCGTCAACAACGCAACAGTCGGAAACGGGAAATCCAGAATCGTGTGTATCATGGGGAAAAACCCATCAGAGTTTGCAAACGGATTGTCGTCGCGTTCGTCCTGGTCGACGCCTGTGCACCAGAACTTTGCGTTGTGGCCGCGGGTGATGACTGCTCCTTCAGAGTTGGAACCTAGGGTACGTTGGACGTGGTGGAATGCGGAGATGACTTCGTTGCATAATGTCGTGTTCAAACGGTTCTCGGGACCGCGTTGCAGGGTGATTATGAAGATGTTGCCTTCTCTGGAAAGAGATAGGTTGGTGAAGTTGGGAGCGGGACGAGACATTGGATCTGAGTGTAGGTTCTTGGACGTGATTTCCATGAGCACCTTCGACGGATATGGTCAATGAAGACAGGCCGTTCGATGCTGTACATGATCCGGGCCAGGAAAGCATCGAGCGGGGTATGGGGCATCGAAAGGCAGAGAGGGAAGAAGGAGAAAATGCCGAAACGCCGAACTCCCCAAGCTCCCCTTTCTTGGATGCTGTACCCAGTCAATCGTTGCTGATCGCGAGAAGACCATGCGGACATTCATGTCGAGATAACCGACAGTCAAACCTTCGGCGCGAACACCCTAGTTGAAATATATCTACAGACCCCACTGTCAAACTCTTGGTTCACCACCACATCAGAATTTCAAGCAATATCCAACATGAAGAACGATCGCAATGAGCTGTTTGCTCCACACAGAGGTCCGAACGTATTACCCAACAGTCCACTGTTTGGCAAACTCATCCGTCATGCTCGAAGGGAAAGAGTGGCCGTGAGAGACCTCCAACTTGGCCTCGAGAAGACATACGGAGACCTTCTTGATGCAGTCTTGACATTCCGAGAGGTCGTCGGCGCTTCTTTGAACCCGAGCACAAGGACTGCTTTGGAGAACGGCGATGAAGTCTATATCGGCGTGCTTGCCGCGGGTGGCTGGGAGTTTACCGTCGCAGTCCTGACTGTATTGGCTTTAGGAGCTGCTGTCATCCCTATGTGTAAGTCAATCGTGACATGTTCCAGAACTAAAGGCTGACAGAGGTTGAAGTCCCTTCAGCACCAGTGGACGAGTTGGTGTACTTCATCAACAAGTCGAGCCAAAGCGCATTGCTGGTTGGGGTCCCGGCAACGTCGTTGGGCAAAGATGTCGTTGCAAAAGCCAAGAACGATGACCCTCACCTGGTTGGCATCTCTATCCTGCCCAACCTGCCTGTCGTACCTAGTCGGACTGCGGCAGATATCTCGATGTCCTCAGACGCACCATGGGACGAGAGAGCACCTGGAGTTGTCATTTTCACGTCCGGAACCACTGGCCGACCAAAGGGAGTCGTTCATCGACGCGGTTACACCCATGAGACAGCACTTGCCATTGGCGAAGGCTACGACATCAGTCACGACGATGTTCTGCTACATGTGCTTCCGGTACACCACACGACCGGATTTGGAACCTCGTTCTTCCCCTTCCTCTGCGCAGGTGCATGTATCGAGTTCAGAGGCGCAGCGAGCTTCGATGCAGCATGGGTCTGGAACCGCTGGCTTGAAGGCGGACTCACCGTCTTCTCCGCTGTACCAACCATCTTTATGCGTCTCAAGTGGTACTTCGAACGTGAAGTCCAGAAACTCCCTCTCGAACAACAAGTCCAGTACGTCAAGGCAGCTAACCAATTTCGGGCTTTCATGTGCGGATCGAGTGCTCTCCAAGATCCCGTTCAGGACTTCTGGACTGGCTTGAGAAATGGTCTGCCCATCCTGACCAGATACGGCGCAACCGAGTTTCCGGGATGTTTGAAGGTGCCAGCCGAAATGGATCACAGACTTTTGCCCAAAGGCTGTGTTGGCATGACAGTTCCTGGAGTAGAGATCAAGCTCTCTGGTGGCCACGAAGGCGAGCTGTTGATCAAATCTCCTTACATGTTTGCGAAGTGAGCACACCCCTTTGAGTACGCGAGTGATAACTCTTACTGACCACAATCAGATATCTCGGCGATAGGGAGGCGACTCTGAACGCGCACGATAAAGATGGCTGGTTCAAGACTGGTGACATCGCTCGCCGGGATGGAGACTACTACACCATCATCGGCAGAGCCTCAGTCGACATCATCAAGTCGGGCGGATACAAGATCTCCGCGATCGACATCGAGCGAGAGCTCCTGGCACTCCCTTACATTGGCGAGGCGATGGTGGTAGGCGTGGAGGACGAAGAGTTTGGCCAGCTAGTCGGCGCCGCAATCAGCGTAAAGCCATCAGCCACCGTCTCAGCTCAGAACCTGACGCTCAAGAGATTACGAGACGACCTGCGATCGAAGCTGGCCGGCTACAAGATGCCAACTGTGTTGCGTCTTGTCGAAGGAGAATTTCCGAAGGGGGGAACTGGTAAAGTCCAGAAGAAGATCCTGGGACCGCTTTACTTTCCTACACCAGAATACATGAAGATGTCCGAGATCCAGACTTTGAGGAAGATCAAGCGGTCGAGTCCTCAAGCTAGACTGTAACATTTATGAGGTACTCCAGCACGTCGATAGCGCATCAACAATCAATGAACAATTCCGTGTCTTAGATATCCATTCTCGACAATGACTTTAGTGAGTAGTTTGGCCACAGGAGGCGGCACTAATGTTTCACCATGCCTGGAAGCTCTACTAGACATAAGATGTTGTACTATAGCTATCTAAGTATATGACTCTCTACAGTGAATCAATTCATGTTGGTCACAGATAATCTGAAAGATCAAGTAATCGAGAAGGGGTATCAAATGACAGTACTGAGAAGAATATAACCTTGTAAACGTACTGAGCTTCATCGGGAATCGATACCTCGGCTGCTACGTGGGTAAGCTGATCCTTAGATCACTCCGGCGTATTGCAGAAACTCGACTCACCGACAGGTCTAGGCCTCGACAAGGCGACTCGGCATTTGCTTGTCCTCTTCCAAGATGCTCGGCGTTTTCTCTAGTACTACTACTCGGCAATAAATCACGACTGTGGAGCTAAGGTTTCGCCGAGGCTGCTCTACAAACCATGCCCAAGCACCGAGCTGACTAAGAACAGCCATGTCCCTTCGCACAAGCGTGCTCGTTGAGACTTTCATGGATAGCAGATAGCCAACTTTGACGACATGTCGCCGGACGCCACTCGATGGATATGGAGTACAACCCCAGATCCCCACACTTCACTCCGCACCACCCCACCATTGAGACTCAATGGGGTTTCGGCAACAACGTTCGTTTCTATCCTTGAGATTCGTATTTATCTACCCCAGTTTCTCAGTCAAGTCACCTCAGCATCAGTCAATCGAACACTCGAACCAACTTGACCCTTCTATCCCACCATGTTCTCGTTTTCCAAGAATAAGGCAAGCCTCGAGCATGAGGGCATATTTGTTGGTGGATGGGATCCGAGAGGTGTCATCATTCCCCGTAAAGTCGACGGCAAACATGGTATGCTCGCCTGGGAGTGCAACAACTCCACCATGACTGACGCCATACAGTCTCTAGCGAAGACCGTATTCAGAGTCAGACGAGAGCCGAACCTGAATGGACCGAACAAGAGGAGAGGGCTTTGGTGCGAAGACTGGACCTTCGTGTCTTGTTACCTTGCTGCATCATTTACTTTCTGGCTTACGTCGATCGAGGAAATCTGTAAGCGCTGCAAGACCTTGTGCCGCCCTCCGCAGCCCCAAACACTAATGCTAAGCAGTGGAAATGTCAAAATCCTGGGCGCTGGCACCAAGAACTCTTTGGAGCATTCTCTCCATCTCAAAGGTACCGAATTCAACTGGGCTGTCTCGATCACATACTTTGCCGTCACCGCTGGCCTGCTACCAGCCAACATTGCCATGAAGAAATTCTCTGCCAAATCGTTCCTACCAGTCATCATGATCATGTGGGGAGCAGTCGTGCTGGCCATCTCAGGCGTGAACAATGCTACAGGTCTGCTTGCCGCTCGTTTCTTCCTAGGCATACCCGAGGCGGCTGTGGTACCTTCGTGTATCATGTACTTCTCCATGTGGTACAAGCCCTCCGAGAGAGCCTTCCGTATCGCCATCTTCCATGCTTGGAATTGCGTTGCCTCGGCAGTATCCTCTTTCCTAGCTAGCGGTATTGGGAAGATGGAAGGGGTGGGCGGTCTCCATGCCTGGCAGTGGTAAGCTTGCATCATCTTCGGTGACTTAGGACAAGACAGGTGACGCTGACAGCTTCGACACAGGGTCTTCTTGATCGAAGGTGCATTGCCCATCGTCTGCGCCATTCCTTGTTACTTCGCTCTCCTCACCTTCCCTGAGACGTCTAAAGCTCTTGACGAGCGCGAGAGGTTTATTGCCATCAATCGCATCGGTCGCGGCGCAGCACGTAAGACAGATCAGACCTTTAGTTGGGCTGCAGTGTGGCGTGTTTTCAGTCGTCCATCAACATATGTCTTCTTTATCGCCCAAACGTAAGTACCACCGAGCCATGAAACTATTCAGCGGTCCTAACATGTAAGCTTACAGCTGCTCTTGCACCGTTGCCGTCGCCCAAGCAACCTTCCTTCCTACCATTCTGAAGGTCTTCCTCAAATACAGCGTCACAAGAGCCAACATCTACGCCGCCCTTACGTACATCTTCATGATACCCATCTACCCGTTCATCGGCTGGCATTCTGACTGGACTCGGGATCGCATGTGGCACTTCATCTTCTGCATGACATGCTGTATCCCAGGATACGCCGTGTGGATGCACACTGCATTGCACCCCAATCTCATCGGGTCAGCTATCAGCGTCACAAGTCTGTACGGCATGGCCTTCCTAGGTGGCATGTGTCGTCCCGCGCAGCCGGTGCTCTACAGCTATCGTATGTCGACTCTGTATGGCGCAGGCGAACAGGCTATCGGTGGTGCCGCCACAGTTGCATCGCTGTCCATCGCATCCATCATGGGTCCGCAGATGTACCCAAACAGCGATGGGCCACACTACGTCCCTGCATTCACCGCATCCGTATGTGTCGTTGTTCTGGGCATCTGCGCCTACCTGACACTGCCTCTGTGGCTTGTCTGGGAGGCAAACCGCAGAAAGGCCCGGACAGGATTTGCAATCCCGCTCCAAGCGATGGAAGATGAGGAGAACAGCGCTGTCTCGTCAGCTGCGCATGAACGCCTGCGTGATGCTACTTATGTCGACCAGAAGGTCGCTGAAGAGGTCTCGCTACATGAAATGGCACCAAAGGCAGTGTAAGAGCTAGAATCGATTTGGCGTCTGCAATATAAGTATGGTAACACTGCCTATGGAGCCTCTCGGTATATTACAGACGTTAGATAAGCTACGAAGCAGCATCTCGATAACTAGTAGCAATGTATATGAACACTTTAGTATCCCCCACTATACGCATCTTCCCCCGTTCGTGTTCTCTTGTTCTTGGAAACTCTGTCGATAGCTTTGTAGTCCACACTGCAGATCAGCAGTTTCAAGCTAAGCATAGCTCTCGTCCTTGGTTGTTTGATGTAGAGGTAATAGGTGGGCAGGCAGGAGCGCCAAAATTAATTCTGTGTTCTTCTCTATGATGTTTCAGGTCTCTCATAACTCCTTAGACGAGCTAATGACGGATAATGCTCTTCTGGCTATCGCTGTCCGACCCCATCGCACTGACATCAACAGTGACTTTCTTTCGAATCCCAGCATCCATCTCAATATCCGAAATCGACTTTGACTTGCTCACCGAGCTCTTGTGTCCAGAGTCGCCTGTGCGGAAGTATCCTCCAGTGCTGCTTCCGTGGGTGCCCTTTCTCGAGGTGGCCGAGCGTAATGCGGGGATGATCTTCTCGAACAGTGGTCGAAGGCAAGGGGTGCATGTGCAGATCATGGCTGCCGTGAGTTCGGCTTGCGACCATAGCACAACTTCCACAAGTCCCCAGGTCAAGTCGTTGTAGCCAGATTTGTATAAGACGATGATGGAACGCATACGGAGAATACTGACAAGGCAAGAGATGGATCCTGAATTGCAATGTTAGTGATGGCGAGCTTTAGTAACTCTGTGTTTCGAGGATGCTTACCCATCGAGAAGAGACCGGTGAGGATGACCTTCTTGCGGACATCGGTGTTCAGACCCCACACAATGGGAACAGGTAGGAGGAGAATCAGAATATCAGACACGACGTTCAAGGCAGCGTTGGCGGTGTAGAACTTTTCGGTGCTGATGCAGTATTCCGGGGTGATGTCAATACTCCTGTAACCACTATTAGAGGAATGAACTCGGCTTATGTCCTCGCCTCTACTAACCAGGCAGATTCCATTGGTCGGCATTGGAATAAGGATGCGAATATAGCTCCGAGTGAATAGGCGACTGTGAAGGCGACGACAGCCCACCATCGCTTGGCAAAGTTGTTGATTGGGAAGACGCGGCGGTAAAGTAACAGGATGGACATTTTCGAGAACAGCATAGTAATGCTGTACATGATCGCACAAACAACCCAGCCACGTAATAGATTGGGGTAGAGGTCCGCAACAGTGATGTCGTAAATGTGCTTGCCGGCTCCGAACTTGCAGGCGTATTGGAACAACCCAGTCTCACCGAGCCAGCATGCGAGAGCGAATAATGTGCACCCTTTGCTTGCTGTTAGCATTGGAGTTGAGTGGTATTGCGAAAGAAAACTCACAATCGTCCCACCAGAGGCTCTTGAGAAGACGAACGCGGGTATAGAATCGCATGGCAACGACAGTGCACACAATGATAATGCAAATGATGTCGCATGTCGTGATCATATGCGTTCTGCCGACCGCATTGTGGATGTGTGATACCTGGCCGACCGGTGGGCGACCGGCAGGAATTTGATCAAGTGGAATGCCCGACTCAACCAAAGCCATGATCTGGGCGATTTGTGCCGCACTCGCCATGTTGAAGATGCTGGACAGATGCTCAAATGGTGGGGAAAGATAGGTGTGAGAGAGGAGACAAATTCAGGCCAAGGGAACAGGTAGGTATCTATAGGCAGATAGCTGGATGGGTCCAGATGAATCAGTCAG
>Ga0058697_10000822_pt1 | contig 12368 bp, 8 predicted proteins | sample AgamicAsMae_FD_66619 | JGI IMG/M metagenome (GOLD analysis project Ga0058697, IMG submission 66619) | Agave microbial communities from Guanajuato, Mexico - As.Ma.e | ecosystem: Host-associated > Plants > Phyllosphere > Phylloplane/Leaf | place: Guanajuato, Mexico | collected 2012-06-04
TGTATGGACAGGGTATATATCTACGCCTGGACCCTGAAGGTCCTGCCACTGGCGGTCTTGCGCTCCTTCTCCTCGGCCTCTGGTCTTGCGCGACGGAGGACTGTTTGGAAGTTAGCACAGAGGCGCGAATGGTATGAGTAGTTATCGCACCTTGGAGGAAGTCGGCAGTTCGTCTGCGCATTCTCGAGTGGATGTAGGCTTTTGAGGCCTTGATGTGGTAGTGGAAATAATCGCGGAAAGTTTGAATGTGCGAGATGACCTCGTATCTTCTGGCGGGTTGAAGATGGCGAGGGAACAGGACAAAAGTAACGTAGCCGACGTCAGCGGTGCCTGAGGGAGGCAAACCAGACATGCCCTGCAATTCCAGAGGCGGGTCGTTGCGGAAGAGAACTTGCGGGGCGTTCTGAATAGCTCTGCGACGGGCGTCGACAAACTCTTGCAAGAAGACCTTACCAAAGATACGATCCGTTTCCTCGCGGAAGATTGTGCTGAAGATGACGGTAACACGGTCGTGACTGGCCTTTACGTAGATGGCCTCTTCCTCGCGGTAGTGAATGGCTCTGACCTGGCCACCCTCAAGGACACCCTGAGGGGCAGATTCGGAAGTGTACTTGGAGGCCTCCTCGTGCAATGCCTGGTACTCGTCAAAGGCCTGCTCGAAGGGAGCAGCCATGGCATTGCGCTTTAGCAAACTGAGGCGGGAGATGAGGTCGGTGCGGGCTTCTTGGTCGGCGGGGAGGTTCTCGAGATCGATCTCTACAGAGAAGTCATAGCCGGACTCAGGCTGGACAATGTAGCCTTGGTATTCGCGTTCGAGAACCTGCTCGGCGCCATATTGAACGAGCTCCTTGTAGCACTTGATGTTGATGGAGATGAGGATCTTTGTCTTTGATGTGGGAGTGGAGATGTGGAAGGTGACGCCGTCAAAGTCGGAGACGATCTGGTCAATTGAAGTAGGGGTAGCGCTGTAGTAGAGACAAGGCATCAGTCGGCAGGTCTGGGACGCGTGGGAGCAGACGGAGACGAGGGGTAGCTACCCAGAGAAGCGGTCCTTGAGTAGCGACTCAATCAGGACATTTTGGTAGTCGAGCAACAGCATGTTGGCGACGACTCGATAGTGCAGGAAAGAACAGAGACGAGGTGCGGCGTAGTGAGATGATACAGACAGCAGCAGGGTGCACTGCAAGTGGCTTTGGCGACGGTCGACTGGCGGCCGCGCAGCCCTACGGGATCGTCATGCGAGGCCTCTTCCCCACACTTTCTTGGCCGCAGCACGCTTGGACCAGCCAACTTTTTCGAGATTCAAGAACTTTTTGCCTTGACAAGCCTCTCTTGCTGCCCTCGTCGGCAACATGGTCAAATCCTATCGCAAGTACGAGCAGTCGGCCACCTTTGGTCTTGTCAACACTGCCCTTTCCAACCTTGTCTGGACCCCCGATAATCTCGTCTCATCGTCCTCGCGAAACACTGGTGCTGGAAGAGCCTACGTTGGCGCCAACGAGCATGTCCTAGCATGGGATGTCAAGAAGGGCGAGCTGCTGAGTCGCTGGCACGATGTCGACTGCAAGTCTCAGGTTTCGGCCATTGCTCAGTGCTCTGCTCAACCCGATCTGTTCGCCGTCGGATACCAGGATGGAAGTATTAGAGTCTGGGATGCTTTGTCCAACAACCCCATCATGAGCTTCAATGGCCACCGCTCCGCCATCACCCACCTTGTATTCGACTCCGAAGGTGCAAGACTTGCTAGTGGCTCCAAGGACACAGACATCATCATCTGGAACCTGCTCTCCGAGTCCGCCGAATTCCGTCTCCGAGGACACAAGGACCAAATCACTGGCCTGCACTTCATTCGCACGAGACCTTCCGGTCATCAATCTCCTCACACGGACGAGGCTGTCGATGTCACTTCAGGCGAGCCCGAAGAGTTCGAGGAAAAATATCTGCTCACCACCAGCAAGGATGCTCTGATCAAGATCTGGGACCTCTCAACTCCCCATTGTATCGAAACACATGTCGCCCAGACAAACGGCGAGTGCTGGGCTCTTGGTGTCTCTCCCGATGGTATGGGCTGCATCACTGCTGGCAACGACGGTGAACTCAAGGTCTGGTCGCTCGACCTCGACAGTCTGGCCGAATTTGGTGCAAACATCGCCGAAGCAAAGCAGTCAAACTCTCTAACTGCTCAGGGCATTCTCTTGCGCCAGAGTAAGGACCGAACTCTGAGCGTCGCATTCCACCCCAAGGGCGAATACATTGCTGTTCACGGTTCCGAGAAGGCTGTTGAGATTTGGCGCATCAGATCCGACGAGGAGGTGCAAAAGAGCTTGGCCAGAAAGAGAAAGAGAAGAAGAGAAAAGGCTGCTGCTGCAGGTGCTTCGGTTGCTGAAGCTGAGAAAGAGGAGGAAAACACAACCCCCGACGTCTCCGAGGTCTTTGTCTCGTATGTCATCGTCCGCACTGGTGGAAAGGTTCGTTCTGCCGCTTGGGCTGCCAGCAGATCTTCCAAGAACGTGGAATTGGTTTGCTCGACTACCAACAACCAGATCGAATCCTACACGATTACCAGCAGGGAGAAGGCTAAGAAGGCTACCGCTGAGGCTCCTGACTACAACCGCGCTCTGGCCGTCGACATGCCTGGACACAGGACCGACATTCGTGCTCTGGCTTTGAGCTCTGATGACCGTATGCTTGCATCTGCGTCCGCTGGACTTCTCAAGATCTGGAACGTCAAAACTCAGAGCTGCCTGAGAACTCTCGAGTGTGGACAATCGCTTTGCTGTACCTTCTTGCCTGGTGACAAGATTGTCTTGGTAGGAACAAAAACTGGAGAGCTCGAGCTGTACGACATTGCCTCTTCTGCTCTGATCGACAAATTCCAGGCACACGACGGTGCTGTGTGGACTCTCCAGGTTCATCCCGACGGAACCTCGGTCGTGACTGGAGGTGCCGACAAGGCTGCCAAATTCTGGAAGTTCGATATCGTCCAGGAAGAGATTCCCGGTACCCGAAGAACCACACCCAAACTCAAGCTTACTCAGACTCGCATACTCAAGGTTGCAGACGACGTTCTGAGTGTATGCTTCTCTCCTGATTCCCGCCTTCTCGCCCTCTCAACTCTCGATAATACCGTCAAGGTCTTCTTCGTCGACACCCTCAAGCTCTTCCTCACTCTTTACGGTCACAAGCTCCCCGTCCTCAACATTTCCATCTCGTCAGACAGCAAACTCATCGCCACCTGCAGTGCGGACAAGAACGTTCGTATCTGGGGTCTGGACTTTGGTGACTGCCACAAAGCTTTCTTCGCTCATCAGGACAGTGTCATGCAAGTCTTGTTCATTCCTCACCCTGTCGAGAAGGAGGAGCAACATCTCTTCTTCAGTGCCAGTAAGGACTCAGTCGTCAAGACTTGGGACGGTGACAAGTTTGAACAAATTCAGAAACTGGAGGGTCATCACGGCGAAGTGTGGGCCATGGTCGTCAGCAGGACTGGCGAGAAGGTCATCACAGCGAGTCACGACAAGAGTATCCGTGTCTGGGATGTTACAGATGATCTTATCTTCCTGGAAGAAGAGAGAGAAAAGGAGCTCGAACAAATGTACGAGTCAACACTGGCCACTCAACTCGACAAAGATCACGCCGATGACGATGAGGGTGCCGAGGACGATGTTGCTGCTGCATCCAAGCAGACGATAGCCACATTGACATACGGTGAACGTATATTGGAAGCTCTCGAGCTCGGTTACGCGGACTACCAAGTTGTTCAGGCATGGGAGGCCGAAAAGGCAACAAAACCAAACCTCGCTCCGCCGCAACGAAACCCCGTATTCACCTACGGCAACCTGAGCGCTGAGCAACACGTTTTGCAGACCATTCGCAGAATTCCGAATGCATCTCTCAACGATGCGCTCATGGTTGTGCCATTCTCATCCCTTCCTGTCCTTTTCATGTTTGTTTCAGTGTTCATACAGCGCCGCATGCAACCGCAACTAGCATGGCGTGTCTTCTACTTCTTGCTACAAACGCACAACTCACAGATCGTGGCTAGCAAGCAGCTCAAGGACGTCTTGAGCGAAGTGCTTGAAGCCTATGGACAGTTTGTCAAGGAAGAGAAGAACATGCTAGGCTTCAACATGGCCGCTCTGGGTCTCATGGGCAGAGAGATCAAGGAAGCACAGGTGCACGGCATGGACGACGAGCCAGAAGAACAAGAGGAGAAGCTAGAGAGAGGTACTAAAAAGCGTGCATTTGCTTCTATTGCATAAGGGATTGGGGTTGGTCTGGACATTTAAGATTTTGTATACCACTTTGTTACACCGTTGATAGGTTTATATGACATATGATATTCTCACGGATCGGCATACCACTCTTCTTGGCAGTCATTGAAGTTGAGTCACGATGCAAAACGTGGACGAGTTTTGCGATGAGTCAAAGTGAGGATCCGCGCCGCCGGTCTCGGGGATGCTCCCCAGCAAAAAGAAGTGGCAGGGATAAGCTTGAGCTTGCGCATAAGCCGTGACAATGCGTTTATTGGTATTGAATGTGGATCGAGCAACGATCACAATTCTTCTAGAATGCAGAGCAGGCACAGCGATGAATTACATAGACGCTGGAAGAGTTGCTCTCCTGGTAAAGGATGCCATGAGGTATGAATAAAGCAGGTGGATAGAGCTTCTCCGGATGACAGAGTTCAAGGTACCGATACACGCGAGTTGCAAAATTGTTGGGTCGGCGGTGATCGGTGGTGGGTCGTAGTATGGGAGACGTTGCAGCGAGCCGGGAATATTGCAAATCAGCATTTTGAGCTCCTGGTGCGATAAGATGTGCTCCTTATCTCTTGGTCGCGAGAGCCGTGCATGGCCGATGTGAAAAATAACTCGACGTCGCTGCTCTCTGACCGTTCCTCTCTTGTCACACCCTCGTATCTTGAGCAATCAGTCTCAACTCACCCATCTGCCATTGGCACGCGATTCGCCCTTATGCGGACTGCGCCCTCCACCACCACAACCCAAGGTACGCCATTTTCTTGCTCCCACCTCGAAGCTCTGCACGAGCGTTGCAAGTCGGTGCTCCGAGGTTGGTTTGGTGAAGAGAATTGACAAGACTTCCAGACTACATTAGCGACCACCTGTGGAAGGCCAACGTCAACTGAACTCGGCCTGTTATTCCTATAAACCACCTACTTCTACCCTATACCAACCCTAGCCATGGCTTTCTCCAGGCGTCTGGCCCGCCAGACAGCCTCGAACCTGCTTCGCCAGAGTCAACAGCCCATGTCTGCCAGACTGGCTGCTCGTACTCTGACGACTCAGTCGAGCTTTGCTTCTACCAACCCCCGCGCTGTACGCGCACTCAAGAGATCCACCAACCGCTTTATTCAAGTCCGCAATGCAACCAGCAACGCCCAGGTTGCTCCCAGCTCCAAGGCTTACATTGAGAGCGGTGCCATTGCTGGAGGCCAGAACCTGATTGATGTCAAGAAGGTTCTGGTTATCGGCAGTGGTGGTCTTGCCATTGGACAGGCCGGAGAGTTCGATTACTCTGGTATGTCCAAGTTTGGCGCTACCAAAAAGACAAATGCTGACAAGACAATAGGATCTCAAGCACTCAAGGCTCTGAGAGAGGCGGGCATCCAATCTGTCCTCATCAACCCCAACATTGCTACCATCCAGACCTCGCACGCTCTTGCTGATGAGATCTACTACCTTCCCGTCACCCCCGAATACGTTACCTACGTCATTGAGAAGGAGCGCCCTGATGGTATCTTCCTTTCTTTCGGTGGTCAGACTGCCCTCAACTTGGGTGTCAAGATGGACGAGATGGGCATCTTCGACCGCTACAACGTCAGAGTCTTGGGTACCAGCATTCAGACCCTGAAGACTAGTGAAGACAGAGACCTGTTCGCTCAGGCTCTTAAGGAGATTGACATCCCCATCGCTGAGAGTATCGCTGTCAGCACCATTGATGAGGCTCTCGATGCCGCCGAGAAGGTCGGCTACCCCATCATCGTCCGTGCTGCCTACGCCCTCGGTGGCCTTGGTTCTGGTTTCGCCAACAACCGCGAAGAGCTCCGCAACCTGTCTGCCCGTTCTCTTACTCTGTCTCCCCAGATCTTGGTCGAGAAATCGCTCAAGGGCTGGAAGGAGGCCGAGTACGAGGTCGTCCGTGACGCTTCTGACAACTGTATCACCGTCTGCAACATGGAGAATTTCGACCCTCTCGGTGTCCACACCGGTGACAGTATCGTCGTCTCGCCCAGTCAAACCTTCAGCGATGAGGAGTACCACATGCTCCGTACCGCCGCCATCAAGATTGTCCGCCATCTCGGTGTCGTTGGTGAATGTAACGTCCAGTACGCCCTCCAGCCTGATGGTCTCGATTACAGAGTCATTGAGGTCAACGCCCGTCTCTCTCGTTCGTCTGCCCTTGCCTCCAAGGCTACCGGTTACCCTCTTGCCTACACTGCTGCTAAGATTGGTCTCGGCCACACTCTTCCCGAGCTGCCCAACGCTGTTACCAAGACTACCACTGCCAACTTCGAACCCTCTCTGGATTACATCGTCACCAAGATGCCCCGCTGGGACTTGAGCAAGTTCCAGAACGTCAAGCGTGACATTGGCAGTGCCATGAAGTCTGTCGGTGAAGTCATGGCTATCGGTCGTACTTTCGAAGAATCCTTCCAAAAGGCTATCCGTCAGGTTGACCCCAAGTACCACGGTGTCCAAGGTGACAAGTTCGAGGATCTCGACGATGTTTTGGCAAACCCCACCGACCGTAGATGGTTGGCTGTTGGCCAGGCCATGCTCCACGAAGGCTATTCTGTTGACCGCGTCCACGAACTCTCCAAGATTGATAAATGGTTCCTCTACAAGATTCAGAACATTGTTGACACTACCCACGCACTCGAAGCCATTGGCAGCCTTTACGGTGTCAAGAAGGAGCTCATGCACACGGCCAAGAAGCAAGGTTTCTCCGATAAGCAGATCGCCAAGGCTGTGAACAGCACCGAGGATGAGGTCCGTGCCCGCCGCAAGAACTTCGGAATCACCCCCTTCGTCAAGAGAATCGACAGTATGTATACCACTCGCCAACCATTATTGAAACTTGTACTGACTCTTTTTCAAGCTCTCGCTGCTGAATTCCCTGCCGAGACGTAGGTATATCCGTGTGAATTTTACTAGAAAACTGCTAACAAACTTATAGAAACTATCTTGTACGCATTTCAAAATTTCCGAATTCTAAGACTCTACAAGCAAAGTACCAACATCTTTGCACCTATCAAAAGGCACAGCGATCTTGCGGATGTGTATCGGTCCATTGAGAGCCTGGCTATCGGAGCGACGCATGCTGCTCTCCATGGACTTGGCATATCTTGGTTTTGCTTTGTGCAATTTGATAGGTGACAAAGATGACGCTTTGCTAGGAGAGTCTTTGATGTAGTATCACCTTGAGCATCATGCTAACTGTTTCCACTAGTACACAACTTACAATGCGTCAACACACGATGTCTCGTTCAACGACCACGGTATCATCGTATTGGGCTCCGGCTGCTACCGTTCGCATCCCCTGGCATTCGATTCATGAAAATTTGCTAATTTCGACCAGGTATTGGATCTTCCGTCGAGTTCGATTGGTGTGCTGTCAACGCTACTATGTCCCTCAGAGAGCAGGGCAAGAAAACTGTCATGATCAATTACAACCCTGGTACGAACAAAAGCCTCGCAAGTCTCCTGAACATACCGCTGACTTCTTTTGCACACAGAGACTTACAGTACCGACTTCGATGTTGCCGACAAGCTCTACTTCGAGGAACTGTCTTACGAACGTGTCATGGATATCTACGAACTTGAAACCGCTTCTGGTGTCGTCGTCTCTGTCGGTGGTCAACTCCCTCAGAACATTGCCCTTAAGCTCCAGGAGAGCGGCAAAGCCAAGGTTCTCGGTACCGACCCCAAGGACATTGACAAGGCCGAGGACCGTCAGCAATTCTCTTCCATTCTCGACTCTATCGGTGTTGACCAGCCTGCCTGGAGCGAACTCACCTCTTACGCCGAAGCCCAACAATTCGCCAACAAAGTCGGTTACCCTGTTCTCGTTAGACCCTCTTACGTCCTGTCCGGTGCTGCCATGACTGTCATTCGCTCCGAGGCCGAACTCGAGGAGAAGCTCAACGCCGCCGCCGAAGTCAGCCCTGATCACCCTGTCGTTATCACTCAATTCATCGAAGGTGCCCGCGAGATCGATGTTGACGCTGTCGCTCACGATGGCAAGGTCCTTGTCCACGCTGTCAGTGAGCACATCGAGAACGCTGGTGTCCACTCTGGTGATGCTTCTCTTGTTCTCCCTCCTGCCAAGCTCTCTGAGGATACCATCAAGCGTGTCAAGGTCATTGCCGACAAGGTTGCCAAGGCCTGGAAGATTACTGGTCCCTTCAACATGCAGATCATCGATGCCGACAACCCCAACGGTGGTGAATCTTCTCTCAAGGTCATCGAGTGCAACCTCCGCGCTTCCCGTTCATTCCCCTTCGTTTCCAAGGTTCTCGGTACCAACTTCATTGATGTTGCCACCCGCGCTCTTACCAGCACCAACGTTCCCGAGCCCGTCGACCTCCTGGCCGAAAAGCGCGACTACCTTGCTGTCAAGGTTCCTCAATTCTCTTGGACTCGTCTTGCCGGTGCCGATCCCTACCTCGGTGTCGAGATGTCTTCTACTGGTGAAATGGCTTGCTTCGGTAAGGACCTCGTTGAGGCCTACTGGACCGCTGCTCAATCTATGATGAACTTCCGCTGCCCCCAGCCTGGTGAGGGTCTCCTCTTCGGTGGAGACATCACTAACCCTGATCTCGCCAAGATTGTCGACTACGTCAACCCTCTCGGCTACAAGCTCTTCGCTGCCAACGAGTCTGTCAAGAACCATCTCGAGAGCAACTCCAAGGATGGCAGTGTCAAGGTCGAGGTCATTGAGTTCCCCAAGGAGGACAAGCGCGCCCTCCGTGAGGTCTTCGAGAAGTACGACATCCGTGGTGTCTTCAACTTGGCCAAGGTCCGTGCCAGCAGTCTTGTTGACGAGGACTACGTTATGCGTCGCAATGCTGTCGATTTCGGTGTCCCTCTCTTCATGGAGACCAAGACTGCTGTCCTCTTTGCTCAGTGCATGAGCGAGAAGCTTCCCAAGCCCGAGGGCATTCCCTCTGAGGTTCGCCCCTGGGCTGACTTCATTGGTGGCCGTCCTCTGTAAAAACATTTCCCAAATGGTTGAAAAGTCCATCATACTGCAACCTCTTTATAAATACCAATGGTGCTCGTTTATGGCGGAGTGAGGAATACAGGATTGTTCTTTTGGCGTTGTTTCTAGATTCTCAGATTTCACGATGAAAAATATCACACACTATACTTTCAAACTTCAGTTCCTCATCATGCCGTCTTGCATCGGCTTTCTCCCCTCATCTGACATCCTCATTTCTGACTTGTTTGACTGCCGTGTGATGATCATCTCTACATCGGCTATTCAGGAAAGCGCATGAGTATCTATGCCATTTAGGGTTTTAGGCTAATGCCCAAGCTCATACAGCACAACGTCATGCCCAGGAGGGGAACCGAACAACCAAGGTCGATCTTTTTGTAGTAGTGAAACAAATATAAAGAGGTCTTGCTGCGCCATGAAGTCGTCCAAGGGATCAGTCGTTACTTGCTGTCTTGAGATTTCAAAATGGTCAATATTACACACGTCAATTTGTTGACTCTGGCGGCGAGCATTCCTTATGCCAATGAGCTGTATGGCATTGCCAATGCTTCGACAGACCATATCTCGTTCCTCTCTTATAGTGAGTAGTATGACGCTTGGGTCGAATCCTAGAAAGGATCGCATTGCTGACAGCTGTGCTTGAACAGACGACACCTTCGTTACCGATATCCTAGGACCCAACGTTTCACAGCAATTGGTTAGTGACCAGGACTACCAGGCTTTCCATGAGGCCGGTGTCTATAATATCAAGACCGGCAAGCTCTATGCCACCAGCAACTGGAACGGTAGCCTCAGCAACCCGATCAATGTAACCGCTATCGACATCAACGGCAACAACAGCATCCAATCGTACCACTACCAACATCTGGCCGAAGCCAATGGAGCTACTGCCTGGTACCCTGTCGGCTCTTCAAGAAACAGTAGCGAAGGACAACAGATCGTTTTCTGTGACGAAGGCGACCTGACCAACCCTGCACAATTGGTTCTCGTGGACCCAGCAACCAACAAAAGCCAAGTCCTAATCAACAACTTCCTCGGCCGCAACTTCACCTCTCTCAACGATATCAGACAGCACCCTGTAACTGGCGATCTTTGGTTCACAGATGTACCATACGGCTACTGGCAATACTTCCGTCCCGCCCCTGTCATCAAGAACCAAGCCTATCGCTTTGAGCCCAAGACTGGTGTGGTTCAGGCAGTCGCTGATGATGCCATTGCTCCTAATGGCATTGAGTTCTCACCTGATTTCAAGCATGTCTACATCACCGATACGGCTGTGCACACGTTCCCCAACAAGGATAACTTGACAATGCCCTCGACTATCTACCGCTACGATGTTACTCCCGATGGCAAGAGATTACAGAACAAGCAGTTGTTTGCTTACTCTGATATCGGCTTGCCAGACGGCATACACTGCGACGAAAAAGGAAATGTGTATGCTGGAACCGGAGACGGTGTGCATGTGTAAGTTTTTCTCTCTCTCTTCTCAACTTTTAGTAAACAAGAATGCTGACTTGAAGAACCACAGCTGGAACCCTGAAGGTGTTTTGCTTGGCGTCTTTGCAGTTGCCAACGGAAATGCCAACTTCGCTTTCGTGCCTGGTGGCATGTACATCTTCAACGAGTACAAGTTGTACAAGGTCACATTGCAAGCAGTGGGCCGTGAGGTCAAGAGAGACTTTGGATTGTACTAGGCGAATTGTTCTCGGCATGAAAAGTGTACATAAGTGTTTATGGCAACTGCAATCGAGTTTCTTAACCCATGGATCTCATTTTCTGATGAATTGTCCTACTTGTCGTTCGATATGTGTCAACTCTACCACTCACAATCTTCTTGCATATACACCTACACTGCTCTCGCAACTTACAGGAGACAATCGTATTTGTTGCTGTCTTCATTCTCTCATCGCGAATATGCCGGTTCAGCCTTCCCCTTTGGGAAAATTGCTTCATGTCCGTGCACCCATATAAAACTCAACTCTCACCGACAAATCATGAACTTTTCTGCGACGGTATTGTATAGACAAAGATGACTGGAAACGGAGTCGACAATGGAGAAGATCTCTCGAGGACATCGAGTCATGTCTCCGAGACCAAGCCAAATGTCCTAAAACAAGTCTGGCGCAACAACAAGGGCGTCTTTCTAATTTTGCTGGCTCAAGCGACTGGATCGACTATGGATGCTATTGTTCGTTTCTTGCAGCAAGGAGGCCATGGAATGCATCCTTTCCAGGTCATCTTTGCTCGTATGAGTATCACGGCATTGCTAAGTTCTATCTACATGTGGTACAGAAAAGTACCTGATTTCCCACTTGGAGCATCGGCTGTCAGGGGATGGTTGATTTTACGAGCACTCGCTGGTTTCTTTGGATTATTCTGTTTATATTGTAAGAAATCTCACATCTCCCCAAACCTGCTCTACATGAGGCTTATATAAGTGATGATAGATTCTGTACACTATCTCCCCCTTGCCGAGGCAACAGTCTTCCGCTTCCTGGTTCCAATCATCACAGCATGGGCCTGTTCCATCTTCCTCGGTCAAATCTTCAGTAGAACTGAGTTTCTAGCCGGAGTCATCGCTCTTCTGGGTGTAGTCATCATCGCCCACCCCGCCGCCATATTCGGCCAAGTAGACGACGACATCGAACTTCCACACCACCAGCCAAACAAAATCGACGAAGTCTCTGCTGGCCAGCGTCTGCTTGCCATCTTTGTTTCTGTCATCGGTGTGCTGGGAGCTTCTGCTGCATACACTTTGATCCGTGTGATTGGATCTCGCGCCCACGCACTCATCTCAGTGAACTACTTTGCTCTGATCAGCACTTTTGGGTCTGCAGGTGCTTTGCTCGTGCTCCCTGGTATGGGCTTTGTGATGCCTCATGGAGCGCGGGAATGGCTACTTCTGTCTCTCCTCGGTGTTCTCGGCTTCGTTTTGCAGTTTTTACTCACTGCTGGACTTCAGTTGGATAGAACCAGCAAGGCTACTAGTATGCTGTATACAGGCATTTTGTTTGCTCTTGCCTTCGACTGGGCTATCTGGGGTGTTTTCCCTGGCATTTGGTCATGCATTGGAGGTGCTGTTGTCATTGCTAGCACGCTCTGGTCTGCGTTGCAAAAGTCGAAGA
>Ga0058697_10000824_pt1 | contig 12307 bp, 10 predicted proteins | sample AgamicAsMae_FD_66619 | JGI IMG/M metagenome (GOLD analysis project Ga0058697, IMG submission 66619) | Agave microbial communities from Guanajuato, Mexico - As.Ma.e | ecosystem: Host-associated > Plants > Phyllosphere > Phylloplane/Leaf | place: Guanajuato, Mexico | collected 2012-06-04
GGGCTGGTAGTCTGCTGGCGGAGCGATGGGTTCGTCGCGTTTGGCCTCGGGGGCGCCGATGTGGTGGACGGGTACGCAGTGGTGAGGGGCAAGTGTTGGTGAGCCTTCCAACTCTGGCGTGTGGGCGGGCGGAGTTATCGAGTCGGGGGATGGCGGGTTGGAGCCCTCGTGGATGGTCGGTTGCGGCTTGAACATTTGTTGTCTTTGGTACACGGGGGTTGTGCACGCGACATCGCCGGTGATGTTGGATAGCGACTGCAGTGCTTGCGCCAGCATCTGTACAGCGGCGATGCCTGACACCGAGTAGAGGTCCCAGTGTTCGTCCTTGAGCATCAGCGGCTCGTTGCTCTGCTCCATGTCGATGTGGTAGTCATGCGGAAGGCGGCCGCTGTCTTGGTGTGGGTTGGGTTTGGGCGGTGCTTGTACACTGGTAGAGTCCATGGTTGCAAATATCACAGAGTAGAAAGGGAGAGCCACCCGGGGAGTGTTGTGAGATAAGGCAAGGAAAATTGCAATAGAGCGTAGTACTGCCGACGGATGTACTCGGAGATTTGGTTGCGCTTTCCAACTTTCAAGCGGCACTTTCGTGGTCTGACTCGGTGTAGCTTTTTATGTGTTTGTTGGAAGAAAATGGAGCGGTATGTGTGTGGGCTGATCAAAAGGTATGAAGGATGAGTCAAGGAGGGCGTCGGGCTACAGGCAATATGAACAACAGATAGAGGCTATCGCGACAGGGTGTTGTATGAGGGTACGTACGATAGCGGGGCAGCACCCGTGGCGTGTGTGTTTTGAAAACGTGCCCGCATCACGCTCCCTTTGGCATGATTTGCGCCTAATAACTGACTCTGTTTCACTTTTCTTCCTCTTATTGCGACAACCGTTTCGAATTTACTTCCTTTTTGTCCGCTGCTTTTTCCATCTTCAAGTACAGTCCTAGACAACGACGACACCAACTCCGTCATACATAGCATGTCATGGTGATGGTGTTCAGCAGACCAAGAGTCCCTTGAGCGGTTCCTGCAGGTGGTCGTATTACCTTCCCGTTGACCGCCTCTGATTGGTTTCGGACCAGTTTAACCGTGCAGCTCCGGATCTAGTCAATTCAGGCAGCATCACATGTGAATACGATGCGCTCAAACATGCAAAAGTAGCGCACAGAAAAGAAGTCGCTCTGGCTTGGTGCCCGCAAGAGGACCAACACATGAAACCTGGATAGCGACAAGTCCATCACTGATATGAGGAAGAGGTCAATTTCGTAACCGTTTACATGACAGGTTTGTAGGCAAGCAACACCTTAACGAAGAACAAGCTGCAGCACATGGCTGTGCTCCGTCTGATGCCTCGTGGTCCGCGGTCAGGCTCACAGACCCTCTCGACCCCAATTTCCCTCCACATCCCGGTCTCGAATACTCTCAGTAGATGTAAGGAAACAACTTGTATGGCACCTCCTTCTGAACCTCTTTCCAGTGCTCTCCGTACTATATCCATGTCAGCTCACATACCATGCTTCGAATTTGAAGGGTAGTCTCACCTTTCTCGCCAAGTATGTCTCCAGCAATGGTATAGCTCTCTGGGAGAAGTCGCCGGCCAGGAATACAAACATGAATGCACCCCATGGAAGCCCAGCGCAGATGATACTGTAGCCAGCTCTCCACAGAGTGTAACCGCCATAGTTGATATTGCGGGCGAGTCCGAACAGTCCTTCGGTACAGAGCTTGCCCTTGTTGGCTGGGTTCTGCTTGAATCGCTTGCGCTGCACTTCACACCACCACTCGGTGAAGATTCCCAATCCATATAGTCCGGCACCAATTGCAACACTCGGCCGGCTTGTGAACAACTCGGTCCATGTACCAGAAACCGCAGGACCGTTGGATGTGACAGCCCAGAGCGTGAGCAGAGTGTTGAGAGTGTTCAGCACGGTGTTGTAAGCGGCAATCATGGTGGAAAAGCCAGGGTCGAATTTGTTGTCTGCCACACCCAGGCACCAGTAGATTTGCTTAGCGGCACTGCCGATAGCGAGACCAAATACAAGGGAGTGGTATGGTGAGAGGCCAATGGCCGTGGTCGGCGAAGTGATTGCATTCGAGGTGGTTGCACCGCCCAGCTTGTGCACGAGTCTTAGCCCTACTCCAGATGATAGTAGATAGTACTGTAGAGGTAGGTCTGCCAGTCGCAAGATGGTAAAGAGCGCGTTTCCTGCCACACTGACACCCTTCTTGCGTGTTTCCTCAAACCACGCGGGAAGGTCTTGCTGAGCGTTGTCCTTGCCCATTGTGACCTGTTGTCGTCAAAGAGGCTGATCAACGGGTATATATGACGATCGTACAGTCTGGATCTGTATGCGAGTAACGGCGACCAGGAAACTTCGTTGAACGAGTGATGAACCAAGATCTCGACTGTCATATTATCGTGACGTATGAGCCCACTATCTTTTCGGAGTTCGGGCCGGCGCTCTTGATTCCTTGCTTCACCCTTGCAGCTCATCTCTCCAAGTTTCATCGTTGCACTTGAACAATTCAACACCTGCATCGCCATGAGGCAGTGTCTGAAGGCGCGCTCGTATGCAACATGATGTTGCTGTTGGGAGAAGCAAAGGTCATCCTGGTGCGTCAGAGTGACAATAGACTTCGCAATGGACGCCAAGCCTTAGATCGAGGCAGAAACATTCAAGGAAGTATTCGAGTAATCTGGGAGTGGTCATCATGAGAACTGATATCCTATCGCACTTACATCTCATATACGCGCCTGCCATCGCCAACAATCATAGGCTGACAACAATCTTCTTCGCACTAACACCCTTTTTCGCAACCGCAAACGCATCCTCAATCCCTTCCAACCCTTTCCCAGCCACCTGGAACTCCGGCGCTGGCACAAACGACTTCTCCTTCAATGCCACTGGCAAGAACTTCTCATACATCTCCGCACCAAGTTTATTAGCCATCACATCTGTTGCCCAGACAAACTTATACGCCACTCCCTTTGTGAAACTCTTGAGTTTCCAGCTGATAAAGCTGCTTCCCATCAACCACATCAATGTAGGGAGTCTGGTTGGAAAGTCTTTCATGGGGATGTCGTGGCTGGCTTGTGCAACGTATTTCTTGCCTTTGGTTTTGCTGAGGATGTCGATGCAGGCGTGGAGGGAGCCGACGCCGATGGCGTATGCGCCAGCTGAGATACGGTGTTTGTTGTTCATCGCGCTCACAATGTCTTGGACTACGGTGGGACTGTTGTAGTCGAAGACTTCGCTGGCGCCTAGGCTCTTCAGGTACTCGTGGTTTCTGGGTGAGGCTGTGGATATGACTTCGTAGCCTGCAGCGACGGCGAGCTGGATGGCGTTGCATCTGTGGGTCTCGTCAGTGATATTGCCAGGGTACTTGCTCGTGCATTTGCCTACCCGACACTCGTGCTTCCTCCCCAGATGACTACAGTCTTTCCAGTAGGCTTCTGCGGCTCAGGGGCGGTAGGAAGCTGAAGACCCAGAAAGTCCTCCAGAAACAATCCACAAGCTGCAGTCGCCAGACCAAGCGGTATAACAGACGCAGACTCAAATGACATCCAGTCCGGTATCTTGGTCGTAAGTGTTGTTCTCAACACGACATACTCCTGGAAACCTCCCTCACTAGCTTTATTGGAGCGCTTGTCAAAGCTAACAGCTAATCCAAGCACGCGATCGCCGACCTTGAGATTGGTAACTCCTTGTCCGACTTCGACGACGGTGCCCGCGCAATCGTCGCCGAAAACGAATGGCAGCTTGACGTGTGGGCCAAACATGCTGACTACGTTGGGCAGTAGCCAGTCCACGGGATTGATAGCAACAGCAGCATTTTTGACGACGACCTCGTTGGGTCCGGGTGAAGTGTACGGTGCTTCTCTGACCTCTAGCGGTTTCCCTTGGGCCACGACATAGGCAGCTCGATTGGCAGGCATTGTTGTAGATGTCTGGTGCTCTGTATTTCTGTTTAGAATATCTCGGTACCATGTAGAGGCATCCGCAGCTATTTATCCTCCCTCTCATGCATAATGACTGCCTTGGGCTGTATCATAGTTGCACCGTCCCGCATACGGAAAGCAGTCGCATGTGCGAGCTCATCAACAAGTCATAGTGTCATCGAAGCAAATACCAAAATCTGACTGGTTCACTCATCGAAGGAATGCAAGTCGGGTGGTGTACGGAGATGGACGGAGTAGAGGTTCTGCGAGCGAAGCGGGACAATAAAACTCCCGACTCGCATGCTCGCAGGCAAATGCTTGATTCTGCCAATTCTTACTCTCTACAAGACGGAGGAACAGCTCTATTTAGCAATGCTTGTTTGGGTCTTCTTTCGATGGTAGAGCTTATAATAACATTCTCCCTTCGTCGTTTGAGATACACTCGATCACCTCATATCACGATAAATCAAAGGCAATGATGTGGCCGGGATGACCCTGACGCTTCTGCACACCACACCATGGACTCCTTCTGGTCAAGCGAACACTTTTCTCAGTCTGTATTCGGGATCTTTCGCAAGCAATTTACCCAGGAAAGTCACCATACAGTCATCCGTGATCAGCTTGCTGCACGGAATGATCAGGACGAAAAGTTTCCAGCGAATGTCAGATATCAGCCATATGCTTTACTGGACCATGCGCCAACAACAATCACATCGCTCTCCATTGTCATTAAACATTTTCTCGTTATTCGTATGTGTGTGAACAGTAATATGTATAGGCGATCTCACCTCCTAGCAAGCGTGGCCTTTCACCCTTGTTTTCAACGATAAGAGCCGTATGAACCACGTCCCCTCTTGTGCCCGCCTCTGCTGTAGCTGCTTCCATTACTGCTACTTCCTCTCTTGTAGCCACTGCTGTAGCTGCTAGTGCCTCTTCGGCTACTGTCTCCTCCGCGGCTCGTGCTGTAACTGCTACTTCCTCCGCGACCTCTGGGACTACCAGCTGAGCCAGAGCGGCTTGCGCTCCATGTCGTTCTCGAAGTGCTCTTAGCCCTCGGTGGTGTCGGCATCACGTTCAAAGGTCCATGGGCAGCTGTTCTACATGCTGCTTCGAATTCTCGAAGGAGGGTCTACGGACAGGGTTAGTTTGTTGGAAGATAGGTTTATGTCTGATGTGACTTACGCTGAACTCGTGATCGGCCAGCGATTCAAACACTGGACTTTTGTCGAGCTTGAGCTGAGTAATTCTCGGACTCTTGATTCCGAAAGCGACACGCGCCAGAAGTCTTGGATCATCATGGGGGCAAGCAGCTAAGACTTTCTTGACTCCTTCCACATTCAGTGGTGGAGCTGGTTTTGGTGCCAAGGTCGCTGCTTCTCCCCAAGCGCAGTAAGTGCAATGCCCGCATGACTTCCTGCCATCCGGTAGGTCCATGCCAAAGTGTTGCGCAAGGCCTAGAGCGAGGCAGCTTGTTCCCGTGATAAGACCCACCATCTGGTCAATACGCCCAAGAGCGTCTTTCTCACGCTGGGCCATGTCTGCATACAGGTCGTCGGCTAAAGCCTGAATGTCTTCCTCAGCTGTGGGGAGAGAATTCAGGAGCCGGTAGCGGTTCATGACTCCGGAAGTCTTCAGCATGATGACTCCAGTAGCGTTCCAGCTGTCCAGTTTTCTGACGATATCCGCACGCATAAGTCCTTTTCTGGTTGCTGCATTCATATCAAAAGTGTAGTTCTTGACAGCCTTGGTCGACATGGAGTAGATGGCTCCAGCTTCCGGTGAGTGATCACTGCTTGCTACTACGTTATAACGACCCTTGTCTTCGAATTGATAGTTGGTGTATTCTGGTGTGATAGCACGCAAGAGACCGAACCTCAACTCGAGCGCTGCGAAAACGACACCCAGCGGACTGAGACGAATATCGTGAAGCGTTGACAGTTCGCGATGCGCCAGTTTGATCACCTCTCCTTCGGTATCTGGTGTACGGTCGCGTCCAAACACGTCTTTGAGCATACCTAGTAATGAGTTGCGAGAGGGCAGATCGCCGAGACTGAAGTTCTGGCGCAAGTAGATGTCTGCATGGCAGATGAACATGATGCAATAGCCGGGCTCTCCATCTCTGCCCGCGCGACCAATCTGTTGACTGTACTCTTCCACAGTAGAAGCAAGATCAAGATGGATCACGTTTCTGATATCTGACTTGTCGATACCCATGCCGAAAGCGATAGTTGCAACCACGATCCTGATCTCATCAGCCATGAAGCTGTCCTGTACAGCCGTCTTCTCTTCAACTTTCATGCCAGCGTGGTAGAAAGCAGCGTTGAATGACTTTGAGCGTAGTACCTTGCGCATGTCCTCTGCTTGTTGTTGGAGACTGACGTAGACTATGGTGCTGCCGGGATGTTCTCTTAGCCACTTGAACAACAGTGGAAGCTTGGCTTCCTGTGAGTCCGTAGCGACCGCTTCCAGTCTAAGGTTGGGACGGTAGGGACTAGTGCGGAACTCGTTGCGTTCCAGAATGTCGAATGCGGTACGTACGTCCTCGGCGACCTTCGGAGTGGCGGTCGCAGTCAAGCAGATGACTCTCTCAGCCTTGATCTCTTTCGTGAAACGCTCGACCATCAGGTAGGTTGGACGGAACGAGTGACCCCACTCGGAGATGCAGTGGGCTTCATCGACAGCAACAAGCCTTACACCACCTGGGACGTGCTTCATGCTTGCAACAAATGCTTCGTTACTCAACTTCTCAGGGCTTACATACAGCAACCGTAACTTGCCAGAGTGGATATCGGCATGAATCTGTTGATGCTGCTCATACGTCTTTGTAGAGTCAGAACACTCGGCCGCAATGCCGCGTTTTTTCAGAGCATCGGTTTGGTCTTTCATCAAAGCAATAAGGGGCGAAACGACAAGCGTGACACCAGCTCCATACGGGCGTTCGCTAGCACTCATTTTGTCCATGAGTGGGAAGGCTATCGCAGGGATCTGATAGCAGAGAGACTTTCCTGCGCCTGTCGGGAAGACGGTCAAAGTGTTCTCGCCTCTCAAGATGGACAGTATAGCCTTCTCTTGCTCCCCTCGGAAGGCTGGGTAGCCGAACTTCTCCTTCAACAGCCTGCGGATGAGGGCAGCATGTTCAGATCTGTCTGCGGGTGGTTCGGCGTTGCGTGCTGCTTGCTGCGACGAGGTCCATATCTCTTCAATGCTCGGATCATCAAACATGTCGTCACCGGAGAAATCATCCTCATCCTGGTCTTGCGGGAGAGGACGTTTGAGAGTCGGTGTTGGCGGGACAGCAAAGGACAATTCGGGGTTGGGAAGGGCGGCTGATTGCGACTGTTGACTCGCGCTGACTAGGGCGTCTGCATCGAGTTCATCGAATAAGTCGTCGGATCCGTACTCTGAAGGCTCGCGCGGCAGCGGTGGTACGTATGAAGCTTCAGTCTTGATTGGAACAGCAGGGAGCTCGACAGAGCCTGACGCGTCGACAATAGCTTTGGCCGTGTCGTCTTGTTGTAAGCGAGCTATCAAATCTTTCTTGAGTTTGATACCAGTACTAGACAGGTTGCGATTCTGCAGTTCTTCTCGTAGGCCTGCTACGGTCAAATTGTTGTAGTTCATTATGGACGCGCGGTTGACGGAGATGACGTGACGGATCCGGGAAAGCCGTGGTTTCAGTTCATGATTGGGGTATCGGTGCGATGGTCATACGTGTACGGAAAACCACCATTTCGCGACTGCCAGCACGAAAGTGACTGCGAAGATGGGAGTGCAGTTGCGACAAGAAGACTTGTCAAGAGTCGCGCCTTCTGGACCCAGACTCAAAAGCATGTGAATGTGGGGGCTTGTCTCCGATAACGCCGTTCTCCACATCCAAATCGGGAAGGATGTCTGCTGGGGCATGCTGGAGTCATGCAATGCTTCCTCTCCGTGTGCAAAGGTTTTTAACGCTGCTACCTATCGAAAGGCACAGTGTTCTGAAGGAATGGATCAAATCCATCGAGATACAGTGTTCTTTGATGCTCTCTTTGGATCCATCTTTAATCTAGAGATCACTGTGCCTTTTTATGGCGAGCATTGTGTTCTACACCTTGATTGGAGAGAGAAGCGTAGAGGACTGAAGTTACAAATTTTAGCACTCGGGGAGGTATCTTAAGCAGTGAAAACGTGGTATATATACCTAGATTTATATACTGCGACATAAAGATAGATTGTTCAAGATCCGCCTAACTTTACGACCGCTGCCCCATCCACCTATCTCAGACACCAGTTTCGACCCTTCCACAAGGACTCGTTCTGGCCCACCGGGTCCACGAATACTTCCTACACCTTGGAGAGTTGGTATCATCGTCCTGCCGTCTCTCACGAAAGATCGCGCTAGTTCCGGCTCCAACAGTTGATCTATTGCGATGCTGATGGGCGTTATCTGTGTATCTGAATATCGTCGTTGTATCCGTGAGCCAGCGCTTGTTGACGTTGTCGCGAACGAACCGTAGGCCCAGAGCGTCAGTGTTGCGAGCAAGACCGCTGATGGTTCGTAGAAGCCGCTAGTATGGAATGCGTGTAGGTGACGCAGCAGTGCACCTGAGTGTAAAGCGGCGAGTCGAGCTTTGCTCGAATCCTCGTTGACCCACCTACGTATTGCTGCACGTAGGTCAGTCATCTGTGCCGAGCTTATGCTGCTGTCTTCCTTTGTCATTCCATATGCTAGATCGCAGATGGTCTGGAATGGTGAGAATAACACAATCCTTGCCAGATGGATGTGAAGCAGCGTTGGGTGTTCCAAGCCATTCGCCGCATTGACGACATTGTTGGCACTCCACTCGAGTATATCAAGCGATCCTGAAGCCGAGTTTCTCCAGCGGGTGTACATGGATGTCTGCTGGGGTATTGGTTGCGATTCTATCTCAACCCTCTCCAGCTCCCAGCATTGGTGGTAAAAGCCGTGGACCAGTATTATGCGACTAAATTCGCCCATTGTGTTTTGCAGAAACTTTTCGTTCTGTAGCGATTGCAAGCATGATGAAAGTGTTGTGTTTGCTGATATGTTAGTCACGTTCAAAGAGCAAGAATATGGCGACGTACAGGGCGAGAACTGAAAGATGTGATGCCATTGCAAGGCCGTCTTCGCTTCCCAAAGTACTTCCTGACATGGGAGAGGCATCCTTCCATCTGCCAGCGAAAGTCTTGGCTGTACTTGAAATTGATAAGCCCACATTGCGTCAAGCATCTTTGAAAAGCATTAGTGCATGTGGACAGAGACCGCCTCCAGCACACTTACCCATATTGCATATCCAGTACGTCGACAAGACTCAAGTTGGACCCACCGCTTCCAAAACTCAGACTCTTGGCCTTCTGGAGCATAAGTAGTGAAACCAGTTTCCGACATTTTCCATTCAAGCTGACAGAAAGAGATAAGATCGGTCAAGAACTCGTTGTAAGCAGATTCTTGCCAACTCTCCTCTCCACTGTATATCTGATTGATGCAGGTTAGTAACTTTGCTTGGCAAAGAGTGATACGATCTATCGTGTCATGAGGATTCTGGGGAACAATCAGTAATGTCGATCTTTAATTCATCAGAGACATACAACATACCAAAGCAGATATCGCTCGGCGCAGAAATTCATCGAAACACAAAGAGTATTCCTCGGACTGTTCGAAGTCCGACATGTGACTTCCTATCGTCACAACAGCCAGGCTGAGGATCCAGTGGCAGCCATCAAGATTTATCGTGGGCTGGTGAAGAATAGGCAGGACAGGATGGAATCTCTCCAGATATAGCTTGACTAGGGCATTCAAAGTCTTTAGCGACGGGAAGTAGCTCGAGCCATACGGTGGTTGATAAGCCGTGAGACCAGTACAGACAGTTATGAAGGACTGTTGTATGCTAAAGTATGTTTGTTCGGACAACATGTTAAAAGTGATATAGCTGTTGTCTTGGAAAGCTGGTAACACGTCGCCGGACAATGGAAAGCTGAGTCGACGCCTACGACTCAGGTAGGTAGTCGCAGGAGTGAAGGATCTGTGAAAAGATCCACGGACGTCTGAACGGTTGAAGACAGGCTCCTCTCTCAGGCTGGCGAGCGTGAGCTGTGAATTAGGACTATTAGAATCCAAAAGGACAGTCTTTGCCCTCATATTGGGTGCGAGTCGAGGTCTTGTTGATAGCTGATCCAGACTTGCATGACGATCTCTAGGAAATGGAGAACTGTGAGGTATCTCGAATGAGGCTTCCGTGCCAGAGTAAGATCCTCCAAACGGCGACAAAGTGGTCTGTGGCAAGAGATTTTGAGCATATGCAGAGAACGATTCTGACATGAGAAGATGGGGCTGGGATGCTATGCCTGGGCGTGAATCAAAGCTCCATGGATCTGCGATATTGGTGCTGGGTTGCTCCGGATATGGCACAGCTTGGCCAACATATGGCAATGATTGCTCCAAATGACGGGGAAACGCCGTGGACTCGAGCACGGAGGATGAGATGTTTTCCGATGTCCCGGGAGTAGATGCATAGTCGGATATAGCAGACGATGGTGAGTCCATGGCCTGTGCTGGGCTGCCAGCACTCGGATATATGCAATCAACATTCTTGGAGCTGCACCGCTCGCAGGGTAGGGTCCCGTTGCAGCGGACCTTACTACCTGCACACTCCTTACAAGCTCTTGCTCCCTTGAGCTTCGAGACTCCAGGATCTTTTTGATGTATTAGTTCGTGCCGTTGAAGTGTGTCACTACGCATGAGACATCAGTCAGCCTAACTGATACATCGAGTGTATAAGGCGTACTTTTGACATACAGTCGATTGAACCCTTTATTGCATGCCGCACATTTGAAAGATCGAGCCTCACCATGACTGTTAGCATGGCGTCTGAGATGCTCAATCCTCCCAAAACTTCGGTGGCATTGAGGGCATTGGAAGGTTGTGTCTTCTCGCCTTCGTCTCTTCCTATCACTAGTAGAGCTTGACGACCCCTCAGGTGCGTCGAGATGCTCTTCTTGGGTCAAATGGTTACTCCCAAACATATTCAAGCAGCAGGTCGATGCAGCTTGACGTTACCCAAAGCCACGATCTTGAGACGTGCGTCGGGAACACTTCTCGCATTGCAGTGGTGGGACGAGGACCTGGGGCAAGAGCCGGGGTAGATGAGGGTGTATCATCATTGTGTTAATATTAGCCGTATTGTCGTCTCTGCAGAACTGACGTGTGATGAGTTGTGGAGGAAAGTAGCGGGGTGGAAGAAGGACGCTCGGTTAAAGAGACCAATCCCTCATATCAGCCGAGCGTGCAAACCATCACCCAGAAGCACATTTAGAACCACAATTGCTGAGGGCGAGATCGTTTGAACGCGAATTGTACCTTATTATCCAATTTGTGAGCCAAAAAGAACTCGACATCCCATTGCCCTCGGAAAGAACAACAACCGACTACATCAGCAGCCTTCCCATGTGCAAAGCTCTAACGCGTATAGCTATAAAAATGCACAATGTTCTCGAATAATGGATCGTTACCATTGAGATGCAATATACTTCTGACACTCCATTGGGTACGTCTCTAGTCTCGAAACCATTGTGCCTTTTTATGGCGGATGCCGCTATGGACCTTCGTGGGATGAGCGCCAGTGTTACAAAGTTTAGCACATGAGGAGGAGGCGAGAAAGTGGTAAGCAAGATAACGATTGCTACTGTATCTAGACAAGCAGCGAGTGTTTGGAATTGTAGCTCTCGAAGACCTAATCTTTGCACCCATCGCAGTAACAGCATTCTTGACAAGCTTGGGAGTTCACACGCACGGTGAGAAGATCCTGTTGGCAAGGAAATTTGGCCCGTATAAGAAGTTGGATAGAGCTGGTCTTCACATCGCCACCAGAAGCTCGACGTAGCGCTGGGACAGACAAGGTGTGTCGATACATCTTCGGATTGAACGAAAGCTCAGCGGCGTACTACGACAGGCTGGTCGATATTCTAGGCGTGATGATGAACTTGAGGGCGATCCTGACTTGGATACTCCAAAGAAGCATGTGCAAAGCCGAGAGCTTGTCGCTGGATGGCTCACCAGCTATGATCGTGTCGTTATTGTGCGTCAGGGTGACCCTTGCGAAATAGTCGACTTTTTTGCCTGGCAGCCAATCCGGCCTTGGTACGGGTGCGATCTGTACAAGCAGGTCGTGCAGAGTGAGGTTGGACAGACGCTTGTAAGTAGCCTTGGACATGTCTCGTTGCGGCAGCGGACTAGAAGAGAGAAGAAGCCAGGCATTGACTGAGACAGACGGTCAGAACTGCCATGTTCGGAGCTTTACTTTGGCGTACCGATGATCTTGGTCAATATTCGGTCGTCATTCCGTACATCACCAGCTAGCGAAGGTGCAGAAGTGGCCGA
>Ga0058697_10000825_pt1 | contig 12289 bp, 5 predicted proteins | sample AgamicAsMae_FD_66619 | JGI IMG/M metagenome (GOLD analysis project Ga0058697, IMG submission 66619) | Agave microbial communities from Guanajuato, Mexico - As.Ma.e | ecosystem: Host-associated > Plants > Phyllosphere > Phylloplane/Leaf | place: Guanajuato, Mexico | collected 2012-06-04
CGATGCTGCTCCTGTTCCAATTGAGACAGGATATCCATTACACGGTTCCAGCCATTCCACTCCGGCTCTTCTCCCAAAGCATGATCGTAGGCGCTGGTTGCACCCTCAGCAGCGGTGGCAGTATGGTCCAATGTTCTCTGCAACACCTCCCCACCAGTCCAGGCCCAAGCAGTCTCGTGTGAACCTTGCATATCAGCGCTGGCGTAGGCCAGCATTTCTTCATCTGCTTCCAGCATCTCGGGGCTGCCTCTGCCGTTCTGAATACGCTCCACCAAACAATCCAGGAAAAAGGAGAGGTAGCGTCCGCAAGCCGAGTTGACTATCACACGGGTACCAATCGCGTTCAGTGGCATTACGCAGATGAGAGCAGTAGCGTAGTCTCCACAAAGGGCGGCTACCAGTGTGCAGCGCCAAAAGTGGAAGACAAGGAAGAATGGAGAGATGTCGGCCATTCGCGCATTCCACTCGGGACTTGGTCTCAAAGGCTGAGCTGAGTAACGAGGAGGACCGGGAGACGTCTGGATGGAGCGTTGAAGGTAGACGGCTGTGTCCTTGGCGACCGAAAGGCAACGGTAGAGGGCGTCTTTACGCTCCTGGGGGCGACAAGGAGGAGCGAGATTGTGGCGGTAGAGATGGAAGCGAGCGATCTGCAGCAAGAATATAGCACTGAAATATACAGGGTCGAGCGGGGCGTTCGAATGAATCGGGTACGGATCGGGCCAGGAGCCCATGATGGAGCGGAAGTGTTCGTCGTAAGCGTTCAGAGTCGAGGCGGTTACGGTGCGCGACTTGAGTGTCTTCTTCAGCGGGTAGATGATGCGTACGATGGGGACAAAGACTATGAGTGAGTTCGGACGGGCACCCGGATTCCCAGGTCCGTTTGGCCCTATGCTTGCGTCGTCAACAGGAGTAGGCTCACTGACATCGACATCACTATCGTCAATGATGGGCACTTGACCAAGCTCAAGAGACAGAATTCTGTCCCAGTTGTAGACAGACCACCAGAGACGGGTTTGCATCTCGGCCTCGAACTGCGGTAGCTGGCCATGCTCTCGGTGCAATCCCAGCAGTTGAGCAAACCTGACTCCAGAGCCAAGCCAGAACCAAGTTGCGGCCTTGCGATTTATGTTTGAGAAGCAGATGCTGAGGAGCAGCGAAGTGCGCACATGGTCAGGCGAGATGTCGTCATCTACCGACTTTGTGCAGTACTTAGCTACCTCAGCAAACTTGATGCACTCTGACTCTGGATGCGCAGATCCTCTCGCATCTTGTATGCTGCAGCCACAAGCCATGACTGCAAAGAAGAGAGCCTTCCAGATCTGGCGTAGCCCTTGGAAGGTGCCCCTTCTGTAGAGCTGATCGCACTCTTCGATGAAGGTTGGCCAGTGGAGGAAAGGGCATAGCGGTTGCAGAACGGTGTGGTAATTCTGCAACAGGTTGTCAACCAGCTGCTTAGGCGGCAGAGGTGTTGACGAATCGGCGCAATGGACCTGCACAGTAGGCATGCTGTAAGGATGCGGTGGCTTGAAGATGCCTTGGCTGAATTTGCGAAGGTTGGCTCTCACGCCATCAAAGCTGTTCATAACGAGTGGACGGCCGTTTCTTTGCTTGCTGGGAGTGATCTCGGGCGGTCCTGAGACGCTGGTCGATGGTGGTGCCATAGAGGCGCCTGCACTTGCACCGCCTTGATCGCTGAGCATGTTACGAAGTTGGCGGTTTTCTTGTCGGGTTTCCTCCAGCTGTCGTTCGAGATCTTGCGCATGCCTAATGCTTGTTAGCTTCACCTCGACTCTTCATATGCGATCATCTCACTTCATCGACGACATGCGTCGGTTAGTCTCCTTGGTGAACTGGCACTTGACACTCCTGCTCGAGCATTCTGTACAGCTGGATGTATCCGTAGCATCACACTGTCATCATGTTAGTCCTTCGTCTCCTAGCCCACGTGTTGGAGCTCTAGGGACCTACTTTAACTTTGCGTTCGCGACACGCGTCGCAGCTGGGGTCCTTGCGGCGCTGACGGTATGCCCGCTTGTGCGCGGAGAGCATAGCAGCAGAATGATGCCTGGGTGACATGCCAGGCGCACCCATGTTAGGATCGTGCATCATCATGGGTTCTGACATGGCGCCAGCAACGGCAGGGTTTGCGTTCGGAGGCATGGCGTAAGCAGGAGGATAAGGCGCTGGCGGAAGCGAAGTCTGCATCGACATCTGCTGAGGTGGTCCGGTCGTCACAGCGGGATGAAATGCACCAGGAGCAGGACCGGGGCCGGCATGAGGAGGACCAGGCATTCCATAGGTCATGGGAGCAGGCTGCATCGGGCCATTGTGGTGGGAGACGGTCGGCGAAGCTCCGTTAGCAACATACTGAGGTTGAGGGGGGTAGTGATCGGGTTGTTGGTTGATTGGCCTCCGGCCGTCATTCGCCATGACGGCCTCGGGAGCAAGGTGCTTTTGGTCGTTCATCAGACTCTCCGGCCGCAGACGAAAATGTCGAGTATGTTCCGATTGATGTAAAGACGTCAGGGAGGGGCCAATTTCATCCTAAACTCGAGAAATGGCTCAAAAGTGACGTGCGACTCTAGGACGACGCAACACGGGAGATGCGAGATCGCGTCCCAATACCGGTTAGATGATTACAGAACACACCGCCAGTCGGAAGAAAGTTGATAAGAGGCGAGCGATGGTAGGGCGCGATTGCACGACGCGATGCGCTCAGCTGCCAAGTTCGCGATTGATGAGGCGGGTGGAAGCTTTGGGAGAGGTGTCAGGGAAAGGCGGAGAGAGGAGGAGGAAGGTGCGCAAACACGCGGATCGCACTGTGTAAAAAGAGAAGGAAGGTCCGCTCGAGGAGATGCACAACAAGCCGTCGGAACGAAAAAGCCACACTCAAGACAGCGCGTCACCCGAACGAGACATAAGTATGGGAATTGGGTTGCTCGACAAACCTCAAAAGATTATGATTATTATTATTCAAAGGCAGGTTCAGCACAGGCCCTCCCGCTCTCCCTTTCGCATGGCCATGCGGCCGCCGCCAACGTGCACGGCGGCGGCTAATCTCGCCTTGCTGTAGTTCCTTCTGCCTGCATAGTTCGGCTGCTTCAGCACAAGTGCTCCTGGAAGGCCCAGCTATTGTTACCGTCTGCTGCTCTTGCTTTGGCGCTCCATACCATCCGCTCCTCCCACCCCGATCCAAGTCTCTGTACCATCGTGTCTGTCTCGTGTCGGCCTTTGTCCACCGCCGCCATGTCAGAGACTGTCTTTTGGTCTTACCGACACTGTGGCACAGCTTCTACCACTAGAATCACTCAAAAGTCTAAACCCTAGATTTCGTACCGTTTGCTCATTGACAACTGCCGCTACCTGGCTTCCCGCTCGTAGCCCAAACTTGGCGCGGGTGATGACATCCAACAAGAATCGACCATCGTGAGAGAGGGACGCCGCGCAGCTCGTTCCTCTACCGCGTGCCCTTGCAGTAGCTGTGAGTGTTGTGTGCATCGCAGATTGTTCAGCCCCCTTTCCGCTCATCTGGCGGCGTCGAGTCAGCGGCCACAAATCCTCCTGACATGGCGCTATGAAATTGCTCGCACTCTTCCAAGGCTCAAAGGCATGACAACAGCTAAAGAACGCGCTTGGAACTTGCCTAGCGTTGCCGAATGTCACCTTGGCCCTCCCGTGGCCTATCCGACTATCTCGGGCCTTCATAAAACCCTGTCTACCTATTTGCACAGCTGACCAATACAATAACTGAGACCCTCCAACAGCCATCTGCCACTTTGCCGTGAACTTGTCAAGACACTGCCGGAGGGGGCTGTAAGTTTTCAGGAGAATAATCCATCGTTTCACCAATCAACGGCCTACTCTGTTCGAGCGACATGATCGTCGCAACTCAGCGTTCCCACTAAGCTTACACTCCGATTTTACGTTTACGCTCTCTTCCGATCGCTCCCTTTGTTCCTGGATGCCTTGTACATATTCGTCACTTCTCGCTTCGTCACCACCGACTTCCAATCGCGCTCGTTGCCGACTGCCCAGTATGACTGCAGTGGCTTTGGTCGAAGCCACAGCGCTCAGCCGCCAATAGGTGTATCCCAGCACTCTGGCTCTGTCCCGTCTTACGAGCCACCGCAAAAGCCCTACCCACCGTGGAGATGACCGCGTGCGGCACCTTGCGTCGGTACACACAACCGTTCTTTGGGAGGCTATGGATCTATCCGTCGCGATCGTCGTCATAGCCCGGAATCGGGACATACCACTTGTATTCCGCTACCTCTGCAACTCATCTAAAAAGCGCAGTCCACCTCTCAACAGGAGGTCGCATCGTCGTGGTCGGTAGTTCCACCCGTGCGCCCTCTTCTGCGACATCAACTCGCTTGTTAGCTTGGCCAGTCGTCGGTGTTCACTACCGAAGGCGTGTGACAGTGCCATCTATCGTGCTTCCAACGGTCGGTACACCATCTAGAGCATCGTTTGTCACATATAGGGTCGCCGCTGGTCGGTTGTCCAAGCAGGAAAGTGCGGAGCGACAACCAGATTCTAGTTGTCCGTCTTCGAGTGAAGGCCGGGGAGGCCCCACGTCCGGACGTTTGAGACGGCACTTGTAGAAGCTTTCTTGCCGAATTGCGAAGCAACAGTGCTTCGCAAGGCACATGGCAGCCACCACTTTTCATGGTTCCATGCATGGTTCCAGAACCACACGTGTTTCGATTCTCGAGACAGACATCAAGCACCGCTACACTGTCAATTGTTGATACCGAATGCGACCTTAACATCGCTAGGTGTGTAGAGTTTACTTGTGGCTGTATTTCAGTACACGATCAATCTTTGCATCAATGCATGCTGCTTAGCGATCGCCCACGGTAGTTGCACTTGCTCATGTCCCTGACCTTGCTGTATGTCATGACGCCATGGCTGCTCTGGTAAAGCTTCTGGTGTGTTCTAGATCTTCCAGTGCTTGTGCTTGTGCCTGCGTGTGCGTTGTGTGATATCTGCAAATTATAGAGATGGTACTATGAAAGCATGACACATGACTACCTATTTGTATTGTCCCAGTTGAGCAAGCCGACTGCATGATCCTTCAGGAAAAGGCTATGGCTTGCAACGGACTTCGGACTGCTGACATGTATCGTAAAGGTACTTCTATTATTCTACCCACGACTCGAGATTTGTTCGAGACCGTGTCAAGAGCATCGCTTTGGGAGCGATATGAAAGCCACAGCAGTCGGCAGCTGCGAAGGCATGTTCAATAATTCTTAGTATATGCAAGGCCAAAGGACGCGGTCAACCACGGCTGAACAAACCGAGCGAATCGGGCCTTCCGGAACACGCCCGTCCGTTGCCCTCGCTTGTAGCTTGCTTCGGGCAATTTTCTGTCGACCTCCCACCGGCCCGTCGGCGAGGAGGATTCGGACACAACCTTTTGTCCGAAACATGCCAGTCTTGTCCGAAACGCTGCAGGCGGGGAGGATCCGATTTGACATGACCTCGAGACTTTGGAGCAAATGCATGTGCGCATACTCGTTGCTTTGAGACATGGCTGCCTGGTCAACCGTTACTCAGGTCCAGAGATAAAGTGTATCTTCCAAAGTTCAAACATATGCTCATGCTAGGTCATCTTGCCTTCGCTTGCAGAAGCATCAAGCCCAAGCCTCCCAGCCTTCTGATTTGGAGACCCTGGTGGCAGCTTCAGCTCACCGCTGACTTGCAAAGCCCTGGGATTCCCGTCAAACGGCTTGTAGAGTTCGTTCCGTCGTAGACCGACAACTGCTTAAACCGCGCGCTAGCCAGACCGCCTGGATCCACAGCAACTCGTCTGCCGTTTCGACAGCCAACAGTCTCACGTGTCCGATTCACGATTGATCTCATTATTGAAAGGACACCTTGTCGCTTTGCCGACTACAAAAGACACGTATACCAATCACCGATTTATGTTGTTATCCCACAAGGACGTCCAACCGTCGAAGATGAATCATGCTGGTCTCTCCAGCATTGCAGCGTCGTCGGAGCCGGCCGAAACGGTTTTCGAGCTCGAGGCCCTACTCGGCCGTGCTTCGCAGCAAATGAGAAAAATCAGTAGAGATTTCTCACTGTCGTGAGCAAAGATAGACCCAATCTGAAGCAATAAAAGCCCATACTGCACTTGTCAATAGAAGACTTTCAAAATTTTTTACACCTCTCTGATCTTCATTCTTGCATACTAGGTCTATTGGACTATTGTACTTCGCGACCATAATCTTGACATCTACACAACAAACACAATATGTGCAAGTCCACTTTCCACTCCTTCCTCCAGGAGCTGCCCAAATGCGAGCATCACATGCACTTGGAGGGTTCCCTCTCCCCTGAGGTTCTGTTCACACTGGCCAAGCGCAACAACATCACTCTGCCTCAGGACGACGATGCTTTCCAGTCTCCCGAGACTCTCCTAGCACGTTATGATCGCTTCACCTCCCTGGATGATTTCTTGCACTACTACTACATCGGAATGTCCGTTTTGATCTCGGCTTCTGACTTCGAGGATCTGGCTATGGACTACTTCCGCCATGCCGCAGCAGATGGTGTGGCTCACGCAGAGGTTTTCTTTGACCCTCAGGCACACATTGAGCGCGGCATCTCATACAACACTGTTCTTGCTGGTTTCAGCGCAGCTCGCGCTCGTGCTCAAAAGGAGTTTGGCATTACCAGCGAGCTGATCTGCTGTTTCTTGCGTCACTTGCCTGTGCCTAACTGTGTTTCCATGTTCAAGGACGCCGATGTCCAAGCCAGTTTCAAGAACGGCTCAGTCACTGGAATTGGTCTCGATTCTAGCGAAAAGCCCTTCCCTCCTGCTTTGTTCGAAGAGATCTACGCTGGAGCCAAGGAGCTCGGTATCCGCCGCACTGCCCACGCTGGTGAAGAAGGCCCATCCAGTTTCATCTCCGACGCTCTGGACGTCCTCAAGGTTGAGCGCATCGACCACGGTATCCGTCTGATTGAAGACGAAGCTCTCCTCCAAAAGATCGCCAAGGATGGCACCATGCTTTCCGTGTGCCCCTTGAGCAACGTGCTGCTGCGTTGCGTCAAGGAGGTCAAGGAAGTACCCATCCGCAAGTTCTTGGACGCCGGCGTCAAGTTCAGCATCAACAGTGACGACCCTGCTTACTTTGGTGGTTACCTCCTCGACAACTACTGCGCTGTGCATGAAGCTTTCAACTTGTCGGTCGCCGAGTGGACCAGCATCTGCCGTGCTGGTATCGAGGGCAGTTGGTGTTCTCAGGCCAGAAAGGATGAGATGCTGGCTCGTCTCGATGATGTCGTTCGTGTCTGGGCTCCTAAGCTTTCTGCTTAAAAATATGGATTCAAATTAATCTTCGTTTTTGGCGAAATCAAGGGTGACCCTGTCTTGAGATGATCTTGGTGTTATGGACGACAACCGAGTGAGCGCCTCAACACTGCCACGGCCTCTCCGCAAGCGATTTGTGTCGGACGGCCGGACTATCTGGGAAGCAGCACTGCTGTCTGCAGTGTCACAATCACCCTGCAGGCGACCTCTGCAGACGCACGTCGCAAATCCGATATTCCTTGCATGAACTCGCTACCAGATGGCTGAGTACTGGTCATCACACAAGAGGGGCAGTAATAGACGAGGTTGTCGTGCGACCGATGACCAACACAGAAGGAGCGCCTCACGGACATGTTCTATTGAAAAGAGGCTGCCGGCATCTCATCCGACTCGTTGGTCACCTTTGAACTCTTTTGGAAGCATTGTTTTGGCGAAGATATTGGATGCTTTGATTAATACATATACCCATTTAGACTCTATAAGCATATTGGAAAGAAGATCACGAACCAAATATATCGCTAAACATCCCAAACGAGGCCTGCCGGAGTGAACAGATGATTAGTGAATGTTGGAGGCAGCACACTTTGAATATCAGGCCAACTGTCTCAGTCACAACCTGGACGCATGAGATGAACATTGGACGTTGAGGCGTGTGATCCGAGTTGATCGTTTGAATATATGGTCAACGCTTGACGCATGCCACAGGCGCCTCAGCTGCAGTAACCGTATGAGCATCAGATTCCGAAATGCCTCGATCAACCAGAGAGCGGAATAGACTTGACATTTCACAGATCTTACAAACGCATCATGCCTGTTCAAGTTGTTATGACTAGATCGAGATAGTACACCATCTGATAGTCGGCACTAGTCGACGATGAGTATCAGCATGGTGAGTTTTTAGCCAGGGTGTCACAACCAACATCCAGTCTGGATCTTTTTTCTTATATATCACAACACAATAGCGTACATATGACATGTCCGGTATTGAGTCTAGTTAAAGTTCGTCATCACACCATGAAAGCAATGATTCAGACTTTCTGATTATTATCCTCAACCCGATCTCCAACATCTCGCCCTTCACGGTTTTGAAGCTCTAGAGTTCCACGGAACCTATCCCACGTACAACCCGACAACATATGCATCCACAGCTTCCCACTCGCTTCTCGATATTGCGCTCGATCAAGCCATCTCATCATCTCTCATCTGTTTATTCCAAGGATACCTTATTCCCATCTCCTATCCACATTGTGGAACCTCTGTTTATAAAGACGCGTCAGCTGCCGCAACTTCCGAAAAGGATTGCAAAATACACATGGCGTGCCGGCAATAAGACTCTTGCGCTGACCAGGAGTTAGCTTTGGAGAAGACCGCATTTCGCATTTCGTCGACGGCTTCTGAGAGATGAGCATTCGAAACGGTCGCTGTAGAGGGTGGGACGTTGTTGGTGATATTCTGACCTCGGGATCAGGGTCACCCCAAGTCCGGCTCGTTCGGTCCACGGGAGTTGATATCCACGGGAACCGCGGGTTCCATACAAAATTTCACTCCACAACGCGGTATATCCCAATCAGGTCAATGGTTAAGTTTTTCCATGATTTGTATATGCTATTTCCATTTCCATAGTGTGTATAAATGAGCTCTAGGAGAAAAAGGACAAGACCAAGAACGCTAGATAAGGAGGACTTTCGGGCCTTCCACAGAGCCTGGTGAGGACAGGAAGAAAAAAGTACACCACGATAGTCTCGTTTCCTGTTCATCGTGTACAATGAAATATCCAAATGCTTGAAGAACTCCTTTTGAACCGGCCCGTGTATGCAGAACTGAGAGAAAAAAAAGTTGTGTTTCCGGATCGAGAGAAAAGAAATTCGTAGCGAGAGTGAGAAGAACGTCGAGCGGTTGTGTGTTTGCTTCGTGGTATGGTATGAGAAAACGCCGAATGCTTCTTCGTGGTCGATGAACTGTTGGTATCGGAAAATCGGAGGGTATCATGCGCGCTCGTGAGTGCAACGGAAAGATGAAATCGAACGGGAAACAGAGAAAGGGCGAGAAGTGGTGTCTGAGCTCAGACACTGCTCGCATAGCGAGAGAGAATCGAAAGGTAGAGACGAGGTCGTCTAGAGCGTGGCGGATTTTTCAGGATTGGCTGTAGCCTTGAGAGTTTGGTGCGTTGTATTGGGTAGAAGGAGTCCTGGATCGCGCAGCGTATTTTAGTTTTTGTTTTTACTCCTTGGAAAGTGTTGATCATGCCCAGATGGTCGGGGGAACTACGAACCCGCCTCGAAAGCCTCCGTGAGGTGCTTCTAACTGCTCAAAATCGTATGAGTTATATCCTTGTCCTTGTTCACTTCCTGTGTAACTGTTTGGAGGGAAGGCTGGCGAATGTGCGCTGCCCCATTGACGTGTGCCGTCCGAGAACCCACCGTCGTACGATGGTGTACGAGTGGGCACTCCGAGATACGGTGAGCCTACCAGTGAATCGGAGGACATGCGGTGCTCTTCACGGCCGTGGCTGATCGATGAAGGAACAAAACCAGGGCTGAGATTGCCAAAGTTCATAAAGGGAGTGCTCACACCATCGAGGTTGAAGACAGGTGTATAAGGAGATTGTTGTTGAGGTGTATGCTGAAGTCTCATCTGCTCAAGTTGTTGCTGCGTCCATGAAAGGCGTGCGCGATAGGTGGATACTGCTTGCTGGGGGAAGTGCATGAGGGAGCTGATTTCCAATGCGTGATGGCCGAATTGATCGTCGGTCTGCATAGGGGCAGTCATCCGGATGATTCGCTCAAGGGGAGGTAGACTGATCGCGGCACAGAAAGACGCGCCGAGGGAAGGGAATAGAGGCTCCAATGCAAGTGCCGTGGCATACAAATGGGCCACCACAAGCGTTGAGGGACCATCAACCATTGGCTTCTCCAGGAGCAGGCAAGGAACAAAGAGGACCCATTTGCGCAGACTGTATAATTGATCGAACTGCTCAGCAGCCGTCTGCGCAGGCTGTGTGTTCAGAAGATATGATATGTAGCCTAGGAGCTGCTCGATCCAATAGGCTTCGGGGCTGTTGACAACCAAGACAGGTTGCAGGCGCTGGAGGGCGGCCAAGACGCTCGTGAGGATGCTGTGACGTTCCTGCGGACTGGGGAGTGGTCGCGGGTCTTCCGAAGGCTTATAAGGGCTCAAGTTGATCAGATCTGCGAAAACAGACTCGTGTTTCCATCCAGCCATAGCACTTGCAACGGTCCTGATGCCAGTCTCGAGAGATGACCATGTGCGCCAATCGTTTGCTTGGGTCATAAGTAGAATGGAAGTTGCAAGGATGGCGTCTGCGTTAGACTTTGAGAAAGAACTAATGGCATCGTGGAGTCCTCGTAGCGCAATACCGCCATGCTGAATCTGAATTTTGCGCGTGTCCGGAGAGGGAGAGATCCATGCCAGATGGCTGGCAGAGAATGCCAAGAATGCGTGCATGACGTATGAATACGAGGTCGCTACACTGAGATACCTAAACGGGCTAATTAGGGGTGGATAATTATAATGGCGAGGGGTAAGACGCACTTTGGGACCTTGGAGGTCCATACCGTGATGTCGCTGGTGCTGTTCATGAGTAGGGACCGTGAGATGGATGAGAGATGTTGAATCAGACGCAGCTCAATTCTCGAATGGTTTTGTGGACCAGGTGGAGGGAACACTTGGAGCTCCGGATAAGGGAAGTTGCCAGTCTGTTGCCAAACGTCGAGCATATGCTCAATCCCGGGAGACGAGGGCAGCGGCATCTGATCTGGCGGTGATTGCATCTCTGCTTCAGGTCGTTGTTGATCCATGTAGTCACAACGGACTTGGTGCTTCGTGCAGTTACGGCTGATGAGATCTTTAGCATTTGATGCGGCGTGGGAAGAGGAGAGTAGTTGCTTACCATTGGGGAAAAGTTTCATCACATCTGATATGTCTACGCTTGCATGTCTTGCATCCTGTTCTGCTCTTGGTGTGACTGCGCCTCGAGGGACCGGCGCCTTGACCAGCCATAATGAAGTTGGGCTTCAATTGGATAATTGAGTGCGAACCACTTTTTGGTCACGAGGAGCCAGGCTTCCTGAGCAAATGATATCCTAGGCCGGTGGGAGGTTTGGTGATCAAGGGGAAGAAAGGAATGAAAGTCTAGAAGGGCCAGCAGACGCGTAAGGAAGGCACAAAGGCAGAATGCAGAAAGCGGAAAAGTGGTAGAAAAGAACTAGGCAGCGAGCGTGCTTGATGATGTGCAGAGAAGCGAGTGAATGGACCCGGTAATAAGTGGAACCCCCGAATGCTTTTCTTTGATGGTTCGAGACGAAGTGGTCAAGAACGCAAAGGCGGTATACATAGCGTTCGACGGGAACCCATCGAAGGTACTAATTTTACCGAAGGGGACCTGCCAACGGGTCAAAACGTCGCATGACATAGCGCTTCTGGGGACGAACGAGGGCTTGCGCGAGCTGCCACCAAAACCGGAGGTTGAGCTTATTCAAGCCATGGCAAGCACCAATGCAGTTTAGACTCAGCTAGAAAGTATCCCAGATCTTTCTATTCTCAAGCCCAGCACAGTCCAGTCTGGTGTTCCAAGCCCTCTGACAGGCGCACCCTTCCGCCCGGCCTGTCCGAGGTGGTTGTTCATTCCATCACCTCGCTGTGCAACGTCGAGCGCGGTCTTATCTGCGCTGCCTACTCAGCCATGTCCAGTAAGCCGTCGCCTAATTCATCGATGAGTCCTTCTGGTTTTCTGTAAAGGCGAGTGCAAACCATGAATTGCTGATCACACGTGCTGCCCTAGCTGAGCTCCATCCGAGTTGAGTCGAAGAACGGTATGCCTCTCGCTTGTGTTTATTTTTAGTAACGAGAAAAGCCGCTCTCCACCAATCGTTGGACGTTGCCACTTTGGAGTTAATGGTCGCTGACTTGACCTTTGCCAGAAACACTGCAATTCGCGCAACCAGTAGG
>Ga0058697_10000827_pt1 | contig 12233 bp, 16 predicted proteins | sample AgamicAsMae_FD_66619 | JGI IMG/M metagenome (GOLD analysis project Ga0058697, IMG submission 66619) | Agave microbial communities from Guanajuato, Mexico - As.Ma.e | ecosystem: Host-associated > Plants > Phyllosphere > Phylloplane/Leaf | place: Guanajuato, Mexico | collected 2012-06-04
CTGCAAACACCACTAAGTCGCTTTGATTTTGTCTAAACTGCGGCCAGGCAAAATATCCGCCGTCAGAACTGTTGAATCGTTTCGGACCAGCTCCAGGACATTCTGCAAAGCTCAACCACAGAGCCTCCATTGTCTGACTGACCGAGTACTCAAAGCTGGTAGAGTTTCCGGGTCCATACTCATCATGAGTGCCGAACAACAAAGGCAGCTCAGAGCTGTGATAGGCGCCGAACCAAGAGACGGGAGAAATGTTGGTAAAATTGCCGGTGTAGAGGTAGCGGTAGGTTGGATACAGTTCCGGTGCGATATCGCGCCTAGCAACGTCTCTAGCAACAGGGCATGCGATGATTGACAGTGTTGTGTTCACGAGTGTCGCATTGCCTGGGCCAGACGGTGTGAACGGCACAAAGCCCGCGCCTTCGTTCGTGTTCGAGCCAGTGATGAGAGGCAATCGAGCCAGGTGTCCATGGACTAGTCGGTCAGTGTAGTTGGTGAATACAGTGATGTTGTCGTCTGTTGGTGTGAACGCAATAGTCGGTGTTCGCTTGTCAATGACATAATTCGACAAAGCATTTTCCAACGCCGATGCGTTGACGCGACGGACACAATCAAGCTCGTTCACTGCACTCATATTGCTGCAGCCGACCAGACCAGCCAGGGCCGTGAAATTGGAATGGGTCGGGTCGGATTTGGCAATGATGCCTGTAGCACCTGAGTCTGCGATGAGGCCTTTGACGATGGGATCATCCGCGAATGCATAAGGATAATTGGCGACACTGGCTCCGCCGGCCGATTGACCCCAAAGTGTTATTTTGTCTGGGTCTCCTCCAAAGTGTGCAATGTTCTTGTAGGTCCACTCTACACTGAGTTTGGGTCAGCAAGACGAAATCTCTAAAAGCTTGGGACAAACACACGCTTTTCGCTGGTCAAGCAGACCGGGATTTTGGTGGGACAATGCAGCAGCATTGGGAAAGCCGAAGACATTCACGCGATAGCTGCATCAATTCAGTCCATGTTATATTGTGACAAGACGATGAAGGAAACTTACTTCATGATGACAACAACATGCGATTGAGTCCTCTGAACCCACTTGTCAGGGATTTTGTACATTGAATTCTGACCTCCGCTGGTGAATCCACCTCCAGGAATATACAGGAACACTGGCAAGGGTGAACCCTTCCTATCAATGGCAGCGATGGACGGGGTCCAGATGGACAGATAAAGACAGTCTTCGGACTGCCCGCCACTGATCAGAAATTCCGTCTCGTAGGCGGTGTAAATAGTGGATCCGTTGGAGAATTGCTGCATGCAGGAACTGGGTAGCGAAGTAGCATTGATGGTGACTTGACTGCGCACTGCGTCCTCTGGAGGAGCGAATCTCAATCGGCCTACTGGCGGGCTGGCATATGGGATGCCGAGGAACTGACGCACATCTGGTGCAGTTTGATTGACAAATCCTTGGAGCTGGCCGCTGGTCGTGTTGACGGTGAGTGTATCTTGCAAAGACGCAGAGCCGGCGTGTGCCAAACCCAAGATGGCAGATAGGTAAATTGCATTGAATAGCATGATATGCGAAACTCTGTTTCTCGCTGCGAAGTAGATGAGCAAAATGTCCGCCGAAGGTGATAGATGACTGATATACTCCTCCTGTAGATACGATTTATAGCTACGCTCTCGAACGATACCCGAGGGTCCCGGGTCAAATCATAACCGAGCTCGTGATAGTCCTTGTCGATCTTTTCGCATGGCTTTGGTCAAACGCTGTAGATCTGCATGCGGCATTCGAGTCGGTAGAGGGCTCCCTGCGGGGTATCAGGGCTTGATCGCGACTCTGGAATTAAGACCAGCCGGGGAAATTTTCTTGATTCTCTCAGGTATAGACAGCGATTACGTATACCATGTCGGCTCAGGAACCTCATCCAACAAGAAGAAGCGCCCCAGTTCGCGGTTTTTGTATGCGACAGGATCATGCAAGGAGTGAACCCGGACATCTCTCCAAAAGCGATCCAGACCAACTTCGCTGCCTGTCGCCCGACTTCCAGTCACCTCGAACACACCTGCTGTGACCTTCAGACTCGTGTCTGTGGTCACAACTTTGGCGCTGGCTACAAGCTCTGCCACCTCACCTCTCTGTCGTGCGGATACATCTCGATCCTTGCCATGAGCGACGAAAATGTCGCTAATACCCACGCCCGCACGGTCTGTCAATGCTTCCGCTGCCAACAAATGCGCGTGAAAATTGCCATATCGCTCCAAGATGTAGAACTCATCTGTGGCTGACTCTTTGTTGTCGCCTCCGTATGGCCAAGCGCGCGTCGATGTCGTGGTATACCCTCTTGCGAACTCAAGACTACCTTGAGCGATGCCAAGGTAGAAGTTCGAGAACACAAGTTGAATGGTTGGAAGAAGCAGAGTTGCAAATGGAATCGACAGCACAGCAGGCGATGGTGTTTTTGCCGTGACGTCCCAGCCCAACGCGTCGCTCCAGGGCACCGTTATGTTGTTGATTCTGACGCTGCCGGATTCGCTGAGTCGAAGACCAATGTTATGCCAGTTGTGCGCAAATTCGAATCCAGGCTGCGCGGTCGGGACAATGGCGAAGATGTGGTTCTCCGTGCCTGCTAGAACGCCCTCCAGAACGGTAAGGTCGGAGATGACGCCTCCAGTGTTGAAATGCTTGAATCCGTTGAAGATAAGCTTATCGCCATCCTCCTGGATGATGAGATCGCTGTCTCTAGGGTTGACGGCGCCTGCAGTGCCCTGATTAGTCATCCCACAACGACAACCGCGAACATCTCGAGTGCTCACCTCCGACAAAATAGTTATTCTCGATGATCAACCTCTGGAACCTGTCTTTCTGCTCGTCTGTGCCAACAATGTCGGCGGTCTTGGACCAGAGCAAGTGATAGCCCAGCAACATTCCAATACTGCCATCACCCTTTGCGACCTCACGGATGGCTTTGTACCCAATTTTCCAAGACTGTCCGCCACCACCATATTCGACAGGTCCGAGAACTTTAAGCAGTCCAGAGCTTTTCAGCAAGGACACTTCGGCCACGGGAGATTTGTTCGCATGGTCACGAGCTGCGGCATCTCTGGCGAGGATCCTGGAGACTTCTCGAGCACGTTGCAACCAAGAGGCTGCCGAAGAGGGAAGTCCTTCTGAGGCAAAAGCTTCGTGATGAGATTTGTACACGGATGGGTCAGAAGACTCGAATGCAGTCGTTTGATGACTTGCGCTCTTGTTAGGCGGCGCAATGAAGCTTTCGCTGATGTTGGTCGCGGAAGGAGACATTGCAGAGAATTGGATTTGATTCTTCGCAGCGAATCCGGACTTTGTAGGTCGCTCACTGATTTGCTTTTGCAAGGGCGAATAGTCAGTTTATATGCTCGAGCTGATCATGTCTCGTGGTTTCGGACCGGTGGATGCACCCCAGGATTTCGTGTCGATGGTGTGATCGGGCCCCAAATTGCCCCATATCACACCAACAACTGACTTGCCCACTGAGAGTTTTACGACGATCACGCAAAACTACCCCATGTTGGGGTAGAACATGCCTTATCGCAACGACGAGCTATGGTGCAAAAGCACGTCTTCAACCCCTGGTTGTTTTTTTATGTCACCAACTCTTTAGCAGCAACCCGACCACCTGGTTCACATTTGATCGCCAGTTCTTGTTGCGGTGCGACTTCAACTTCATGAGAAGAGCATTCTTGTTCGACTGTCAGATGTATGTGTAGTCACAGACTCTCGCACTCACCGGTCGAGTATGTGCGAAACAAAGTGACGAATAAGTGCCTCAATTGTGTTTTGGGCGCAGTGTTCGCAAGGAATGACTTTATTGCGTGATACAGGCTGGTCTTCAAGTGCATTCAAGGATTGACCTATCCATTCATCAAGGTCAGAGCACGATAAGCTGTGGTTCGCAGATGGCTTGAGTTCGCTATCGCCGACACTTGTCCGAGTATCTTCTATAACATCTGCTTCGTCCGTCATTTGAGCATCCTTCGAGATCCTCACGCTTCTTGAGATTGTTTAGCGTAAGCGTATTGCGACCATGTCGGAAACACAGGCAGCCATCCCTCTGTCCCAGGTAAGACACTCTTCTCCTATCTCGTTGAACCTTGCTAATAGGCTACCTACCAGGGTGCTGGATATGGCGTTGTCATTGGCCTAGGAGCTTTGTTCGCCTTGGTCATGATCGGTGTCACTTCGATCATGAGACGACGTGGCAATGTTGAGAACGCCGAGGAATTCACGGTCGCCAAACGCTCGCTCGGTACCGGTTTGACCGCTGCTGGAGTGACTTCCTCTTGGACTTGGAGCACAACATTGCTTTCTTCTGCGACTGTGGCGTATGAGTACGGTGTGGCTGGATCCTTCTTCTATGCTGCATGCAACAGCACCCAGATCATGATATTCAGCAACCTTGCGATCGTAAGTCTCGCCTCTCAAGGATATGGGTTGATCGTAGCAGCTGACTTGTACTAGGAATCGAAGCGCAAGGCGCCCAACGCTCGTACTTTCCTGGAGATTATTCGTGTTCGTTACGGCACTGTTGCACATCTCTCGTTCATGTTCTTCAGCTTAGCTTCGAACATCCTGGTTGTGTCGTCTATCTTGATAGGCGGTGCTGCTGCGATCAATTCTCTGACCGGCATGAATGTATATGCCAGTCTATGGTTGTTGCCCATGAGTGTGACTGCATATACTCTCCGTGGTGGACTTCGAGCGACAATCTTGACAGACTATGTGAGTACACGAGTTGACTCTCAATCTCGAGACGTCCAGAACGCTGACTTATACAGGTTCACACTGCCATAATCTTGATCATCATCTTTGTCTTCTGGTTCAAAGTCTACGCCACTGGCGATCAGATTGGATCCCCAGCAAAGATGTGGGACCTGCTTCACGAGGCTGCCAAGCGAAACGACTACTCTGCACCGACAAAAGGGGGTACATACCTGACCATTCGATCACTGGGAGCGCTCAAGTTTGCCATCCTCAGTATACTTGAGTACACAGGTGTAGTCTTTCTCGACAACTCGTTCCACCAGAAAGGCATTGCAGCTGATCCTGCTTCTGCTGTTCCCGGATACGTTCTAGGAGGCCTGGCCTGGTATGCGATGCCTTTTACTCTGGCAACTACTATGGGCATCGCCGCCATTGCGCTGGAAAACACGCCCGCATTTCCGACTTATCCTAACAGAATGAGTACAGCAGAAATCAGTGCTGGGCTGACACTACCATATGCTGCACAAACAATCGCTGGTACAGGTGGTGCCGGTGCTGTCCTTGTGCTCATGTTCATGAGCTGCACCAGTGCGATTTCGAGTCAATTGATTGGTGTCTCCACTGTGCTGTCTTACGACGTATACAAGACTTGTGAGTTGCATTCTTCTGCCGGTCACCTACACCAATGACTGATCAGCATTACGCAGACATCAAGCCTAGTGCTACAGATGCGCAGATTCTTCGCGCTGGTCATTACTGCGTTGTAGGATTTGCCATCTTCATGGCGGCTTTCGGAAGTATGCTTCACGGAGTCAAAATCGATCTTGGCTTCATCTACAACATGACCGGCATCTTCACTGGATCGGCATTGCCTGCACTCATAGCGACCTTTTTCTCTACAAGACAAGGTTCTCTGGCGGCGGTCGCATCGATCTGGACAGGGTTCTTCTCTGCGGTCATCACTTGGGTATGTTCAGTGTGATGTGTGCCATATCGAGAACCAGTCACTGACTTTACGTAGCTGACACTTGCCAAACGTTTCTCCGGTACTGTGAACATTGCTTCAGTCGGGCAGACTGACCCATGTTTGTATGGTTGTATCGCTGGCATTGGCGCTGCTGCGGTCGTGACCATTGCGATCTCCATCTTCCATAACGCTCGCTACACCTGGGACACTCTCGGTGCCATACGTCTGACAGACGTTGATGGTAGCGACAAAGACGTCGCCTTCGAGGATCCTACGTATAATCCAGAGAGATTGCGTAAGGCAGCTCACATCGCCCGCGCCATCACGATCTTCTTGTTCCTGGCGCTCTTCATCATATGGCCATTGAGGTGAGTCTAAACCGTTTGTTTGTAATTTGACATAGATACTGACGCTATCCTCAGTCTTTACGGCACAGCATACCAGTTTTCGAAGAAGTTCTTCACAGGATGGGTCATCGTGTCTTTACTCTGGGCTGTCTTTTCGTTTGGAAGTGTTACCGTCTACCCGATCATCGAGGAGCGTCATCGTCTTTTGTCCTGGATCAAAGAGTTTTCTACGAAGCCCAAGGTTAAAGAGACGGATTCTGCGGATGAAGTTAGAGTTGAGCCTGATGGTAAGACACAACTGTAAGACTCGCCTTCGAGAAACAGAGAGATGTTAGCTAGACGAGACTCTTACACAAAGCTGGTCACGGAGCTTTCGCAGATTCCAGACTCTGAGCGCAATATTTAGGATGTAACGTGCGGTGTTAGCCGTATGAAATCTGTACTCTGGAGTATCTGCATGATGGTCTACAGATCTGTGACAGTCGTGTCATGTATCAAGCCATTGCAGGAACCAATCATCCCGTAACAGATCCTTTCCCGATGGCCTCTTCCTCCAATCCATTCTCATGATTCTGCTTATGAACGTCTTATCTGCTTTGCAAATTTCCTTCTCTGTGACCATTTGGAAGAGTCCGACCTGCGAGAACAGAATCTCACTCATGAAGTACAACATGGCCGTAGCGGTTTGCTCGCTGACTGCCTCGCCGATGTCGTCAGGAAAAGGTCCAAAGTACCTGAATTGCTGTTTGAGAATCTCCAAGTCGTATTCTTAATGGCCAAAAGGTACGACCTTCTGACGGACTAGATTGAAGTCTCCACCGAAACTTGATCTTGTGAAGACAGGCCGAAAGCTCAAAGATTGGGAGAACTGTGACAGGCTGTATTGGTGCGGCAACATTGTTCTGGAAAAGTTTGAAAACCTCGCCGAATATGTCTTTGAATTTTTACGGACGGGTCCTAAAAAGTTTGCGAATGTCGACGCTGCTGAACGCAACGTTACTGTGAAACGGGATCATGGGACTGGGACGACTCTGAAAAGAGTTCTTCTTGCCGATCTCGACAAAGCGACCGCACTTGGCGGTGAGTGCCCATGTCTCTGTCATGAGTCCTCCAGACACTGAGCTGACGACAACATCGATGAGTCTTGCATTGGTAGCACATAGGATACTGTTTGGGTGCTTCGGTTGGAGAAGATCTTTTTCGCAGGGATGCCAAACGCATCATGCAGGAACGCTCTCTTGCTCTCACTGCCGGCTGTCGCAAAGACTTGTGCACAAAGTTGTTGTGCAAGGATGATACACGCTTGTCCGATGGCCCCATTGGCCGCATAGATTGGCCCCGAGCAAGAAAAGCTTTCCCCTGGGTTTCAACAGAGTACGAACGTTGGTCATGGTAGTAATCATGTTTGCTATAGCATGCGGAATATTCGCTGCTACGACAATGTCGAACTGTCGAGCAGTAAAGCCTTGTGTCAGGGGATCATGGCTGATGTCGAGTTTTGTGTATGTGATGCGATCAGACCATTTTGCTAGTTTGTTGCGAGCGTCTACGAAAAACCGAGACGTGATGTCTGTGGAAGTGTGCTTCTGAAGCGCAGCCTCATCTCTCCCTCTGGTCAAGGCTTCCAGTATTGGCAGGATCATTCCTCCTATACCGGCTCCGATCTCGAAAATCTGGAGATGTGTCTCGAGGTCGCTCAAGTTGTCTGCCAGGTCGCCCACATCCTGGCTCAAGTCAGCGTTGGTTACATTCGCCTGGTAGTGTCGCGTCAGTCGATTGTCGACAAGCATGAGCTCAAGTGTCTCCAGCTCCGCACGTAGAACGCGAACAAGCTTGTCGCCGACGATGCAGAGCAGTTCACTATGATCGTCTCTCCTTCGGACGTTCTTGAGCAAAGCGACCGGCTCGGTCTCTAAGACCTTGCCATAGTTCTTCGCCGCTCTGACGGCCCAGTGGACGAAACGAACCAGGTGGTAAGGAAGCTTGCTACGATCATCATTAGCTATCTCTTGGAGAGCACGATCGATGTAGAAAGCTGCTGCCTTCTCCAAATTCTGTGCACGTTGGAGCTCTGTGCTTGGAACATTTCCGACCGACAACCTCTTGGTCAACTCTTCGTGAGGCATGAGGTCGAACCTGGACAACAGCCCCCATACCCAATGGCTTGAAACATTGGCTGCTGGATCGATCTCTTCCTCTGCGGAGCCAATGGAGCGGAATGCGACCGACTCCCACGCCGCGACTGCAACTGGTACGGCATCGGCTCCTCGATAGAATGTAGAGACGCTGATCTGCATGCGGCCGCCTTTCGTACTATAGTGAGTGTAGCAGACGAGTCGCGATGTCGAATCTGCTCTTGAGTGTAGCGGGAATCTTGCTGGAGGCTCTGAACCGGCTGATGTAATTTGACGTCTGCGCCAATCTCCTGCCGTGCTCCATTCTTTGTAGTGGGTCACCCATCCCAAGTCGGACGGTCGACGGTGACATGAGAGCCGTAGACTTCTGGACTGTGCAAGTCGGAGCCGGTGTCGCGCAGATGGTGTTGGACAACGGTATGACCGTCACTCTCCCAGACGCCGACAGTATTCTGGAAAGCATAGGACCGTAACGTGTTGCTTGGACACCAGCGTGTTCGTACGCGTAAGCGCTGTCATGTCCAATCATCTCAGAGGCCTTGTCGATCAGCGGTACGGTGGCTTGCAGGGTGGGGGTTTCTGAAATCATGTCGGCTGCCTTGGGCTCAACATGGCCATATGCATGGACGGTTTATCGGTTCGCAGGCGTCCAAGCAGATGTCTCGAAAGACCAAGCTGTAGTTGAGAAAGGAACATGTTCCAGTAGGTGCAGGGTCCATCTTCGCCAGCATGTCTACAGACTCTTCTTCCTTCCTTGATCTCCATACTTCTCACGACATAGAAGATCTTGACAAGGACTGAAGCTGCGGGAGTCTCTACAGTTCTTCCTGCGGCCTCAATGTCAGAAGACGTGTAGCCGGGTAGCACCCTTTGGCGTTTGGAATTGAGCTTATTGTTCAGTCAGCAGCATTGCGGCTCTGCCACGGAAGTATGCCGGAGCTACTGCACTGTGGAATGAGACAAGGCCGGCAGCATAAGCAGCGGCTATTTCTTCGCTCGAGTGACCAGCCACGTAACTTGGGGCAAATGTCCAAGCTCTAAGTAGGTCGACCAGGACCAATTGATAGGCGGTACAAGCAGGCTGACTGATCTCGGCCTTGTTCACTCGAGTGTCTGCAACCACGTTTGCGAGTTCACAAGCCGTTCATCGCTTGGAAGATGTGGGTTCGGTGCCACTAAGCGCTCCTTGGTAGAAAAATTGTGAGAGGTTCTTACTACTCGATGGTCCACAACTCAAACCGCCTTGCCCAACGAACCCGCTGCAATTCAGTCAGTGTGTTCGCCTTCCTACACAAGAAGATTATGGTTCGTACCAACCTGATCTCCATTTTCCATTCAAATTTGGTCGCTACACAATCCCAAAACCCTACTCCTCGAACCGTGGTCAAAGCGTATGGCTGATGATCAGAACTGATGGTATAACGGGTGATGACGCGTCTTTGTCTCTTGTGAAGCATTCACCAGCAGTATCGTTGACTTGATAGCGATGAGCATACATAGGGCACGGATTCGTGGGGTGAAGTCCATTTTTGCATCGCTGAAATTCTCGCACTGATGATAGCCGCGAGTTACCGCATATCCGGGCTCCTTCCTCTTTTGGTTGTCAAGAACAGACTTCCACGTACGATATCAGCACGCTGAACTTTATCAGAATCTTAGATAACCTCAACAAATTAAGTCAGCTTCGGATGATTGCTTCTCAGCCGGAAGACTTGGTCAGGATTGCACGTATCTTTCGGATCACATATAAACTTGGAGAATACGCCTTGCCGAACACTGCTCATCAAGCCTCCAGCTCGCAAAGATCATGGCGACAAGGCGTACCCACTTCCATCGTAATGAGACTGATGGTCTAGGAATTGTCCATGTCAGCACAAATGATAGCGAGTCCATTGTCAACTTCGAGATGCAACCTATGCCTACCAAGGGAGACCGTATGGCTGACGCGAAGCACCTGGACAACCCTCAGCCTTGCCTATAGAATGATAATGAAGAGGCACGGTTCCACCTTGAGGGAAGCATTACTGTGCTGGAAACCGCTGAAGATCTTATCACGCAGATTATCGACACTGAAGATGATCCATCTGAAGAGTCATGGCTAAGCTTGCCCGCTTCCAGACATACATGTTCTGGCGTGGGACAGAAACAGCGGAGGAACGCCTAACGCGCAAAATTGATGACCCTGATCTCGATCCTCACTATAAACTCATGCTGCGCAACAAGTACAAAGAGGTGCCGATGTGGTGGTGGGTCGGAGTTATGGCTGTCAGCTGGACAGTGGGCATCATCTGCCTTTACTCTATCAATGTAAGCGTTTTTCCTGCTCGACAAACAGAAGACTGACAGTCCCTCAGTCCACTCTACCCTGGTGGGGCTACCTCATCGCGCTGATGTTCACCTACTCCTTTACACTTTTCTTCGGAGCTCAGTCTGGTATCACTGGTTTCGGCTTTAATATGCAGCCCATCTGCCAGATGCTCGCTGGCTACCTTTTCCCTGGGCGACCTCTGGCCAACTTCTATTTTACTTGCTTTACCTACAATACCTCATCTCAGGCTTCTTTGTTGGCAAAGGATCTCAGGTTGGCACAGCAGAACCATATTCCACCTCGGGCAACCTTCGCGTTACAAGTCACGGGCTGTCTGGTTGGTGGTATCTTCAGTGGGTCCAATTGTCCTCAGTTCAAAATGCTGTACTGACATTTCACTGACTGGGTCATGATGCATAGCATTGTCTAGAACCAAGCCGATATCCTCAAGTCTATCCAAGGCACAAACATCTGGTCAGGTCAGAACATTCAACAGTTCAACGCCCTTGCGATTTCATGCACAGAGAATCCTCACGATCACGCGTGTTTTCTTGATCACGCTCACTTGAGCTCTTTGGTGTGGAGTGTCTCAGACACTCGATCTTCTCTTGCATGGGCCGTGGCTGTCAGTAGCGTTGCAACAGCAGTGGGTAGCCATGTGAGCCTTCTCGGTTTCAATTCAATCTGTCGACAGGGTCGAAAGCAACCAGTTAGATTGCCATTGGCTAGAACTTGGGTTATTTATAAGTAGCTCATGTCCCTTCGGGCCCAATAGCTCAGGAAAATCAAATCAAATCTCAACGAGTCGGAGAAAGAACGGTGAGGTCATCCTCAGGGCCAGGCTTTGGGAGTCAGCCGCGACCGCTCGTAGTCGAAGCATCATTCAGTCTGGGTTGCAATCTGGAAAGGATTGGAGGTGAATTCTGGACTAGTCCAACTAGGTTGGCAGAGACACAAGGAAGGATGATCTCCGGCGATCTCACCGCGAGGAGCAACGCCTTGTATTGTAAAACAAGGAGCTGCAGCACCATCAAGCTTTGGAAAATAAGATTGGTTTGGTAGAGAGTGGTCGATGGAAAAAGATTTTCGCACGCCACCTAGACGTCTGATATTGTAAATGTATGCTCTCCAGGTTTCTGTCGCTCTGGATCCCAGAGCGCCACTGTCAACGCCGTCTATTGGATGTCTTGGAGGGGGACTAGTCACGTTTGTCAACCGTTATCTATGCTATATACAACGGCCTAGAGATAATGATGCAGAGCGTTATCGTCTTCCAATTGCAGACTTGCATATCAGCCATATACGCCGACACGAGTTGTTCATTAAGAGCCACAGGAGTTCTCCACAAAATCAAGTCGCTGGAAATCTGCAATCTGACATGGTATTCCGACCATCTCTCCAGATACTCACACTGGCTGCAAGCTTTCTGTCGTGTACAGCGACCTTTGCCGCTCTTTGCTATGTTTTGACCATACCAAGACGCTCGCAAAAGTCATTACGACACGCGCTTGTAATCAACCTCTTGGTCGCAGGTCAGCCAAGGGACTTGCGATGCAAATTCTTCCACGCTGACTCGGAACTACAGAGTTCATCAATAGTACCAACAACTGTGTTTCGGGATTCGTGTCTCTCATGAACACTGGCATCTTGGAAGCTGGTCCCTATTGCACGGCTAATGGGTTTCTTGGGCAATTTTCTGTCCAAGTCAGTCCTACACTCTGAGCCAGTGGCCGTGATAACA
>Ga0058697_10000828_pt1 | contig 12222 bp, 9 predicted proteins | sample AgamicAsMae_FD_66619 | JGI IMG/M metagenome (GOLD analysis project Ga0058697, IMG submission 66619) | Agave microbial communities from Guanajuato, Mexico - As.Ma.e | ecosystem: Host-associated > Plants > Phyllosphere > Phylloplane/Leaf | place: Guanajuato, Mexico | collected 2012-06-04
AGCATTACGATAGGATCCGATCAGACGACACGATACGGCTAGGCGAGACGGACGAGGTCAATCCGTAGTTGAGACGGATAGGGTGGATCCCGTATTTAGAGGGTTGCGACCGTAAAAACATTTTACGATGTTTACGAGAACCTACCGTCGACGAAGAGTAGCGTGAGGAAAACGGCTAGAAGCCGTAGGGTCAGGGCTAGAATTCTGTCCCTGGGGACAGGAATTGGCACTGCCCTGTGGTCAGGAATTTAGCGCTGTCCCTAGGGACAAGGATTTGGCGCTGTCCCTGGGGACAGGAATTTGACGCTGTCCCCGGGGACAGAATTTCTAGCACGGCATCTTGGAATTGTCAATCGTAATTGGCCATCTACCAGCTTGTGGCCACCTTTCACGGCCGGTCTCGGGCGAGCGGCTTACCTGGCCAGACAACGTCCCTCGCTTCTCACACTTCGCATCTTGATGATAGATAACCTTTTGCTGTCCCTAGGGACAAACGCTCCTCTTTACTACTGCCAGAAATATCACTAGCGGAAGCGGCAAGTGTATCAGAAGGGAGATTTTAGCGATCGGCGCGCGCTCCGTCAAAGATGCAGGCAAGCGTTAGTATGCATAGGATTCTGGCAAACGGGTGCGGAGTGACGGGAGGCACGGCGGCGAAGACTGGTTGTTTTATGCGGGCAGCCATTAGCGCAGCGGCTACAAGGATGAGAGGCTACAAGGATGGGAGCAAGCGGCTTCCACGGAATAAGGATACAAGCCATCTTAGAGTTAGGGCATGCACCGGCATATGGACGTATAAGTGATATGCGTGTATGTCGACGGGTACACGCGATAGCCTGAAGATGAACAAAGCGAATGAGATGGTCGGTTTCTGAGGAATCGGTCGGCAAGTCGAAGACCACGTGCATGAACATGCACAGGAGTTTCTTCCGGCGGAACCGTGTTGGCGGAGAAATGAGAGGATCGAGAACGTTATCGGAAGGTCGAGAAAGTCCGGCGATCTGGTGGCGCATCACGGGCAGTGGGCTGGCGGCGAAGCAGATGACTTTCGAGGAGATCAAACGACAAAGGTGGGCTAATATCCAGGACTGTCAGAGGTTCTAGGGCGCGAGGGCTAGACTTTCGGATAATGAAAAGAGAGTTCTAGGTGAAATTCTCGACTGTCGGTAAGGCTGAGGCAGCGATGAGGCAGATCCAGAGCGATGGAAGCAAGGGTTGCAAGAGACAAGGCTTCGCTCTGTCCCCGGGGACAAGAAATTGAGCTGTCCCCAGAGGCAGGATTTTGCTCTGTCCCCGGGGACAAGACTTTGCGCTGCTGTCCCCAGGGACAGGAATCTGCTCTGTCCCCAGGGACAGGACTTTGCGCTGCCCTGGCAGAACCTACGGTGGTCTTTGCGAATAGCCCCTTGAGACCCGAAATGTACCAGCTTGCGGACACAATGTCTCTTACGCCCAGTACATCCAAGCACCCCGACTTCTCCCACGAACGCGTTCTCACTTCCACCTTCTTTGATCTCCTCCGGAGTGTAGTCTTCGACAGACATGCCTCCCAAAAGATCTGCTGCAAGCGAGGTGCCCTCTCGCAGGGTTCGCAAGAAAGCCGAACCCTCGCGTGGCGTGTTACCAGAGTCCATGACCATCGAAGAACGCGCCGAACCCTACCGTTTGATGACGGCGAAGTTTCCAATTGACGATGTGACCGCTGAATGGAGCATAGGGTCGAATCGCGATGTGGACATGAAGCATGTGCGCCAACTTTGTCGACTCTTTGACGAGCATGGCCTACAACGTCAAGACCGCGCGCACCGCGCTTGCTTGATTTGTCGCTCCGAGGATGTCAGGGCTATGTGCGACCACCTCGGCATCAATGCGGCCCCTAACGACCACAGCGGCGATCCACCCTTCTTCGAAGGCTGGTCTACGGTTGCATCCCACCCTGCAGAGCTTCTGGCTGGCAACCATCGTATACACGCGCTGGAAGAATTTCTGAAACAGCGGAAGATCACCGACAAGAGTGATCGCTGGTGGGTTTGTGACATTTTCGACCAAGGCGAGTCCAGCCTCCCTCAAAAGCATGGCGATAAGCTAACTTTTACAGACACACTGCCGCCTGAAATCCAGATCGAGCTCCGAGCCAACCGAAGCGGCACCGTCCTCCCCGATAGCCACGGGCAAATCTGGACCGAGCTGGCAACATGCTTCGAACAGGACAAGAGTGGTGAGCTGTTCAGTGGTGCTAGAGAAGAGGTCGAACTACGAATGTCGCGATTACTGCAGCTCAACGGCCGCGAACAATTTCCCGTGAGACGGCTTGCCATACTTTGGAAGAACGACCGATGGAGGGCTTTTGTGACGAGGCTGTGCGAGAGGAAGATGGGGAGAGACTTATTCAACATCAGCACTTTCCAAAAGCTCTCCAGCTATCGAATCGACGACTTCATCTTTGGGCGGTTCAAAACCGGCATGCTCGCGGCGTGGTGCGTCTGGAATGACGTCGACATCGAGCTCGAGCTAAACAAAGACTACCAACAATTATCCGGTTTGATGGAGAAATTCGAACCGCGTGAGCTGTTCTATCCCGAATGTCGTTACCGGGCGTCTGTAGACTTGAGCAGCCCACGGCGCGCCGGGTTCTTCAAAAATCTGGACGATCACGTTTACTTCTCACTCTATGAGAACCTCGTGGATCACGGCCAACAACTGATATTCTCCAATCCTCAGGAAATGCTGAAAAGCATCAATGCACACGGGAAGGTCATGCAACTTGTGATGACGCACGTGGTGATGTGGTTGAACGACGAGCCCGCAAAGGTCAACAATCGCGAGGGCAACAAGCCGGCTCTGGTAGAAGACCTAGTCCCGGTAATGGCATCAGGCACGCCAATATTTGCTGGCAGGGAAGTGGCGGAGACGGAAGTGGCTAGAGAGAAAGCGCTGGGCCTGCAGCGAGACGTGCTGGAGTACGTCGAGACGCATGCGGCGAGCTTCACAGAAGCGGCAAACAAGGGCTATCTCGATTTGATGCCTGACGGAGAGATGGAGCCTCTCGTCTACTGCGAAAGGTTCAGGGCTGAACCGTGGAGAGATATTCTCGTCAAGGTGCACAGGTACGTGGGTCGCGGCTTCAGGAATGCGTGTGTGGTCAGATTCAATACTTCGGCGCCCGCCGATTTTCCAGAGCCACCGAGAATCACTCTGGTCGACTCCTTACAACATGTCGTTCTCCAACACCCCGAGGTCGCTCATGACCGTAGGCTCAACACCCCGGAGGCGATTGAAACACTACGTGTGGCAGTCGAGGAAGCCGTGCAAAGCTGGAAAGCGAAGCGAAACGGGCAGGCCGTACCATGCGGCGAGACCAACTGTGGCATGCTAGCTGAGGCGGTCGCCAGGACCGATTCTGCTCAGCGGCCAAGCTCTTCCTTCCCGTGGGCGTCGCATACTGGGCCTACGGATCGTCCAAACTCTGATCTCGCACGCAAACCATTTCCGACCACAGGACGAGCACCTCTCACAGATCAACAAAAGAGTGCGTTCCCGTGGAACAGAACCAATCTCAGCAGACGTGAAGCGTCATCGTCCGGGGAACCTGCAGGCGCCGCAAGAGTCTCTGTCGAACACGTAGATTCCTACGCTCCGGCAATCTCCTCACTTCTGTCCCAGTCTCCCCAGCGTCATACTCGGGAGCAAAGTTCAGTCCATGAAGACGACCACTCAAAGAGACCCGTAGCAAGTAAGGCCAAGAAGACTGGCCAACCAACGACAGTACAGAAAAGACAGCAGAAGGGGGGGTGGAGGACGAAACCGCTAGCTCGGGGTTGAGGCATTGCCGTCCAATCGCCGTCTCGAAGCAAGTATGCAGGCAATCACTTCGTGTGAGATTCATCCCGATGAGGCTAGTCAAGATTAGAAATAGATTGTTCAGCTGTGGCACGGTGGTCAAGACAGGGTAGGAGAGGAGTCGGCTTTATACGTAGCTTGCAAACAAGGCATAGGCCAAAGTCCTCTTCAACTTCTCCGTCGACCTCGTTGAGCATGTCTGAAGAACACCCGATCGTTTTATCCTCTCCCGAGCGCAGTCTGGGAGGCTCCGGTGACGAGCACGACGATGCCTCCGACGAAGACGACTACGATCCCGGTCGCGACGCTGGCGACGCGGAGGATGAGGAAGCCATATACGATGATTCCAACGAAGACGTTGTCCCAAATATGGAAGGCACGGCAGATTCCTTCCGCGTCGACCACACCCGTGGCGAGCACCGACTACACCCTAAGGAATTCCTGCGGCGAACGGCGGCTGCAGGTTTCAACGGCACACAAGCCATTGGCATGCTGCAACGTGCCTACACACTTGACTTTGGCAGCCGAAGGGCGCGGTCAAGACACTGCGAGGAAGACGACGGATTGATACCCACTTTCCATCTCGACATGATCGCCATCGTGGGTCGACCGATGAAGGCAATCGTGCACCACAGCGCCCGGTTCTTCGACAACGTCACGATCAGTTTTGCGGATTGGCGAGCGCCATATCGAGCGAAGCACGTCGAGGGTGGGATTGGCTTTGACCTGTGCCACCGCACCTTTCGTATCGCTTGCGGCGCTTCGCGTGAGGTATGGTACATCGTGATGCATCCCAGGCTGGCCATATCCGAGATCGAACCTTCGCAAGCACAGGTGGAGGCATCGATCAAGAATAGTGCGCTGGAAGAGAGGCACGCACGTTTTCTTGCGGGATACATAAAGGAGGTGTTCCTTGGCGAAGATCTGGTCGGTGAAGGGGTGGAAGCTTCCTGGCGACTGGATCAGAGGCGGAGTCAGAACATCACTTTCAACAAGTGGACGTCGTTTCAGCACCAGTTCATGGAAGGGTGGAGTGAATACGTGGCGGCACACACGACAGACGAATTCTGGTCCGAGAACAGACCGGCATTTCACGCGTATGACTACGGCGCCAACATCGCGCTCGAAGTCACGGAAGAGCTGCAAGACCTACCGAAGGAACAACCGATCCAGGATGCCGCAGACGAGTATGCCAGTGATCTCGAGGAGCCCGTGCCGTCATCGTCAGCTCGAGCCTCCCCACAGCCTCCCACGTCCGCGAATGCAACTGACGGCGAGGTCACATTCCAAACCGAGGGCCTCCAAAACCTCAGAACCGAACTCGAGGCTAAGTTCGACCTCGAGAACATCTGGTCCATTTCTTATGCACTTGCCGTTGACCTGAACTGCCTGGATGGAGGTGCGACCGGGACGGACACCACACTGCAAGGATCACGATGCATGCTCGCCGACCGCAACGCCGTCGCGCGGGAGTTCTCGCGGCAGCGTGACTGGGTCTTCTACCCTGTGGCGTTCAGCCCGATTTATGGCAATTTCACATCCAGCAAGCCGCCAGACTTCCTGAATCAGAATGTGCTGACGGTGATGCGAAACAACCTCAATGTCCGAAACGAGGGCGTCGACGCGCTCAGCTGCGGTTACTTCCAAGCCTACTCGAACGTCAAACGCTCCTTCCGTCACAGTCCCGACGATCTCCTCGCGAAGAAAAGCCTGACAACCGCCGTGCTAGCACTGCCAGACTTGGAAATTCCCTCACACCATGTCCGAGCCAAACGGCAGAAGCTCAGCGAGCAGATGCGAGGCATGCGTACCCCAGACAACCCAGAGCAGTCCAGACCGTTCGCCAGAGAGGCGCAGCGAGTTCGAGCAGCCATCGAAGGAGAGGACTTCGCCTTTCGCATGGAGCAGGTGATGAGCGTGCAAGTGGCGAAGCTATGCGAGGAACGCCGTACCTTCGACACCATCCTCCATCCCATCTTCCAACTGATGCGCTTCTACCTCCAGGAGCCACATCAATACCGGCAGATACTGCACACATTCCTGCCCGAAGTCTATCCGGGCGTGCTCGAAGGCTTCAGCACGCTGTTTGACAAGGCCATGTCCAGCCTGCAGGAGAAGAGCGAGCTGGTGGACGCAGCGAAAGGAAATATCGCCATCTCGGAGGCGGCCGCTGCACTTGACCGGCTCGGCAGCTATCTCTTCTCTGGCAGCGCGAAAGTTGTAGGGAACAGCGTTTTTCGACACCTGGGCACCACCGACTCCTTGCGTTACGGTGGTTGGCCCTACATCGACCCCGGATTGCTGAACGTACAGGACGACACGGCGACCATCCACCGCGCCCGATGGCCGCGGCGAAAGGACGGCCAACCAGCTCTACTGCACCCTGCAGTGCTCGAGTTCTACTATGGCAAGCACGTCGCCGCCGCTCGTCAAAGCAATGCCTGGCTTCACGATTTCAGAGGAATGGAAGTGGCCGGTCGGAACAATGCCACAAGCCTGCTCGAAGACATCTTCCGTCACATGTGGATCCCTCAGACGGTCGACTTCGTCACGCGGGCTATGGGCAGTGCGCTGAACAAGCGACAAAGAACGACAGATATGAAGAGAACACAGGTCGAGGCGATCTCCAGACAGATGGAGCAATGGTCTCAGTCGACGGAACCCTTCTCGTGGGGCCAGTATAGTCAGATCTTGCCAGCGTTGACGGAGGGAGGGGGAAAAGACTGTATGGCGGCCAAGTCCCGACGAGACGTCGCCAAGGAGCTCTACGAAGCGGTCAAAGGGGATTCGGAGAAGGCGCGGCGTCGGTGGGCCGGCCGCAGAGCACCTTGGCTGTCTGTGCTGGAGAGTGTCATTCGCGGCACGGATGTCAAGGTGGTGAGCAGGGAGCAGTGGATCGGAGCCATCTCGGCGGCCATGCTAGAGTCTCGCGTCGAAGCGATGCCAGGGGCATCGCGGGGGAAGCTGACGAGTCGGGCAGTGGTCAGGTTGGTGGGGATGACACCGTCCAAAGCGCTCCTGGCCACAAGACCCGGCACCCTCAAGCGAGCCGCAGTGGAGGCAAGCGAGAACACGAAGAGACCCCGGCTACAAAGAAGGATCGACTTTGGGTGCGAGATCCCGTTCACCAAGATCCCATCCCTAGTGGACGAGGGTCTCCGGGCGCAAGACAAGCAATTCGAGAAGGGCGATGGAGGGATCCGGGAGCACTATTGCATGGTACGACACTGCCTGGACGATTGTCTCGGGGATCCGCTGTGCGACCTGATGTTGATGTACACGCTCACGCTGGCGTCGTGCTCGGTGACGCCGACGGTGGTCGACGAGAGATTTGACGTGGGCAAGAAGAAAGATGACAAGGTGTTCGCCGCGAACCTGGTGACGAGGATGATGTGGTATCTGAAGCCAACGGGATTCCCTTGGTTGAAGGGGAAAGAGAACGGAGGCGTCATGTCGGTTCCGGAGATGACGAAGAAGATAGAGCACAAGGGGGTGAACAACCGGTTGTTGATGAAGCTGGGTTGGATCGAAGCGACCCGGGGAAGTCGAAAGAACCCGCGCAACAGCGACATGAGGCTGGTAGATCGATCGAAACTGATGCAGACGTACAGAGAGCTCATGCGGAGCCGAAGGGATGCGGCGCAGTTCATCGGCCAGGTCTTCCGAAGCCGAGACGAGGTCTGGGTGGAAAGATGCGTGGGCATCATCAACGAGGCGACGAGGTAGTTTAAGCAGACGAGAAACAAAGTGACTTTGGATTGGGTTCGGGTAGGTTATCACGACAAGAGAGCGAGGCAGGGCCGCGCTGATTGGCCTAGGCCTTCCCAGCCAGACCCACCGGCCACAAGATCTTGTGGGAGGTGGGTCCAGCTCGACCGCTCCGACCAATCAAGAAAGGAGGCGCTTGTAACCAACGTGGAATGAGAACAACAGCAACAACGGGAGCAAACGATGATAGGGGTTCATCAATACGGTAGCCGTTCTGATTTACGAATAGCCTCGCACGTTTACACCCACAGGGCATCACCCGACAAAATGGCAAAGTCCTCGTCGTCGATACTAGACGAGCGTATGAAATCGTCCATCGCGCCGTCCTGCTGGTAGATGGAAGTGACTGTGTCGTCGGGTCGTACGAGACAGCTAGGCTCTGCAGTCGGTGTCTTTCCACCCTCGCTGCCCGAGAATTCGAACTGCTCGGCTGGAGAATGGGCGCGGTAGGCGCGCCTTTCCAGCTTCAACGGCCTCAGCTTTCGCGCGGCGTAGAAGGATGGGTCCTCCATGCCATCGTAGTAACCTTCCACTCTCGCCGCCACCTCCTTCACGTCTAATCTGACCCTCGGGATCAGCTGGGTCCAGGCAGCGAACACCGGGATCGGGGCCTGCCGTTGGATGTACTCGTTGTTCTTGGAGGTGTCGATAAGGAGCAGAGCGCCCAACCCGAGGTTCTCTACGAGGACATTCCAACGTCTCCCATCTTGGATCGCCTGGTTGAAAGTCCTCCACTCGTAGATGTAGCCTTGATCTTTGACTTGCTTCTCTGTGAACCTATCGGGCAAGGCGTCGCGCCAGTCAAGGCGCATCTCGCGGAAGAGAGCACGGAGCAGCATGGAGCGCTCGGGGTGCGGCGCGCTAGGCGGGCATAATGACTGACCACTGCGAAGTTTGGCGTAGGTGTCGTACTGAACTGCAAGTCTGATCGCCGCTCGCCGGTACTGGAATCGTGCCTTCCAAGTGTTCGTGTTCGCCCCTGTGGCCTCCTTGAACTGCCGATACGCCTCTGCCACCACGTCTCGCCGAGCCGGTTCGTCGGCAGTGAGCGAGGCACAGGTAGTCGCCGTGGCGGGTCGTTCGAGGCCGAACCCATGCTGCCGTCGTTTCTCCCACCCTTGCTCCTGGAAGTTCCGCCATTCGTGCACGACGTCCTCGCTCATGGTCCTGCGGGCGATGGCCAAACACCTCAGGAACGTCTGCTGGAGGAGCGGCTCCCGTTCCCGCAGCCTCGCCATGCCTTGCCGCGTACTGGGGTGATCCCAGTGCGTTTCAGCCGTCTTCACGTCCCCGCAGAAGTGTCGGTAGAGCCTGCAGTCATCGTCAGACCAGTCCGACAGGCCTACCACGTCTATGTCTTCTGCATCCTCGGGCGAGGTCACGATTGGGCTCGCGATCCGTGAAGCGGTGTCTCCGAGCCGTGTGGAGGCCGGGTACGGAGCGAGTGGTGATACCACGGGTGGGTCCTCGGAGACGAAGAGAGTATCTTCACCATCGTTCACAACAGGCTCTGCCGACGGCGTGCTAGGAGCTGAAATGCGGAGTGAGAGGAGGTTCAAGGCGCCAATCTCCTCTGGAGAGCTCATCGGCGGAATATCACGGGCTAGAACATGTCAATCGATCGTGTCAACCAAGGATGAGTCAATCCATCAGGTTGACGACTCGGCCAACCCGTCAGCGGACACAACTCACCATTGTTCGGTTGCGCAATTTGGTCGTTCCCTGTGTCGTTGTGGGGCGAGTCCGCGATTTCTGGGGCTGGCCCAACCAGTTCCGCAACCGCTTCGTGCGAGGTTATACTGGTCAGAGTCCCCTTTTTCGTCTTGGTACACCGAGGTGGCGCGGCGGGCTTCTGCGGCAGGCTGTCCCCAGTCGTTCTCTTGGTTTTTCGCTTCTTTCGTTGTGGCGCAGAAACCACCGCCTCCTCGTCGTCACCGTCGTCCTCATCAGTCCCAAGGTTCCCGCTCGCATCGCGAGTCTGGGCCGCTGTCGCGGTGTCGGGGTTGTGGATTGGCGTGCGCGAGCGGCTGGTCGCTAGTTCAACGATTTGATTGTCGTCGTGCTTACGCTTGGGGGTTGCGAGCGCTGCCGTCGCTACCTCCCTGGTGGTGCTCTGCACAGGTTGCGAGGATGACATGCACGGGGCGTAGGGCGGTGGAGGCGTGATGTTACCGGGCTCCGTCACCGAAGGACAAGGAGGGGCGACGACATATCCGCGCTCTCGCAAGAAGCGGACGGCCTCGATCTCGGTCGTGGAAGGAAGCGATTTTGGAGAGTTCGGAGTTATTGACGCAGTGCTGACGGCCGCAGGTTCAATCGCCGGCGACCCGGAGTTGCTGCCTCGATCAGACGACTTGCAACAGCTGGAATCTCGTTCGTCACGCCAGGTGGATAATTTGCTCTTCGCCTGAGCCTCTGTGTAGGCGTACGGTTCTTTGACGGTTCTTGACTGCTTGGTGGCACAGCAGATCTCGACGTCCGAGTCGCGGCTGGCCAGAGTGATGTAGTGGTTCTGACCTTTGGCTGGCAACCGTAGCAGAGCATCATAGAGCTCCTCGACGAGCTCCAGAGGGGCCAGCCATCGGCCCGCGCTGTATTCCAGCTCGAATGTCATCGTTGGTCATCGAAAGTGGCGGGCGAAGCGAGTCAAACGGGTTGCGCCGACATACGGTAGAACTAAAGGGAGAGGCAGGGCTGGCTCAGGACGTGAGGTAACCAACAGGAAGGGCGAACAGTGTAGCAGCGATCGACTCTCTGGGATGGGATGGGATATCGTAGGGCAAGCCACGGTGAAGCGCAAGAAGAAAAGCCTCGTCATGCGAGCCTCAATCCACCGGCACGCATCTGGCACTTATTTACCTGCGCAGGATCACGTTTCAAGTGATCGATCTTCCAATGCAGGAACAGACAAGTACGGTCTAGCTTGCAGCCACGTGATCTGACGAGAGGAAGCTGGGCTCGCCAAGGTTCAGTCCGCTTTGTTAATGAGCCCCACCAAGCAAAGCGGGCTTTAGAACTAGGGTAGGACGCCCATCACACTTGATAACGCCAAATAAACTCACTACTGTCAGTACTTCGAACAAATTTCGTCCACGTCAATGACATTGGCGTGCCTGTGCACATCCAAAGATCTTGTCCCAAGAGACGCTATTTACATCATGGGGAAAAAGGATCAGGATTGCGGCCTGCAGATATTGAAAGATGTCACCGCGCGAGCCGCCAGCGATCCAAACACGCCCATCCGAGCAAGTCCTCCAGGATTTGCACAAATCCCACGCCTTCTCACCGCCCCAGGATGGGAATGGATGTTCTTTGAAGACATCGACCATTTTGGCCTCCCCGGTGCTGCAATGCTATACACCCCAGACTCGACGGCGGCGGGCGCCGCTTTCGCGCGCGATTGCTGGGAGATATACTGCTCCAACAATGCCTTCAAAGTGAATCTCCTGATGTACCTCCCCGAACTACTCTTACGCAAAGTGGGCGGGGAAAATGTGGTGAAAAGATGGCTGAAGAGGATCTACGTCACAGTGTCTATGAGCGATGTCAAAGAGAACCAGAGCGGCTGGGTCCGGAAGACGCTCGAAGGACTGTTAGAGTGTGAGAGTCTGGAGGAGGTGACGATCGCGTTGACGAGCCAAAGCGAACGGGATCGCGGCTTGATACGGCAAGTACTCGGCGAGGGGGTTTGGCCGGTGGCGAGCCGACTTCGGGAGCGAGTGAAAGACGAGTGTATCCAGGTCAGGCAAGTGGATTCGTGGTGGGAAGGCGGCGGCATCGCATCCTGGCAGATCGTGTCCGGACCCTGGGGCGAGTCGGGGCGAGCGCAGGACCTCAGTCGCGTGCATTACGAACGGGATGCGGCAGACAAGCGGAGGCGAGCGAAACAGTTCGAGATAGACTGAGAAAAGATGCGAATAGAGGAACAGTAGATTCAATTGAGTCGTGCATAACTTATATCCCTTCCACAGACTCGCGCCGGACCAGAACGTAACACCACTCCCTCACTTGTACTATTCCTCATACCACGCCGCCCAAAGTTTTGGTTCTATAGCAAGGCTTGTCGTCGCTGTGTTAGCGAAAGTCACAGCCCGTGAAATCCAGCCCGGCGATTGGCGGTCTACGCTCGTCCAAGAGGCGTCCGGCAAGATCAGCAAGGAAGTCCTTGTTTGTCGTTTCATGTAACCACCCACTCCTCCCGCGAACCACGTACACGTACACGGCTACCAGCAGCTCCCGAAGTGGCGACGCTTCGGGCGTCCCACCATAGGCCTTGTCCACGCATAGCCCCGGCGGAGGGCGAAGCTTGGCTTTCTTGGTTGTGGGAACGGGAAAGCAGCCGAGTATGGCATCCACGATGGCATCTTCAAAAATCCCCGTTCTGAACCTTCTCACGAAAAATGAAACCTCCCACGAGGACGTCAAGTTCTTGTTTGCCTTCGGATGGTGGATAACACGAGGGAAGGATTGAAGAGGTGGAAAGGGAGATTGGAAGAGCGACTGAGGATGAGGATGAGGATGAGGATGAGGATGAGGATGAGGATGAGGATGAGGATGAGGATGAGGATGAGGATGAGGATGAGGATGAGGATGAGGATGAGGATGAGGATGAGG